>Ga0102811_1000358_pt1 | contig 22965 bp, 21 predicted proteins | sample ColrivemetaGS705_FD_84507 | JGI IMG/M metagenome (GOLD analysis project Ga0102811, IMG submission 84507) | Estuarine microbial communities from the Columbia River estuary - Flood tide ETM metaG S.705 | ecosystem: Environmental > Aquatic > Marine > Intertidal zone > Estuary | place: USA: Columbia... | reverse complement strand
TTATAATCGAAAACTATGAACAATATAAAAGTGCATTTCACAGTTGCGGTAGTGATATGATGTGGCTAATACCCTATGATGTAGAGCCTTTGGATGATTTTGAATGGGACAACTATTTCCACAATCAAGATTCTTTTGACCGATCAACAAATCATGTGTTTTTAAATGGTGTTGATTACGATGGCATTGCATTATTAAATACTATAGATCTTATATCTGAAAAAGAGTTTGATCATAGATTTTATGTTAATAAAAAAGAACATGCAGTTGTAGCAAGTAATCCAAAAAAATATAAAAAGTTTACAGTTAACAACTACGACGATTACACAAATGCATTATACAACGCTGACACTGAAATGTTTTGGGGAGTGCCTACTGATGTTAACGTAGCTAAAGGTTTTGATTTTAGTTTATACTTTAGTCATCAAAACACATTTGATAGAAATATTAATCATGTGTTTTTAAATGGCGATAACTACGACGGCATTGTATTATATAGCAAAAACGTATTGGTAAGTGAAAAAGAAATTGAACATAGATTTCTTATAAAAAAGAAAGAATACGATGTTGTAGCAAGTACACCAAAACAATACCCAACATATACAGTAAACGATTATCAAGATTATTTAGAAGCAAAAGAAAACTGTAACACAGATATGTTTTGGATTGTAAACGATTCATTTTTGCCCAATGAAGATTTTAACTGGAACTTTTATATCAGTCATCATAATCAATATGAACGTAGAATAAATCATGTTTGGAAAAATGGCGAGTTTTATGACGGTATTGCATTAGTTAGTAAACAGTTGAATATTAGTCAACGAGAAATTGATTATAGATTTTTTGTTAATAAAAAAGAGTACGACGAAGTTGGTAGTATGCCAAAGCCGTATGACATTGTGTTTATTAGTAATGGCGAACCAAACGCTGATGATAACTTTAATGAACTCAAAGAAAAGTTTCCTAGAGCAAAACGTGTAATGGATATCAAAGGAATTCATGCAGCTCACAAACGTGCTGCCGAGTTAGTTGAAACAGAAATGTTTTGGGTCGTAGACGGCGATGCCGAAGTTATAGATGACTTTGACTTTAGCTATTATGTTCCAGCTTACGATATTGATAGCAAAGATACTGTACACGTATGGAGAAGTTATAATCCAGTAAATGGGTTAGTATACGGATATGGCGGTGTTAAACTTTTGCCTACTCGATTAACAAGAAACCTTGACGAAACTACAACCGATATGACTACTAGTATTAGTGATAAGTTTAAAGGTATAGATAAAATGAGTAATACTACTGCATTTAACACTGATGCATTTAGTGCATGGCGAAGTGGATTTAGAGAATGTTGTAAACTTGCTAGTCGTACTATTGCTAGACAAAAGGATGATGAAACTGATTTTAGATTAGATGCTTGGTGCTCACGTGGTGACGACAAACCATTCGGCAAAGCAGCTATTGCTGGAGCAATAGCCGGTAAAGCATTTGGCAAAATGAATGCAGACAATCCAGATGAACTAGTAAAAATTAATGATTTTGAATGGCTTAAGAATCAGTTTGAGATATTATATCTACCAACCGTATAACTGTATCAAGTTTTTTTTGATTAGTTTTACTTCGTAGCGTGTTATTTAATCCGTTGTGCAAAGGTTTTGGCCATTTTCCAAATGTTACCCACGCATATCCATCGTGCTCATTATTTAATATTGGAATAAACTCATTATTAACTACACAGAGATATGTATGAAAACTAAAATGATTATCGCTACTTATAAATGTTTCTAAAGGTATTGTTTTTTTAATACTTGGAAGATTACCGATTTCTTCAGATATCTCTCGTTGTAACCCTTCCCAAGGTGTTTCAACACCTTCGTTGGTGCCGCCAACTAATCCCCAAAGATTTTTTGTTTTTCCTTTGGTACGATGTAAAAATAAAAATCTTTTAGTATTAAGGCTATAAAATAAAGCACCACTACAAATTATCTTGTTCATACAAATACTTATTTTAAAGTGTAATAGTCCAAGTTCCTCGTGGATAATAACCGTCAACTGCACTCTGCCAGTAGTAGTTATTCCAATAAAACTGTTGCCCAGTGGTTACATTAGTAACATATGTAGTTTCATTATCCTCGCTAGAATTCCAAATGTTTACCCATTTAGATCCGTCCCATTCAACTATATCATTTGCATCAGCTGAAAAATCTGTATCGTCTACATTTTTCCAAGCATCAGGACCTTTTTCATTTAGATTAAGTACATACGAGACAGTGTCGTCGATACTGTATGCTGTAGTTAGATTTATAACAAACTTATCATCAATGTTTGACTTTGTTGCTGCTACAGGTGTTCCGTTTACAAATACTTCAAAACTTGTAACACGCTCGTCTCCTGCTCTATCAGCTAACTCACTAGACGAAATAGTAAAATCAATATCAGTATCTATTCTATTACTACTAGTAGTAGCTTTAAAACTACGTTCAACTTTATAACCTATCGGGCCTAACAATAATAATCTAACACCAGGTGTTTTTATTGTTTGAGGATTAAAACTTATTGGATTAATAATATAATCAATCGTTCCATCTGTCTTGGTTGGTCCTGTAATAATAGTATTAGCCGGTAGTGTATCCTCATCCCAGTTTATAACCATTGTATGATTGTCATCGCTTGGAATATTAAATGTACCAATAATTTCGCCATTAAGTTCTGCTCGACGCAATCTTATTTGACTTATATTAGGTTGATATTTTGATGGCAGCTCTGCTTCAATAATATTAAGCCAGCTAATATCACCTACTCGTAGTTTTTTATTTTTAGCTAGTTTAGCCTCGTCGCCGTTGAGTATAAGATCAAAATCTCTATAACTTACAACTAATGGATTGCTTAAATCTAAACCAAGGCCGCTTACACTTGAAGTACTAGTAATACCAACATTTCCTGCATTAACAACAGTGCCGTCTGGTAATACAGTAACACCACTTGCAGCACCTTGGTCTGAACTAGTTGGCGGATTAAACCCTTCTAAACTAATAGTGCCAGCATCTTGACTATAAACACCTGTAATAATATCTGTTATAATGCCTAGCTTTTTAACTTTACTAGGTGGAGAAATATATATTGGTGCTGTAAATCCTAATGTAGCAACATCAATATCATCTTGTGTTCCTACAGGAATAGATCTACTACTAAAGTTAATATCTTCTAAATACAATGCACTTAAACTAGTCCAATCTACATAGTTGTCAGATGTTTGAAACTCTAAGTCTGGATTAAACAACATAAAAATTTGTTCAAGTATTTGTAGTTTTTGATCAGTACTAGTTGACCATACATCAACATTAACACTCAATGTATACGGAGTTGGATGCAATCGTTCAACTGTATAGCCTTTGGCTTGTTGTGCTATATAACTACTGGTGCTTTCGTCAAACTGTTTTTCTCTAAGATTAATTTTACTAACATAACTACTGTCACTCAGTCGTGATCTATCCATTTGTAAACTAGTAATATACACACCCATTCGAGGAGCACTTGGTAGTTTGTTATCACTGTTTTCTCTAATAATACTACCAACTTGTCTTGTAATATCACCATACAAAACCGGAACTACTTTGATGTCACCTTCGCCGTCACGATAGCTAAAGTTACTAAATGCTCTTACAATCTGTGTAATGTATCTACGTATTTGTCCATCATAAAAGTATTGCATTAGTCACCTGCCTTTGCTCTTAGAGCTTTGCTGAGAGCTTGTCTTTCGACTACTTCTTCACCACTAATAGTATTTACAGTTAGATTGTTTATAAACGTTCCTTTTAGAGTATCACGTCCACTAGTTTGTGTAAGCGTAGTTCTAACAGCGTCTTCAATTTTACGCCAGCTATTTCCGTCATATCTAAATAATCTATTAGGAGATAAATCTATTCTTAAAAAATAATCTCCAGAATCTGGTGCACCAGGAAATCCTATTCCTTGTCCGTAAGGCGCACCATTAGGAGGTATGCCATCACCAACTAAATATCCTTGATATCCGTTTCCGTCAGGTGTAACAAAAACTGTATCTGCTGTTATTTGATCATCAGCTAGTAAGCTATCGTAATCAGTACTTACAATTTCAACTTCACCTGTATCACTTAACTGTAATGTATAAAACTGTATAGTTGAATAACCACTAAGAGGAACATCAACTTCTGCTTGAGCTATAACAGCTTCATTTATTTGCATTTCTTTTTCATAAGTGCTGAGCACATCTCTAAGTGTATTTGCACTACCTTCTTCTGCTGGCAAGTCTAGTATATCTTTGTATTCTTGAGAATCTAGTATTTGTTTTGCACGTAATCTATATAAATGAGGATACCATGTTTGACTAAATCCTTCAGCTGCTCTAGTAACTTCGTCTATTACATAAAATCTTTTTAGTGCAACATTATAATCATTGGCAGCATATTCATCTTTCATATGCGGTAGTTCAATAACATCACCTGGCATAATTTTTCTGCCTAATGTTTTTACACTGCTATTAATATGTATGGTCATAAACAATGTATCGTTTTGTAAAAATAATCCAAACTGACTTAGATCAAAATCTTGATCTTGCAAGTTATAATGGCCTCGAATAGTGTAAATGTCTTCATCATATTTGCGATCTCTGTTTTCTAAAAATAATAAGTCTTGTATATTAGTTTCTTTAACAACATCGTACACGGGCTGCTCAACTGTTGCATCCTCTGCTAATGTGGTCTTTGGTCCGAGGTACTTGTGAATATTAAAATCAGTTCCTCCAACAGTAAACTGTTCGTAGACAACACCATCTAAGAAGGAATAATCTTTTGTTTTTTCGGGTCTGTATAAACTAAGTCTCGGCATATGTATATTTAGCATAAATACTAGTGGAGACAAACAATGACCGACTTAACAACACAAAAACAAGAAGTATTTGATTATGTAAACGCTTTCTTAGGTGGCGGAATGGTAGATGTAGAATTAGATCCTATACACTACGAAACTGCACTAGGAAAAGCAAATGCACGATACAGACAACGCAGTGAAAACAGTGTTGAAGAAAGTTATATTACTCTTGCACTAACAGAAGACGTTAATGCATATACACTACCTAATGAAATAATAGAAGTACGCAAAGTGCATAGACGCAGTGTAGGAAGTAGATTGGGCGGCAACAGTGGTGGAACAACCTTTGAACCGTTTAACCTTGCTTATACAAACACATACTTGTTAGCAGGTAGTGGTATTGGCGGACTTGCTACATACGATTTCTTTGCTCAACAACAAGAGCTAGTAGGAAGAATGTTTGGTAGTTTTATCGAATTTGTTTGGAACACTAGTACAAAAAAACTAACTATATTAACAAGACCAAGAGCTGAGGAAGAAGTATTGCTATATTGTTATAATCACAGACCTGACTTTGAGTTGTACAAAGACTACAAAGCATTTCAGTGGATTAAAGAATATACTCTTGCTAACTGTAAATATATGCTAGGTGAAGCACGTAGTAAGTTTGCTACTATTGCCGGACCGGGTGGTGGAACAACACTCAATGGTGATTCACTCAAAGCCGAAGCTCAACAGGAAATGGAAAAACTTGACAACGACTTAGCTATGTCTGTTGCAGGTGGTGTTGGCTACGGTTTTTTAATTGGATAATAGATTTAATAATATCAAAAAAGTAATAGCAGGCGGTTGTAGTTTTACAGCAGGCTCTGAACTTGCCGATGAGGATTGGGAACGTGCTCACAAAGGTATATGTCAGGAGTTGAGTCATACAGCCTGGCCCAACTTGCTCCAAGAAAAAATGTTTACTAATGCAACTGTTGATAATACTGCTGTACCGGGTGCCGATTATGGAAGTATAGTTAGGCGTATAATATATCAAACCCGCCACCAGTTAAGAATACACAACCCAGAAGACATTGTTGTAGTTGTAATGTGGACAAGTATTTTGCGTAGAGAATATCCTAGTATATATCCTCCAGGTAGAAAAATAAAAACACACGAAGATAGATTTTTAACTTCGTTGCCTTCAGATGGAGACGGTAAGACCAAAGGTTATTCAAATGAGATGTTATACAGAAGAAGACAAATGTGGGCATCGGAACATCTAACACGAACAAATGTAGAGTTTTATGCTAGGCGTGACACACACGATAATCATGTATATTATCCACTACAGCAACTAGAATATTTAACAAGCTGGCTTGAAAATAATAATATTAAGTATTTTTATACATCTGCGTTTAAAGATATAGAACCTGAGTTATTAAATCAAGATAATATTTTTTTACAAGACATGATTGCAAGATTAAATCGTCCTAATAATATACACACCAAAGACGGTCTTGGATTTTGGGATTGGGCAACAGCGTTTAAATACAAAAAAGGAAAAGAATCAGATCATCCTCTTGAACAAGCACACAACGATTGGGCAGATCTTTTTTCAAAATGGATATTGACAAAGTCTAAATAATATGTTATATTAAACGTATGAATAAAAAGTTATTAGTTATAGGTCATGGCAGACACGGCAAAGATACTGTGTGTGAAATATTAAGAGATCATTACGGTTATACTTTTGAAAGTAGTAGCCAGTTTTGTTCTAAATTATTTATATATGATCAGTTAAAGGACAAGTATGGATATTCTAGCGAAGAAGAGTGTTATGCTGACAGGCATAATCACAGAGCAGAATGGTATGATGCTATCTGCGATTATAATGTACCTGATGCAGCGACTCTAGGTAGAGAAATGTTTGCTGCTTACGATATCTATTGTGGGCTACGAAACAAGCGTGAATTTTTTGCAATGCAAAACACTGGTGTATTTGATTATTGTATCTGGGTTGATCGTAGCAAATACCTAATGCCTGAATCAAAAAACAGTATGAGTCTTGAACAATGGATGGCAGATTTCACTATTGATAACAATGGTACATTAGAAGATTTAAAGTTTAACGTAGATCAGCTAATGAGTTATATACGTACTTAACCCCTAAAAACCGCCTTTTTCTCCACTGATCTGCTAAATAGTTGTAAGTGAAACACTTTACAGGAGAAAATTAAAATGGCATTAACTTCACCAGGTGTAGAGGTCAGCGTTATTGACGAGAGTTTTTATACTCCGGCAGAACCAGGCACAGTACCTATAATATTTGTCGCAACAAGCGAAAATAAAACAAACGGCGCAGGAACTGGTGTTGCACCAGGAACTCAAAAAGCCAATGCAGGTAAACCATACCTACTAACATCGCAGCGAGATCTAGTAGACACATTTGGCGATCCTACATTTTATACAGATGCTAACAACAATCCTATTCATGGCGGCGAACAAAATGAATACGGACTACAGGCAGCATATTCATATTTAGGTGTAAGCAACAGAGCATATGTAGTGAGAGCAGACGTTGATCTTGCAGCACTAACAGCTAGTTCAACACCAACAACAGCAAATCCATTAAACGGAACTTATTGGTTAGATACACAAGTAACAAAGTTTGGTATTTTTGAATGGAACGGCACTGCCGAATCAGCAACTAATAAAGTTGGTCAAACATTTACTAACAAGACACCAACAGTTATTACAGATTCTACACAAACTACAGGATCGTCACCGTATGCTCCAAAAGGTTCGGTAGGCGCTGTTGGCGATTACGCAGTTGTAGCAGTTTCAACTATTATTCGTGTATGGTATAAAAATACTTCGGGTACTTGGGTACAAGTTGGTAGTGCAGACTGGAAAGGCAGCTGGCCTTCAGTAACAGGCACAGCAGGTACTCCTACATTTACAGCAAGCGATACTATTACTATTGGATCTGCAGAAGGTCTTAGTGTAACAGTTACATTATCTGGAACTAGTCTTGCTTCAGCAGTAAGTGATATCAATACAGCATTAGGTGCTGTTGGAATCACTGCACAGGCAGTAGACAATAGATTAGTATTTAAAAATACTGGTGCAACACATTCAAATATCGTTCTTGGTAACGGTACAGGAACTCCATTAACTGATGCAGGTATTACTGCTGGAACATATTATCCTCCGGCACATCAAGCATCTGCTCACACAAGCGTTCCAGAATGGAAAACAGCAGACTCAGTATCTCGTCCAACAGGAAGTATCTGGGTTAAAACAACTACACCAAACAGTGGTGCAGATTGGAAAACAAAAGTTTGGAATGGTTCAACTGAACTATGGGATGCAGTAAGCACACCGATTTATACTTCAAACTCAGCAGCATTGCTTGGCCTAGATAAAACAGGTGGCGGAGCCAATCTAACATCGCTTAATGTTTATGCAATAGCAAATGTTACAGAATCAGCAACAAACCTAGCTAACTTTACTCTTTACAAGCGTAATGCTACAGGTGCTACAACCATTACTAGTGGAATAGTCGACAATCTCACATTTACATCTGGTAGCAATGCGTTTAGTATTAGTGAAACAGTAAAAGGTAGTGCAACATTAAGTACACCTGTAAACGTTCCATTTACTGCAACAGGTGCAGCAAGTGATGCAGATTTAATGGCAACAGCAGTTAACGCAGCAGGATTAACTAACGTTACTGCTAGTGTCGACTCAAGCAACAAAGTTATAATAACACATGCTATTGGCGGTGATATTAGATTTGTTGATGGTGCAAATACGCCGTTAGCAGATGCATTTACTGCGTGGAACTATTCAACTAAAGCAGGAACTGTAAACTTCTATGATACTCCAAGTGGCGCATCAGATGAATATATTGCAACACTTTGGAAAGAACTTACATATACAGCAAGTGATGATGCACCAACTGCACTAGCAGCAGACGGCGCACTATGGTATAGTAGTGTAGTTGACGAAGTTGACATTATGGTACACGACGGAAGCAAGTGGGTCGGATATCTAAATAGCGATTCGCCATATTATGATCTTACTCCAGAAAATGCACCAGATGCAGCAGGTCCAATAGTTTCTGCTACTGCACCAGAAGACGGCGATCGTTCAGATTCTGGAAACTTAGTAACAGGCGATATTTGGATTAGTACAGCAGATCTTGAAAACTTCCCAAGAATCTATCGTTGGAACAATACACTAAACAGTTGGGTTGAACTAGATACAACAGATCAAACAACTGAAAATGGTGTACTATTTGCAGATGCACGTTATAATACAGCAGGCGCAAACAGTGGCACAGCCGGAACTATTGCTAACATGATTGTTAGTAACTATGTTGATGCAGATTGTCCAGATCCAGCACTATATCCAAAAGGCATGATACTTTGGAATCTACGTAGAAGTGGCTTTAATGTTAAGCGTTTTGAGCGTAACTATGTAGACTTGGCAGCAGACAATGAACGTTTTGGTGACGAAGCAATGGGATCATACTATCCGCATCGTTGGGTTACTGAATCAGCTAATGAAGCAGATGGCTCGGGTAGTTTTGGACGTAAGGCACAGCGTAAAGTTGTAGTACAAAAACTACAAGCAATGCTAAACGAAAACCAAGACATTCGCGACAACGAATCACGCATCTTTAACTTGATGGCAACACCAGGTTATCCAGAGCTAATCGGAGAAATGATTACACTAAACTATGACAGAGGCTTAACAGCATTTGTTATTGGTGATTCACCTTTCCGTTTAACACCAGATGCAACTTCACTTAACGAATGGGCAACCAATGTTAATACAGTTGTTGAAGATAACGATGATGGACTTGTAAGTAGAGATGAGTACATGGGTGTTTATTACCCAAGTGGTTTCACAAGTGATAATGCAGGTAACAATGTAGTTGTTCCTCCAAGTCATATGGTACTGCGTACTTTTGCATTAAACGATCAAGTTGCTTATCCATGGTTTGCACCAGCAGGCACAAGACGTGGCGGAGTTACAAACGCAACTTCAACAGGTTATATTAATGGTGAAGGCGAGTTTGTTGCATCAGCACTAAACGAAGGACAGCGAGATACATTGTATCAAAACAACGTTAACCCTATTACATTCTTAACAGGTGCAGGGCTAGTTGTATTTGGACAAAAAACTCGTGCAAGAAATGCAAGTGCTCTTGATAGAGTTAACGTTGCAAGACTTGTAGTGTACTTACGTAGTCAGTTGAATCAGTTGACAAAACCATATCTATTTGAACCAAATGATAAAATCACACGTGATGAAATCAAAGCACAAGTAGAAAGTTTAATGGTTGAACTAGTGGGACTAAGAGCTCTATATGACTTCTTAGTTGTGTGTGACGAATCAAACAACACACCAGCAAGAATTGATCGAAATGAACTGTATGTAGATATTGCTATTGAACCAGTCAAAGCAGTTGAGTTTATTTACATTCCGTTACGTATCAAAAACACAGGAGAAATCGCAGGGTTATAAGTCATTAAAGTAGGGGGAAAATAAAATCCCCCTACAAATGATAAATACATGTGATAAGGAGAAACATAGATGGCAATCTCAACTCTATTAAATTTAACAGTACCGTTAGCAAACGATACTAGTGCAAGCAGTCAGGGTCTGCTAATGCCAAAACTAGCGTATCGCTTCCGCGTTACACTTGAAAACTTTGGTATTACAGGCAATACGACTGAACTTACAAAACAGGTTATTGACGCTACAAGACCAAACATTCAGTTCGATCCGATCCAACTTGATGTTTACAACTCAAAGATTTTCATGGCAGGAAAACATACATGGCAAGCAATCACAATGAACTTACGTGACGATGTTAATGGCAATGTTCAAAGGTCTGTAGGCGAGCAACTACAGAAACAGTTTGATTTCTTTGAACAGTCAAGTGCTGCTACAGGACAAGACTATAAGTTTACACAACGCATTGAAGTACTAGACGGCGGCAACGGCGCCAATACTCCAGCTGTGTTAGAAACATGGGAAATATACGGTTGCTATTTAACAAGTGTTGACTACGGTCAGATGAGTTACTCAGCAAATGATCCAATGACAGTAGCTCTTAATATTCAATACGACAATGCTGTACAACTTAATGTTGGTGTTGGAACGCCTAATAACTTCCAAGATCGAAATAGTGAAACAGGCACAGGTGCTACAGGCGCTGCCGCTCTTTAATAACATTTAAGAGATTGCTTGACTTCTAAGGAGCCCATTGGGCTCCTTATTTGTTATGTGCGCTGTTTAAATATAAGATAAATACATTATGCCGTTAAATAGAAACTTTGATAACTTTAGCAATTTTGATACCAACAAAGGTATAATGGGTGACTTCACTCATGCTGCAAACTTGTATAGACGTAATAACTTTAGACTAGCACCTAAAGTTAAATTCTTATACCACGTTGTAATAGATGTAAATCCAATAGCTTTACAATCACTTGGAAACAATGTTAGTAACTTATTAAACAAACGAGAGTTTAATATATTAGCATCTGCCGCAGATTTGCCAACGTATACTATTAATACTGATACCTTAAATCAATACAATAGAAAAAAAGTAATTCAAACAAGAATAAACTATAATCCTTGTAATATTGAGTTTCATGATGATGCAGCAGGCTTAACAACTCTTTTGTGGGAAGCATATTACAGATATTATTATGAAGATGGCAACTATGCTGATCAAGGAACTCGTCCACGTGCATATCAAACTGGATTATACGATAGCGAGCCACAAAATACTTATAGGCATGGTTTTAACAGAGCAAACAAAACTTATCCGTTTTTTAATAGTATAACTATACACCAACTTCATCATCAAAATGCTGATAGTCATTTTACTAGCTTTACACTTGTTAATCCTCTTATAGGTGAATGGCAACATGACAGAGTAGATCAAACAGATGGCAGCGGCTTGATGAAGAACACTATGCGTGTTGATTATGAAACTGTTTTATATGATAGAGGATATACAGGCGAAGATCAGCCAGCAGGTTTTGCAGATAATGCACACTATGATAGATCGCCAAGTCCATATAGTAGTACAGGATCAAGTGAAAATAATACAACCGGCGTAGACGAAGGATGGACAAAGGTATTTACTGATATATTTTTAGAAGCAATAGGAATAACTGATTTTAATAGTGAACAACAGCGTAATCTAAGATCAACATTTACAACCCAGCCGGTTACAACAAATAATAGAGTTCCGTTTAACAACAGTACTTTTTTTCCAACAAACTCGACCCAAACAGCTATAACTACAGCATTTCTTGATGCAGCATTAGAGTCATCGATATCTCAAAGAGAGTTAAGAAATAATACTATTAAGCAAAGAGATTTGGCCAAAAGCGCACTTCGAAACTATTCAATAGCACAAGGCTCGTCAAACTCGTTTAATGATAACGGACAGTTATTTAATAACTTAACTGCAACCCAGCAATCTCAACTACAACAGGCAGTAGTTGATAACTATAGAGTAGATCCAACATTACAAGGTGCAGCATTTACTAGCATTCTTAAAGATATTATAGGTGGCTAAATGAGTAGTATAACTGATAAAAGTATTAACAAATCAACCGACAGTGCAACAGAAGTAAAATCATTTTTTGATAGATACTTTTCAAAATCAATATCGATTACAAGTAACGAAGTTGATAGTGTATTAGGATTTTTTAAAAAAAGAAAGTTCGAAGAAAGTGCAGCTATTGCTATAACTACAGTACTATTACAACAAGCTAAATCTGAAAATAAAAACATATTTGAATTATTAGATAGTTTAAAAGGATTAGATGAAGTAAAACTTAGTCAACTAGTAGCTGCTATTTTAAATAATAACAGAAGCAAAGTAAGTGCTCTTGGCTATACATCTGACTACCAAGTTGTAACATACGAAAATAGAAACGTTATATTATAATGTCACGCTTTGCACAAGGCAAATATACGTTAAAGAATCCTGAAAAATATATAGGCGGCAGAACTCCTACTTATAGAAGTAGTTGGGAGTTTGCCTTTATGCGTATGTGTGATACAAATGAAAACATAACAAAATGGGCTAGTGAAGCAGTTCGTATTCCTTATAGAAATCCATTAAGCGGAAAGCACACCATTTATGTTCCAGATTTTTTTATAGTATATAACGATCGTACAGGTAAACAGCATGTTGAACTTATTGAAGTTAAGCCAGCAAATCATACATTTAAAGAACAACTAGGTAACAGCAAAGTAAACAAGTTACACTATGTTGTTAATCAAGCTAAGTGGGCAGCAGCTAAAGGTTACTGTAAACAAAAAGGAATGATATTTAGAGTTGTAAATGAAGGTGATATTTTCCATCAAGGTAAACGAAAATAAGATAAATAATAGTAGCATATAATGGAAAACTATTATGACAAAAAAACTTGAAGAAATGTTAAACCTTCCGGACAACGATGATATTAAACAACAAGCACAAGAACAGGCAGTTGTTGCACAAGAAGAAACTTTTAGAGATATTGCAGAGTTTGACAAGATTGCAAGTGCGTTGCCGGCTGTCAAAGGACTTGGACAAAAAGCAGACGACGAACTCGAAGATATTGCATCACGTGCATTAGAAGCATACGATGATTTAATGGACTTGGGTATGAATGTAGAATCACGTTATGCTAGTAGAGTATTTGAAGTTGCCGGAGGAATGCTCAAAACATCATTAGATGCTAAAGTTGCTAAAATGGACAAGAAACTAAAAATGATTGACCTACAACTTAAAAAAGAAAAAATGGACAGAGACAGCAGCCCAGGCGACGGTGCTATAGTCAACGGTGAAGGTTATGTTGTCTCGGATCGAAATAGTCTTTTAGAGAAACTAAAAGGCATGAAAAATGATAAATAGTAACATAAAGTAGGAATACAATAATGAAAAACTTTGCTGATTATTTAACCGAGAGTAAAAAAACATACGAGTTTAAGATCGGTGTAGCTGGTGAGCTGCCTGAAAACTTTGAGGATATGCTCGAAACCAGTTTACAAAAATACGGATGCTCTCAAATTGCAGCTGGTAAAAAAACACCAATACAAGAGCGTCCATTAGATTTTCCACAGTTAGAAAATTGCGAAGCTACATACTTTGAAATAAGTTGTGCATACCCAACAACAGTACAAGTGCTTCAAGAGTACATCGGACAATGTTGCGGTGTTGAACAAAGTCATATTATTGTACGTAATCCAAATGAGCCGCAAGAGTTGTACCAAGAAGAAACTTCTTCGGATGTATATGTTGCAAAGTTAACAGTTGAAGACATGGGTGGCGAAAGCGCACAAGAATCAGTTGGCGAAGATAGAGTAATGAACCTACTAAAAGAATTAGAGACAGCTCGTAAAGAACAGTCAGGAGACTAATATGAAAAAAGTAAACGAAGCTAATATGAATATTAGTGTAAATGGAGAGAGTGCTTCGGAGGTTTCAGAACTACTACGCATTATGCAACTAGCAGGCACAGATGCAAAAGAAGTCGGCGTTGATGATATTAATCAGGACGATGGTGCTTGTCCGATATGCGGCGAAATGCACAGTCCAAGCCAGTCGATGGGAGGTTGTGGATCAAGTAGTCCTGAAGAACCATCAATGGCAGATACCATTAAAATGATTTCAAAAGAAGAAGAAGATTACGAAGGTGGTTTTGGAGACGCAACTACAGAACCAGATGACGAATACATGAGATCAAATGCAGGCGATGTAAGTGATATGATTCCAAGCGGTGATGATTTACACAAAGAAAAAGGATCACACCCAGCTACAGCAGGTGGCGACAATCCAATGAATACAACAAAAGAAAGTATTCATGCAATGCTTACAAAAGCACTTGCTGAAAAACAAGCAGGCGCAAGACCAGACTTTCCTGATTTAGACAATGACGGCAATAAAACAGAACCTATGAGTCAAGCTATTGCACAACGTGATGCTGAAGACGAAGATGACGAAGAAGTAGCAGAGTATGATGTGCCTAGTAACTTTGAAAACAAGCACAAAGATATTAACAATCTTGGACGCAAAATGATGGATATGAGTTCAAATATGTCAGGAACTGATGATACTAGTTTGATGATGGCAAATGCACTTTCAAGACTTGGCGAGGTATTGGCTGAGTTTGGTGGCAGCGGATTTGCTGCTAACAACATGGGAGACGTTGTCAAGAAATCATCTTTAACTCCAGAGATTGTAAAAATGCTGATGAAAAAAGCAAAAGAAGAAGATTAACAAAATATTCCCCCAACTCAATAGCGCCTCCGGGCGCTATTTTTTTGAATAAATATTGTATGGCAGCATCATTAGACGGCGTCTTAATCAAAAAGGCGAATAGAAAAGAAACATTTACCGAAGAACAAGTTGAAGATCTTCTAGCTTGCATGGATCCGGATACAGGATACTTGCATTTTTCACGTAAGTTTGCTTATATACAACACCCAACTAAAGGTAAACTACTGTTTGATCCTTATGAGTATCAGCTAGGGTTAATGGATAGTTATCATAGTTTTAGATTCAACATTAATATGATGCCTAGACAAACAGGCAAGACTACATGTGCTGCAATCTATCTAGCATGGTTTGCAATGTTTAATCCAGATCAAACTATTCTTATTGCTGCACACAAATATACAGGTGCGCAGGAGATTATGTCACGTATACGCTTTGTGTATGAAACTTGTCCAGATCATATTAGAGCAGGTGTTACAAGTTACAACAAAGGCAGTATTGAGTTTGAAAACGGAAGTCGAATAGTTAGTCAAACAACAACAGGCAACACAGGACGTGGTATGAGTATCTCGTTACTGTACTGTGACGAGTTTGCATTTGTGCAACCTAACATTGCTGAAGAGTTCTGGACTTCAATATCTCCTACACTAGCAACTGGTGGTAGAGCTATTATTACAAGCACACCAAACTCAGATGAAGATACCTTTGCAACTATTTGGAAACAAGCAGAACAAAAGTTCGACGAATACGGTAACGAACAAGATATAGGCATCAACGGATTTCATAGTTTTATTGCAGAGTGGCATGAACATCCAGACAGAGACGAAGAGTGGAAGAAAGAAGAAATAGGACGTATTGGCGAAGAAAAGTTTAGACGTGAATACGGCTGCGAGTTTTTGATCTTTGACGAAACTCTTATTAACAGTATAAAACTTGCTGTAATGGAAGGTGCAAATCCTATTATCAATATGGGTCAAGTACGTTGGTATAAAAAACCTAGTCCAAAAAAATCCTATGTAGTAGCTCTTGACCCAAGTATGGGCACAGGAGGAGACTATGCTGCAATACAGATTATCGAACTCCCTGGTTACGAACAAATAGGAGAATGGCAACACAATACAACTGCTATACCAGGACAGGTTAGAGTACTTGCTGATGTATGCAAATATATTGAAAGTGAAACTAAATCTACTAATAATATATATTGGAGTGTAGAAAACAATGGAATCGGTGAAGCATGTTTACTTGTTATTAATGATTTTGGTGAAGAAAATATTCCTGGGTTGTTTATTAGTGAACCAATGAAAAAAGGACACGTAAGAAAGTTTCGCAAAGGGTTTAACACAACTCATAGCAGTAAAACAACAGCATGTGCTAGACTTAAAACAATGATTGAAAATGATAAACTTACTCTAAATAGTAAAGCATTAATTAGTGAACTAAAAGCATTTATTTCTTCCGGCAGCAGTTTTCAAGCTAAACCTGGACACCATGACGATCTAGTTAGTAGCTTATTATTAACATTGCGAATTATGAGTGTAATGAAGGATTGGGATCCGACTGTATATGAAACATTTAATCAAATTGAAGCAGATGAGAACTATGAAATGCCAATGCCGATCTTTGTTAGTAGCAGTTATTGATAAATAGTATATAATGAGAAACTTAGATACAGTAGCAGAACAACTTTTTAATGAGATTAGAGGACGTTATTCCAGCGTAACCACCGGTGATGCAGAAGGAAATATAACAAGTGCTCCTAGTCTTGCAAGATTTTATGAGTTTGATTTTAAAAGTCAAAACAATAACTTAGGTAAAGTAAGTGTTTCACTTGATGAAAAATCTGGTGTAACTATAATGTATAACAAAGACTTTACAGAAGACGCTGGCGACGAAGAAACTAAAGAATGGTTTAACTTTTTAAAACAAATGAGAATGTTTTCAAAAAAACGTTTATTAAACTTCGAAGTTAGAGATATTAATCGAACTAACTTTACAAAAAGAGATTATGCAAGTATGGCAGTAAATCGCGGAGAAACACAAATGGCAGAGTCTAAAATGTATGGCACTCACAAAACTAGCTTTCAAAAATTTGGAAATGCTAAACTTTCAATAAAACACACAGGTAACATTATCGAAGGCGAAAGTAGAAATAAAAAGATAGGATCTCTTTTTATTGAAAATGCACACGGCGAACGATTTAAATATCCTTTTAAACATCTTAGTGGTGCAAGAGCAATGGCAATACATGTTAGTGAAGGTGGCCATCCATATGATGATTTTGGTAAACATATTACTAGTTTAAGTGAAGAACTTTCCAATCTCCGTAAGTTTAAAACTTATATGGGTCGTAGTAGTGTAATGGCAGAAAGTCTTGCTGAACATATGGGCACAATAAATGAACGTATTGCTACAGTCAAGAAAAGAGTACAAACATTACAAAAACCTACAATGTACAAAGAAGCATTTGAAGAGTTTGTAGTTATTGAAGAATCTGAAGTGCCAGAATCTGTAGCAAATAACTGGATTGATCAACTTACTATCAAACAGTTTAATGAAGATTTAAAAGATGTATTTCCTTACATTTATAAACTAGTAGGCGAAGCAACTGCATCAGAAGACCTGACGTTTGATGATATTATGGCAGAAGCAGATGTGTATCCGCCACGTGGCGATATGGAAATGGATCCATCAAACATGCGTCCACAAGCAAAACCAACAGCTCCAAAAACTAGTATACGTCCACAAGCAAGGCCGCCAGTATTTAAAACTCCTGCACTAGCTCAACAAGCTGCCGAAGAAGAACTAGCTGCACAACCAGGACAAATGAAACCTAAGTTTGAAAAAGATGTTGATTATACAATCCATCCTATGAGTAATGGATTTACTTATAAGTTAGCACCAACAGTTGATACTGGTGCAAGTCCAACAACACCAGGCGCAACCAGAGGCACAGGCATGAATACCGAATCAGCTATTGATGCAGCATTTGACAAACTTCTAGGACAGTTTTCAGATAACTTTACTGCGCAAGTTGAAGCTAAAGACGGGCAAATCGATCGCAACGGCGACGGCAAAAACGATTGGGAAGATGTAAAACTTGCTCGTATGGCCGCTGCGGCAGCAGCACAAGACGACAATGACGAAGAAACAAAGGAATCAAAAACTCCACTAGGCGAGTTTATCCTAAGCTACTACGATAGGCAACAAGGCGTATTTCCAAAAGGCGAAACGGCTGTATTAACTATGGTTGAAAAATCATATGGTGATCAGTATATCAAACCAGCAAGTCAGTTCATAGAACGTCTAGGTCAAGTATTTGAAAAATACCAACAGAAAAAACTAGGCGAAGTAGAGGTAGAAGAAAACTTTTTAAGTCGTATGATCGGAGCCAACAGTGCAAGACCTCAAGACTTTGTCGATAAAGCAATGCAAATTTCTCAAAGATATGAAAACCTTGCATTCAAAAATAAAATAGCAAGTGATCCAAATCGTCCATTCAATGGAAAACAAGGCGGCGCATTCTTGATAGAACTCTATATGGAGTTAATCAATATGAGCAGAGAAATTCAAAAGCACGGCGGCGGCAACAAAACAATGACAAACGCTCAACAGCAAATGAGCTTAATTAGGCAAGCAATGGCAGGTCCAGTTGATAATCCTGAAGCAGCAAGACTGATGAAAGCTGCTAGAGTCGAACCTAAATTCATTATTGACTTTGTAAGGCAAGATATACAATCTATGGGTGAATCACAAGAACTAGATAGAATCACATCGTTAGCTGGTTTAAAATAATCAGCTAACTTCTAATAAAACTTGTCATTTTATACTTGACAAGTCATAACTAAACGTGTAGTATATAAGAGTGCTACACACAAACAGGCACAAGAGCAACATTGGTTGTTCTAACATAGGCATAACATATAGGAGAAAAGGCACTATGGCATCATTAGCAGAAATCCGAGCAAAGCTCAAAGAACAAGAAGCCGGCGCAGGCGGCAACCGTACATCAGGCGGTGACAATGCAATTTACCCATTTTGGAACATGAAAGAAGGCGAACAGGCAACTATTCGTTTCTTGCCAGATGGCGATCAAGACAATACTTTCTTTTGGAAAGAACGTTTGATGATCAAACTTCCTTTTGCAGGAGTTAAAGGCGAAACAGATTCACGCCCTGTACAAGTACAAGTTCCGTGTATGGAAATGTACGGAGAGTCATGTCCAATCCTACAAGAAGTACGTGGTTGGTTTAAAGACGCAAGTCTTGAAGACATGGGTCGTAAGTACTGGAAAAAGCGTAGCTATATTTTCCAAGGTTTTGTAACTGACGATCCACTTAACGACGAGTCTCCAGAAAATCCAATCCGACGCTTTATTATCGGTCCACAAATCTTCCAACTTATTAAAGCAGCACTAATGGATCCAGATATGGAAGAACTGCCAACAGATTATACTGCTGGCGTTGACTTCCGTCTATCAAAAGGTTCCAAAGGTGGTTATGCCGATTATGGTGCAAGTAACTGGGCACGTCGAGATCGTCCGCTAGGTGATGCAGAGATGGCAGCAGTAAATACACACGGGTTGTTCAATCTAAATGACTTCCTTCCTAAAAAGCCAGATGAAGCTGGTGTTAAGATTCTAACAGAAATGTTTGAAGCGTCAGTAGACGGCGAAGCATATGATGCAGAACGTTGGAGCAACTACTTCCGTCCAAGCGGTATGGCTGCACGTACAGGCGATCCGCAAAAAGCGGCCAGCCCACAAGCAACTGCTACAAGTCAAAGTGCTCCAGTAGCACCGGCACCTGCACCTGCACCTGCACCAGTAGCTGAAACTACAACTGATACTGGATGGCAAGAACCTACTACACCACCAGCAGCAGAACCAGCAGCAGAACCAGCAGCAGGCGGAGCGCAAGACATCCTTGCAATGATCCGTTCACGTCAAGGTTAATAGCAAATAAAAAGGGTTGCTTTATTACATAGCAACCCTTTTACTTCATTCATTTAATAGGAGATATACATGGCAACTAAGTCATTCGATCCAACGAAGTTTCGCAACTCGTTGACAAAAAGTATTAAAGGCATGAGTGCTGGTTTTAACGATCCAACTGATTGGATTAGTACTGGCAACTATGCACTAAACTATCTACTAAGTGGAGACTTCCGTAAAGGTATTCCTCTTGGTAAAGTAAGTGTATTTGCAGGCGAAAGTGGCGCTGGCAAATCATATATTGTAAGTGGCAACATTGTTAAGTACGCACAAGAGCAAGATATTTTTGTTGTGCTTATTGACACTGAGAATGCACTAGACGAAGCATGGCTACAAGCACTAGGTGTAGATACATCACCTGAAAAGATTCTAAAACTCAATATGGCAATGATTGACGATGTAGGTAAAACTGTAAGTACGTTTATGTCAGACCTAAAAGACATGCCTGAAGAAGAACGTCCAAAAGTATTGTTTGTAGTTGATTCGCTTGGTATGCTTATGTCACCAACTGAAGTTAGTCAGTTTGAAGCAGGTGATATGAAAGGCGATTTTGGTCGTAAAGCAAAAGCACTAAAAGCACTTGTTACAAACTGTGTAAACATGTTTGGTAGTTACAATGTAGGTATGTGTGTTACTAACCATACATATGCATCACAGGATATGTTCGACCCAGATGATAAAATCTCAGGTGGTTCGGGCTTTGTGTATGCAAGTTCGATGGTTGTTGCTATGAAGAAACTTAAACTTAAAGTAGATGCAGACGGCAACAAAACATCACAAGTGCATGGTATTAGAGCAGCGTGTAAAGTAATGAAAACACGTTACAACAAACCGTTTGAAGGTGTACAAGTTGAGATTCCCTATTCAACAGGCATGGATCCTTACAGTGGATTATTTGATATGTTTGAAACCAAAGGCTTGTTAGAAAAAGTAGGCAATCGTTACAAGTACATTACTAGTGAAGGTGACGAAATCCTTGAGTTCCGCAAGCGTTGGACAGGCGAACTGCTTGAACGTGTTATTGAAGATCTTCCTGCAAAAGAAGAACAAATGCTAAATATCGCAAAAGCAGAAGAAGAAGCAGCAAAGGCAGCCGAGGATGCTGCACTAGATGCTGAGGAAATAACAGAAGAATATATTGAGGAATAGCAATGAACGAAGAAATAGCAGCTGATTTATGGAACTTGTTTAAAGAATATTTAGATAAAAAACATGTCGAAATGGCAGCCGAACGGTATGTTGATATGCTGGCTGACTATGGAATGGCCGAAGTTCAGTTACAAAGCATGATGGGTAATAGTAAAAGACTTGATGCTGCTATCCAATATTATCTAGAACTAGATCAGGATGAAGATTCTGATGAAGACGAGTGGGATGACTAATGGGATGGTATAGTCGAGTTAGTCGAGACATATCTGAAATACCAGCAGCAATACAACACTTTGAGAACGAGTTGGTAACAGCTCGTTCTGAAGTAAAGTTAAAAGGCAGTATTGAAAAAGCTGCTGCTGAGATGCCAGGCATTGTTGAATATCGCTTTAATCAACTACAAGAAGTTGAAGCTATACTCGAATTCCTTAATATTGAACTACGCAAACTGCGTAGTTCTTTTTTTAGAAAATATCTAGAAAACTATCAGCGAGCATTGTCAAGTCGCGATGTTGAAAAGTATGTTGACGGTGAAGCTGACGTATGCGACTATGAAAAGATTATTAATGAGTTTGCATTAATACGCAACAAATGGTTAGGTGTTCTAAAAGCACTTGATCAAAAACAATGGCAGATAACTAATATTGTAAAGTTAAGAGTTGTAGGCATGGAAGATGCATCATTATAAGGAACATCATGGCATTTAGTAAAGAATATTTAGAACAACTAACAGCACTACATAACAGATCGAAATTTGGAAGTGGCAATGATATTCCGTATGTTGTTTCTCAAATTTTAGAAAATAAGGATATTACGAGTATATTAGACTTTGGTTCTGGCAAAGGTTATACCTCACAAGCAATTACTACACAGTTTCCTAATATAAAAATGTATACATATGATCCAGTTACAAGTCCAATCGATTTACCAGAATCAGTTGATATGATTTACAGTAGCGATGTATTAGAACATGTTGAACCAGAATTAATTGACAAAACGCTAGTCGATCTTTTTAATCGAGCATCAAAATACCAGTATCATTTAATTGCGTGTCATCCAGCAAAGAAATTTTTAAATGACGGTCGTAACGCACATCTAATTATCGAAACTCCTAAGTGGTGGAAGAAAAAGTTAAAAACATTTGGCTGGACTGTAGAATACGAAGAAATCTCAGAACGATATATTGAACGACTCGATATTAATGTTATAAAATATATTACAGTATTAAAAAAATGAAACAAGTATACGAATATTGGATGCCTGATACTGATGAACATTTTGAACGTTTGATTGCAAAACGTATAAAAAACGGCGGCCCTGCACAATATCAAGATGATGTAAGAGATGCTGCATACAAGTATGTTACAGATTTTGATATTGCTGTAGACGTTGGAGCCAATGTTGGATTATGGGCAAAACCACTTACTGAAAAATTTAAACATGTAATAGCATTTGAACCTCTTGAGCAAGTGTATAGTTGTTTAGAAAGTAATGTACAAAACCTAAACGTAGAAATACACAAATATGCATTAGGTAATGTAAATGACAATGTTGAAATGATTTATGATAGTGAAAATACCGGTGGCAGTTTTGTTAGTAAAGTTGGCACCGGCAATATTGTTATCAAACGCATGGATGATTTAGATTTACCAAAGTTTGGATTATTAAAAATTGATTGCGAAAGACA
>Ga0102811_1000345_pt1 | contig 23347 bp, 23 predicted proteins | sample ColrivemetaGS705_FD_84507 | JGI IMG/M metagenome (GOLD analysis project Ga0102811, IMG submission 84507) | Estuarine microbial communities from the Columbia River estuary - Flood tide ETM metaG S.705 | ecosystem: Environmental > Aquatic > Marine > Intertidal zone > Estuary | place: USA: Columbia... | reverse complement strand
TAACATCAACTTTTGGGTCGTTTACCATTTCTTGGTAGGAACCATACGCTTTTTCAAAACCAAATTTTGATGCGAAATGTCGCGCATTTTCCAAACTTCTGGAAGCCGCAGCACATAAATTTGCATTTGGTAATGTTTTTAGTTCTATGGAACATTTTTCAGAAATTTTACCGCAACCTAAAATGCCCCAATTGTATTTTTTCATGATTTTTTTCTTGAAATCAAAAATATACTTTTAAATCCAATATAAACTTCAAATTTTATAACAATTTGTATAAAAAAATTAAAGAAACTCAACCAATCCGGTATTTACATCATAAGAAGCTCCAACTATTTCAATTTCTTCATTTTGCTCCATTTCAGCCAGAATTGCGCTTTCTTTTCTAATTTTATCAATTGAATATTGAACATTTAATACACTTACCTGTTCAATTTGACTATCTGTCATTTCAGTTCCGTTTTTACGAATGTTATTTACTGCAGGTTTAATTTTACTTAATAAAGGTGTGATATTACCCAACTCTACATTATTGCAAGCTGCGGTAACTGCTCCGCACTTTGTATGGCCCATTACCACTACTATTTTTGATCCGGCTACCTTACATGCATATTCCATAGAACCTAAAACATCTTCATTTACAACATTTCCAGCGACTCTTACACTAAAAATATCACCGATTCCCTGATCAAAAACCAACTCAGCTGGTACTCTAGAATCAATACAACTTAGTATAACGGCAAAAGGATATTGCCCCTTGCTTGTCGCAAAAACTTGATCTATTAAGTTTCTTTGAGCTTTTAGGTTTTCGGCAAACCTTTCATTTCCTTTAACTAAAATTTCATGCGCAGATTTTGGCGTTAAATTTTCTTGAATTTCTTTTGTTTGTGTTCTCATTTTTTATATTTTTAAATGTTGTTTTCTTTTTAAATTGACTGGAGTTAAACTATTTGATCCTCTATTCTAACTTCAAACTTCTGCTCTTTATGTCTTCTTTAATCCAGGCTAGACAATCTTTGAAATTTTCAAAAATTTGGTCTTCTGGTATTAAATCTGGAATGATATCAATACTTTCCATCATATATCTTGGTTGATTTACGATTTTAACTAGCAATACCTTTTTACCATCTTTAACTAAATCTACCAAAACATCTTCCAATGCATATAAACCAGACTGATCTATGTATTGCATTCTTCCCATTCTGATGATAATTGTAGATGTTGAATCCGGAATTTGATTTACTAACTCTTGAAAATAACTTGTAGAACCAAAGAAAAGAGGGCCTCTAATATGTTTAATAAACACTTCATCTTTTAAATTATTCGGAAAATCAATTTCATCTGGCCAAGCTTTTGATCGATCAAACGATTCTATACTTGAACGTTCTGCTGTTAGGTCTCCAATCTTTTTCATAAACATTAATGAGGCAATTACTAATCCGATACCTACAGCATATACTAAATTCCATACCGATGATAAAACCAATACTATCAGCATTATAATAACTTCTGTACGAGGCATATCTGGAATCGCTTTTAAGCCTTTATAATCCATTACTCCGATACCAACTGTTATTAAAATTCCTGCAAGAACAGCAGCTGGTATTTGAGATGCAACTGGTCCTAAGGCTAGTAAAATTACTAATAATAACACACCTGCCATCATACCAGATAATCTTGTTTTACCACCTGCATTAATATTTACCACAGTTCTAATGGTTGCGCCTGCTCCAGGAATACCTCCAAAAATTGCACCAATACTATTTCCAACACCTTGACCAATTAATTCTTTATTAGGCTTGTGTTTTGTTTTGGTCATATTATCTGCAACAACCGATGTCAATAGCGAATCTATTGCCCCTAACAGTGCTAAAGTTAAGGCTGTAAAAATGTATGGAGTAATACTTCCTAAACTAAAACTTGTAAATATTTCTAAATTTGGAATTGGTAACCCACTTGGTATTTCTTCAATTGGACGATAATCTAAATTGAATCCAATTGCAATCCCAGACATTACAATAAGCGCAACTAAGGTGCTTGGAACTTTAGTAGTAATTCGCTTAAAACCGTAAATGATAAAAATTGTTGCCCCAGCTAAAATAAGCTCAAGCCAATTGATGTTTTTTATAGCTCGTGGTAAAACCTTAATTGATCCTATTACACCTGATGCTTCTTTACCTGCCAAAGTTTGGGATTCTTTTTCAATCTGTTCTGGAGTAATAGTTTCAGCTCTTTTTATAGTTTCTTGAAAATTTTCCAATACCAAAAAACCTTCTTCAGCTTCTTCTTTTAAGATATTATCTAAAATAATTTCTTCGGCATAAGGTTTAAATTGTACTACAAACTGGGTATCTTCTTTTGGATAATATCCAACCGCTGGTAGAATTTGAGTTACTAAAATAATAACTCCAATAGCGGTCATAAAACCGGAAACCACTGGGTATGGTATGTATTTAATATATTTCCCAATACCAATAAAACCAAGTCCAATTTGAATTAGACCTGCTAATAAAAATACAGTTAATATTGCAGGAAGTGCTTTGGACACATCTCCATCAAAAGCAGCTATCATTCCGGCAATTACAACCATACTTACAGCTGTCATTGGTGCTGTTGGTCCTGAAATTTGGGTGTTTGTTCCTCCAAAAAGCGCCGCGAAAAAACTTACAAATATAGCTCCATAAAGACCAGCGCTTGGGCCTAGTCCCGAACTAACTCCAAAAGCCAAAGCGAGTGGCAACGCTACAATACCAGCGGTTATACCACCAAATAAATCTCCTTTAAAATGTTTAAAATCAAATAGTTTATTCATGTTTTTTATTTTATAAAATTTAGTACCATTTCTGTATAAAACTTTTCAATGGCGTTGTTTTCTTTGTTTACATCAGTTAATTGTGGTAAATGCTCAGCAAAATACTTTTGATGATGTGATCCTTCAATAATTGTTGAGACTAGCATATGAGGAAATTGAAAATCTGGTTTAACTTCTAACAATATATTACTAACCCGTTGTACAACCATTTTATACGTTTTGAAATATCCCTTTTTATTTTCCTCATCAACATTTTTTGTGTGATAGGATTTAATAGATTCAGATATAATGATATTGCTTAAAAGTATTTCATTGATATATGGAATTAAGTTGTTTTTCATTATTGGTTTCGTTAAAACACCAATAGATTTTAATAATCTTTCTTTTGGAGATTCAACATTTGCTGTTGCAATCACAATTTCATACTCTATCCAGGACCAATACCAGCTTGTTAAATACACTAAGAGCATGTGTTTATTTTTAAAATATCTATAAATAGAACTTTCAGGAGAGTTTATAGCAACTCCCAATTTTTTGAAAGTAAAAGCTTCAAACCCAATCTCGTCAATAAGCTCTATACTTTTAGATAAAATATTTTGTCCAAGCTCAGAAGAGTCTGGTTTTTTTGAGTACAATTTACTGTTGACTTCAATCTGAATATTTAAATTTCTCATTGTGACGATCTGTATCTACTTGCAAATATAATAGTATTACTATCGTATTTGCAAATAAATTTTATAATCAGATTAATTTAAAAATATAAAACTATGATTATCAGGGTTTTGTTCGCTAAAAAAATAATCTAAAAAATCAAGTTTTCTTCAATTAGTCGTGCTAATGTCGGATACAGAAGCAGCTATTAAAAAAAACTAGGAGAAAATTAAGAAAGGAAAATAGCTAAAATCTCATGGATTTTAGCTATTTTAAGTATATATAGTTAATCAACCCAATCAGCAATAAATAAATTGGTGTCGTGTGTTCCGTTATTATTTCGGTTTGAAGAGAAAACTATTTTTTTACCATCAGGTGAAAACATTGGAAAAGCATCAAAAACAGTATCATAAGTAATTTGTTCTAAACCAGTTCCATCAACATTAATCATAAATAAATTGAAGCTGTGTTTTGATTTATGGTTAGAAGAAAATATCACTTTTTTTCCTAATGGGTGAAAAAATGGTGCCCAGTTTGCGTTTCCTAAATCCGTAATTTTTGTCAATGCACTCCCGTCAACATTGCAAGTGTATAATTCCATATTTGTTGGTTGTACCAGTCCAACGGCTAATAAATCTTTATATTCTTTAATTTCTTCTTCTGTTTTTGGACGTGATGAACGGAAAATTAATTTACTTCCATCAGGAGAAAAGAAAGCGCCCCCATCGTAGCCTAATTCAAAAGTAACTTGTTTTACATCGGTACCGTCTAAATTCATAGTAAACAATTCTAAATCCCCAGTTCTGGTTGAAGTAAATACAATTTTATCGCCTTTTGGAGAAACCGTTGGTTCAGCATCGTACCCATCTTCAAAAGTCAATTGTTTTAATTGTTTCCCTTTGGTGTCGGCGGTAAAAATATCATAACTTTCATACACTGGCCAAATGTATTTATTTCCATAATCTTCTTTCTTAGGTACTGTCGGACAGTCTACACTTACCATATGGGTTGAAGAATAAACAATGGTTGAATCTCCTGGTAAAAAATAACTACAAGTAGTTCTTCCTGTTCCAGTACTTACCAATTGTGGTTTGGCGCCTTTACTTAAATCATCGGTAATATTCATGGTGAAAATTTGATCACATTTTAAATCCCAAACATTTGAAGCTTGAAACACCAGCTTTTTACTGTCAAAACTCCAATAAGCTTCAGCATTATCACCCCCAAAAGTTAATTGTTGTACGTTTTTTAAATGCTTTTCTTGAGAATAATGTAGTTTGTTTACAATTTTAGTTGCGCCTGATTTTCCATCGTAACTTGCTTTGTTATGAGATGATTTACAGCCTAAAAAAAGAGATGCAATAACTATAAAAGTGATTTTTAATTTCATGATTTGTATTATTGTTGGTTTCAAAAATACAATTTATGAATGAAATAGGAAATAATAAAAATTATGTATTTTTGCAAACTTAAATTATAGGTTTGGTAAAAATAGGAGACATAGAATTGTGCAATTTTCCATTGTTGTTAGCACCAATGGAAGACGTGAGCGACCCACCATTTAGAGCATTGTGTAAAGAGCAAGGCGCAGATGTAGTTTTTACAGAATTTATTTCTTCGGAAGGATTGATTCGTGATGCCGCAAAAAGCAGGAAGAAACTTGATATTTACGAAAAAGAGCGTCCAGTTGGAATTCAAATTTTTGGAGCCAATTTAGAATCAATGTTGAGAACAGTGGAGATTGTGGAGCAGTCAAATCCAGATATTATTGATATTAATTTTGGTTGTCCGGTAAAAAAAGTAGTTAGCAAAGGGGCTGGAGCTGGGATTTTAAAAGATATTGATTTAATGGTGAGCCTAACAGAAGCCATGGTTAAACACACCAAATTACCGATTACAGTTAAAACGCGTTTAGGTTGGGATGAAAGTTCTATAAAAATTGTTGAAGTTGCTGAACGCTTGCAAGATGTTGGTTGTGCAGCAATCTCTATTCATGGGCGAACTCGTAAACAAATGTATAAAGGTCAGGCAAATTGGATGCCCATTGCTGAAGTAAAAAACAATTCAAGAATGCATATTCCTGTTTTTGGAAATGGAGATGTAAACTCTCCAGAAAAGGCGATGGAAATGCGCGATAAATTTGGATTAGATGGTGCTATGATTGGACGCGCTAGTATTGGAAACCCTTGGTTTTTCAAACAAGTTAAACACTTTTTTGAAACAGGAGGACATTTACCTGAAATTTCGATTGTTGAACGTGTTGAAATGGCAAAACGCCATCTGCAAATGGAAATTGAATGGAAAGGCGTTGAAATTGTTGGTGTTATGGAAACCCGTCGTCATTATACCAATTACTTTAAAGGAATACCAGATTTTAAAGAATATCGTTTAAAAATGGTTAAGTCAGATTCTGCTCAAGGTGTTTACGATGCTTTTAATGAAGTGTTGCAGAAGTTCGCGTAGTATTTGGGTAATCGTTTTTTAACAATTACAAAATTCAAGAGTTATGTACCACCAGTAGCATACTCCAAACTATGCTATTCAACCAATTTTTTTGAAATCCTGCTACTGGCTATTTTAGAGGCTAAAAAACCTAAAACTAAAATGGTTATTATCACTGTGAAAACATTTAAAAATGTAAACGCTACGGGATATGCCAAGTTTTGAGTAATCATAAAAAGGTGGTATTTTTTTTGGAGCAATACCAATATTACACCTAAAGAAAGTCCAATTAATAGCCCAAAAACAGTTAACAAAAATCCTTGTAAAATAAACACCCGTTTAATTTCTTTTATGGTCGCCCCTAAACTAAACAGTGTTTTTAAATTGTCACGTTTGTCTAAAATCATCATAATAATAGCGCCAATGACATTGAATAATGCGATGATTAATATAAGTGTAAAAATTAAATAAGAAGCTAAATTTTCGGTGTTCAGCATTTTATAAAAAACAGCATTTAATTGTTCACGGGTTTCAATTTTGAAATTTGAACCAAGTTTGGTTTTTAGGTCTGAAACCAGTAAATTTCGATTGTAATTTTGAGTGATTTTTAATTCGATGGCAGAAATTTGATTTGGCGTATAATTCAATAATACCTGAGATAATTCTAAAGGTAAAAAAGTAAATTTTTTATCAATTTCATCGGTTAAAGCAAAAATACCAATGGGTTGTGTATTTATTTGACTAAAAGCATTTTTTGGGTCGGTAATATAACCTTTACCGGGCTTAGGAACATAAATTTTTAAAGGTTCAATAAATTCAAAAACACCAACGGAAAGTGCATTTGAAATACCATTTCCAACAACCACACCAAGCGGGATATCTTTATCTAACCAGGTTCCAATATAAACAGTAGTGTCAATTTTGTTGACATTGATATAATTTGAATCAACTCCTTTTATATAGGCAATATGTGTTTTGTTATGAAAATCAAAGAAAGCGCGCTCTTCAATTACTTTTGAATAAGAAGCAATACCATTTTCTTGTTTTAGAATGGTTTCAATTTTTGAGTTAAAATCGAACGACTTTCCTTTAATTGAACTTATTTTTAAATCAGGATCGGAAGTATTTAAAAAACCAATACTAAAAGATCGTAAACCCGAAAACCCTGATAAAACAATGAACAATGCCAAAGTTCCAATAATGACACCTAAGGCTGCAATAAGGGTAATAATATTAATGGTGTTGTTACTGCTTTTTGAAAATAAATATCGTTTAGCTATGTAAAACGGAAAGTTCAAATTATTTTTTTTGACGTTTGTTTAGAATCTCAGGATTTGTAATAGGATTTTCATTTTTTCCTCTTAAAGCATTGTCAATATCTTCAATATAATCTAAACTATCATCTATATAAAATAAAAGGTTAGGCATACGGCGTAATTGATTTTTTGTACGTCTTGCCATTTCATAACGAATGGTTGCTGTATTTTCCTGAACACCTTTAAGAATAATTTCACGGTTTAACTGTGGGAAAACACTAAGAAATACTTTTGCTTGTGATAAATCAGAAGTAACATTTACTTTGGTAACAGAAATAATCACTCCTTTCATTCCGTCTTGCGCAGCGTGTTGTAGCACATCGGCTAAGTCTTTTTGTAAAACACCTGCTATTTTTTTTTGTCTGTTTGTTTCCATATTGCAAAGATAATAGTTAAAAGTACACAAATTTGCTTTTTATTTTAGCAAGTTTTAAAATTAAGTGGCAATTTTTGCGTTAGGGATGCGGCTATTTGTTTGAGCTCTTTTTTTGGTTTTGAAAACAGCAAAAAAAAGCGAGTAGCAGTAGCCCGGCCCAAAGGGTAACGCCCAATATAAAAAACTAAAAATCAACAATAGCCAACTAACAACTAATTTGTATATTGCAGCCTATTTAATAAGCATTACTTTTGGATAAATCATTTGAAAAATATCAAAAAAGAAGATTAAGATCTTCCTACATTTCTGTTATAATTAGCATTTCTTTGGTTTTGTTTTTAGTTGGATTTTTAGGGCTTATTGTCCTGAAAACGAATAGTATAACAAAGCATTTTAAAGAAAAAATAGCAATTACTGTATTTTTGAAAGACAATATAAAATCAAGTGACCTTGAAATTTTACAGGCCGAATTGAACAAAGCAGAATACACAAAAAGTGTTACCTATATTTCAAAAGAAGAAGCTGCAAAAAAATATAGCGAAGATATTGGCGAAAAGTTTTTAGAGTTTTTGGGTGAAAACCCGTTGAAAAACGCCATTGATGTATCATTAAAATCTGATTTTGTAACTCCTGAAAAAATGGCTGAAATTGAACAGAATTTAATTATTAGAAGCATAGTTGCAGAAGTTTCATACGACAAGCCATTGATAGAATTACTTTCAAAGAACATCAATAGGTTGAGTTTTTGGATGTTGATGTTTAGCTCATTATTTACCCTAATTGCTGTTGTTTTAATTAATAGTTCAATTAGACTTTCAATTTATTCTAAACGTTTTACCATTAAAACAATGCAAATGGTAGGCGCTACAAAAGGGTTTATTAGGAAACCATTTATAATACAAAGTGTAAAATTAGGATTTATTGGTGCCCTGGTTTCAATAGCTGGTTTGTTAGGATTTATTTTATATTTGAATACAAAAATTCCTGAAATTGAGTTGTTGAATGATGTAAAGATTTTGAGTATTGTAGGTGTTGCTATTATTGGTTTAGGAATTTTAATTACCTGGTTAAGTACGTTTTTTGCAACACAACGTTTTCTTAATTTAAGAACCGACGAACTTTATTATTAAAAAAATGAGTAAAAACGAAAAACAAAAAAGCGAATTTCTTTTTGGAAAAAAGAACTATCTAATAATGTTAGTTGGTATAGTTTTTATAACCTTGGGATTTATTTTAATGGCAGGTGGCGGAAGTGATGATCCTGAAATATTTAATGCAGAAATATATAATTTTAGACGAATTCGTTTAGCTCCAACTTTAGTACTTATTGGATTGGCCATTGAAATTTATGCGATAATGGCAAAGACCAAGAAATAAGTATGAATTATATTGAAGCCATTATTTTAGCCATTATTGAAGGTGTTACCGAGTATTTGCCTGTTTCTTCAACAGGACATATGATTATAGCTTCGTCGTTTATGCAAATTGCGGATGACGACTTCACTAAACTTTTCACAATTGTTATTCAGCTAGGAGCTATACTTGCGGTGGTAGCGTTGTATTGGAAACGTTTTTTTCAAAGCCTTGATTTTTATTTTAAGTTATTGGTTGCATTTATTCCTGCAGTTATTTTAGGTTTGTTATTGAATGATGTTATAGACGAATTATTGGAAAGTCCGTTGGTTGTAGCCATTTCTTTAATTTTTGGAGGTTTTCTTTTGCTTAAAGTTGATGACTGGTTTAAATCCAATGAAGAAATAGATAAAAATAATCCTACAGCGCACACCGAAATAGGCTACTTAACAGCTTTAAAAATTGGATTTTTTCAGTGTCTGGCTATGATTCCTGGGACTTCACGAAGCGGTGCCAGTATTGTTGGTGGAATGACTCAAAAATTAAACAGAAAAACTGCAGCAGAGTTTTCATTTTTTTTAGCAGTTCCAACCATGTTTGGCGCAACAGCTAAAAAATTATACGACTATTTTCAAGATGGTTTGGTGTTAACAGGCCAACAATTAAATTTGTTATTTATTGGTAATGTTTTGGCCTTTATAGTGGCCTTAATTGCTATTAAATCGTTTATAGATTATTTAAGTAAAAGCGGTTTTAAAATATTTGGTTACTATCGAATAGTTATTGGAATTTCAATATTACTTATTCATTATTTTATTTACCCATTATCAATTATTTAATGTTAACTGTTGAAGATTATAAAAATGGTCAGGTTTTATTAATTGATAAACCTTTGAACTGGACATCTTTTCAAGTTGTAAATAAACTGCGTTGGCATATTCGACAAAAGTTCAATTTAAAGAAAATAAAAGTGGGACACGCGGGTACTCTAGACCCATTAGCTTCTGGATTGTTGATAATTTGTACAGGAAGTTTTACTAAAAAGATTGACGAATACCAAGGTCAAATAAAAGAATATACAGGTGAAATAACTTTGGGGGCAACCACTCCAAGTTACGACATGGAGTCTGAAATTGACGAAATTTTTGCAATAACGCATATTTCGGAAGATTTAATTTATAAAACTGTAAATCGATTTATTGGTGAAATCGATCAGAAACCACCTATGTTTTCAGCTTTAAAAAAAGATGGAGTGCGTTTGTACGATATGGCTCGTGAAGGAAAAATAATTGAGATTGCTTCAAGAAAAATTACAATCAATGAATTTGAAATTACCAATATAAATTTACCTAAAGTTGAATTTAGGGTCGTTTGCAGCAAAGGAACTTACATTCGATCATTGGCTTTTGACTTTGGGAAAGCATTGAAGTCTGGCGCTTATTTGTCTAAATTAAGGCGAACTAAAATTGGTGAATTTAATGTTGAAAATGCAAAAGAACCTTTGGTTTATATTGATGAGTTTTTAAGTTAGTTTACTTCAAAAAACGCCCTAACCAACTGTCCATAATATTAATTTCCCAATTATTTTCAAGTTCTTCTTTGGTAGTAATCATATTGTCAAAAACAATTGTTTTAGATGAAACCCCTTTTTCTTTCATCATTTTTTTAAACTCAACAATGTCTTTATACTGCACAAACTCACCTTGTTTATAGCAAACGTTGATTTTATCGAGCAAAATAACTTCGTACTTTTTTTCTAGCTCTTGAATAAATACCGATAAAGCATCATGTGTTTTAAGGCTTAAATTGATCTCAGAATTGTCAACTGAAATAATAATAAAGCGATCGTATTTTAATTCATAAGCACAATTAAACAATTGGTCTTCATTGGTCCAACTGTTTAAAAATGCCTCAATATTTTCTTTTAATCCAGAAATTTCTTGTTCGTAAAATTTTCGGCTCGAAGGGAAAACCCATAGTTTACTCCACGTTGGGATTTCGTTAAAATCAACAATCATACTTATAAATTATGGCGTAAAGATAACTTAAAATTAAACTGTTAAAACGGATGCGCTTTCCAATAAATGAACAATATCACTTTGAATGTTTAGTCCATTGTCTTTGTTGTACCAAAGTTGTAGATTTTTTTTAAATTCAGCATCCAAACCATTGTGTTTTTCTTTATAATCCTGTACCATTTTAGTTGCAATTGATGGCCGAGGACCCCAGGTATTCACTACTTCATTTTTATTATTTATAAGAATTACTTTCGGAATAGATTTGCTATCATTTGTTAAAAAAGCATTCATCAATTCATCATTTTCATCTCTGCAAACAAGCTTTAAATCTAATTTAGGAGAAGCTTCAGCTATTTTATTTAAAACAGGTAATACTTGTGCGGCATCACCACACCATCCTTCGGCAAGAACTAATAACGAATAGTTTTCGGTTTGGTTATTTAGCGCCTGTCGCGTTGCTTCTGAAATTTGCAAGGTTTTGTCTAATCTATCCATGCGCGCATGGTTTAACTTGCTATAATTTAACAGATCTTCGCTTTGTTCTTTTCCTGTAGACTTTCCTTCAACCAACAATCCTTTTATCAAAGTTCTATAGGTTGAATATGACACTCCTTTTTTTAAGCTATTCTTTATTAGGCATTTATTCATTTTTTTATTATATTTATGTTCAATTTTTGACGAAGCATAATACCAAATCTTAAAATTTAAATTTGACTTATAATTCTTCTGCAAAAATATAATTTGATTTTGAATAAAAAATGTTACTTTTGTTACTTGACAAATAAAAGATAATATCATCTTAATGTCTTATGAATGACAATTGTCCTACCGAAATTAGTTGTGAGTTGGTACATTTGTTATGTATTTATAAACTTTAATAGTATAATTATGAAAAAAACCAAACTTATTTTTTCACTTTTAACAGTGATTGCGCTTTTCATTACTTCTTGTGGTAGTGGAGAAAAAAAACAAGAAGTAACTGAAACTGCTATCGAGGAAGTTTCTGAAGCACAAGGTCAATCGACTGTTTCAGATGACGTCTCCGCTGCGAATGCACTACAAGTTGCAAAATCTATTGAAGATTTTTCAACCTTAGTTGCTGCAATTGAGGCAGCAGGAGTTGAGGATGCCGTTGTTAATGTTGGACCATTAACCATTTTTGCACCAGTAAATGCAGCTTTTGATAAACTTCCTGAAGGAACTGTTGCAACCTTATTATTGCCAGAAAACAAATCTAAATTGGCTTTTATTCTAACAAACCACGTTGCGCCTGCAAATTATCCAGATACACAATTAGCTAAAGAGGCTAAAAAGGGACGTAAATTGTACATGGCTTCTGGAAAATATTTGGTTGTTGAAGAAAAAGAAGATGGAATTTATGTAGGAGGAACAAAAATATTAAAAACAGTAAAAGTAAGTAATGGTTGGATACATGTAATTGACAATGTATTGGTGCCAGCCGAATAAATAATTAAAGATTAAATAAATAATTAAATGAAATTAAAAGTATTAGTATTAGCTATAATTGTAGCATTTGTATCTAGTTGTGGAGGTGGAGAAAAAAAGGCTGAAACAAATTCAGAATCTAAAGAAGAAGTAAAGGGAGCAGTTGAAGTAGATCCAATGCAAGACAAAGGTATTGGGCCAATTACATCCATTACGCTTGGAGAAATAGATGAAACTTTGGCAATTGAGGGTAAGGCTTTATTTGCAACGAAATGTTCAGCTTGTCACAAAATAAGTAAACGTTTTGTTGGGCCTGCTTTAATGGGTGTTACAGATAGACGTACCCCAGAATGGATTATGAATATGATTTTAAACCCAGAAGTTATGGTTGCTGAAAACCCGATTGCTAAAAAATTGTTGGCTGAATATTTATCGCCAATGGCAAATCAAAGTTTAACAGAATCTGAAGCTAGAGCAATTTTAGAATACTTTAGAACAAAAACTTCTTCTGATACGGATGAATAAAATAGAAAATAAACAATTAACAATAAATCAATAATAGTATGAAAACAATATTTAAATCTTTATTGGCGGTTACAGTACTTTCTATGGTGCTAAGTAGTTGTGGTAATGGAGACTCTAAGAAAAAAGGTGCTTTATCTAGCAATGCTGCTGAGAAAGTTTATGTAGCGCCAGGTGAACACGATGAATTTTATGCATTTATTTCGGGTGGGTTTAGTGGTCAACTTGCGGTTTACGGTCTTCCATCAGGAAGATTATTTAAAGTAATTCCTGTTTTTTCAGTTGATGCGGAAAAAGCTTATGGTTTTAATGAAGAAACAAAACCAATGTTAAACACGTCACACGGTTTTATACCTTGGGACGATTCACATCATCCAGACATTTCTCAAACTGCGGGTGAATTAGATGGTCGTTATGTATTTATCAATGGAAACAACACACCTCGTATTGCAAAAATTGATTTAACAACCTTTGAAACAACAGAAATTATTGAAATACCAAATTCAGCAGGTAACCATAGTTCTTCTTTTGTAACTGAAAACACAGAATATGTTGTGGCAGGTACTCGTTTTAGTGTTCCTTATCCTCAAAAAGATATGCCAATTTCTGAATACAAAGGAAATTTTAAAGGAGCCTTAACTTTTATTTCTGTTGATCCTAAAGATGGCGCTATGGATATTAAGTTCCAAATTATGATGCCTGGATTTAACTATGATTTATCGCATCCAGGAAGAGGTGCTTCTCACGGCTGGTTTTTCTTTACTACATACAACACTGAAGAAGCAAACTCTTTATTAGAAGTAAATGCTTCTCAAAATGATAAGGATTTTATTGCAGCTATCAATTGGAAAAAGATTGAAGAATATGTAAATAATGGCGGAGGGACAAAAGCGCCAGCCAACTATGCCCATAATGTTTATAGTGATGAAACTCACACGGCTACTTCTACAATGAGAAAAGAAGTTTTAATTGTAAATCCAAGCGATGTTCCTGGAGCTATATATTTTATGCCAACTCCAAAATCTCCTCACGGTTGTGATGTTGATCCATCTGGTGAGTATATTGTTGGTAGTGGTAAATTAGCGGCAGAGTTAACAGTGCATTCATTTAGCAAAATGTTAAAAGCTATTGATGAGAAAAAATTTGATGGAGATGCTTACGGAATTCCTATTTTACAATATGAAGCTACATTAGCAGGTGCTGTAAAACAACCAGGTTTAGGACCACTTCATACTGAATTTGACGGAGAAGGATATGCTTATACTACTTTCTTTATTTCTTCAGAAGTTGTAAAATGGAAATTAGGAACTTGGGAAGTTATTGATAGAAAACCAACATATTATTCTGTAGGTCATTTAATGATTCCTGGAGGAAACTCACGTAAACCATTTGGAAAATATGTATTGGCAATGAATAAAATTACAAAAGACCGTTATTTACCAACGGGTCCTGAAGTAACCCAATCTGCTCAATTGTATGATATTTCTGGTGAAAAAATGGAATTATTGTTGGATTTCCCAACTATTGGAGAGCCTCATTACGCAGCAGGAATACCAGCAAGTATCATCAAAGAGAGATCTAAAAAAATATATAAATTAGAAGAAAACAAACACGAATTTGCGGTAAAAACAGAAGCTGAAGCTAAGGTTGTTAGAAAAGGAAATGAAGTTCATATTTATATGACAATGATTCGTTCTCACTTTGCACCTGATAACATTGAAGGTGTTCAAGTTGGGGATAAAGTATTTTTCCACGTAACAAACTTAGAGCAAGATTATGATGTGCCTCATGGAATTGCTATGATTGGAGCTCAAACTTCTGAGTTGTTAATTATGCCAGGACAAACTGAAACTTTTATTTGGGAACCTGAACAAGTTGGTGTTTGGCCATTTTATTGTACAGATTTCTGTTCTGCATTGCACCAAGAAATGCAAGGATATGTTAGAGTTTCTCCAAAGGGCTCTAATGTGCCTTTAAGCTTTACCTTAGATGGTGATGCCGTTGATGCTGAATAATATTTTTTAGATTGACTTTATTCAAAAAACGGGTAGTATTATTTACTGCTCGTTTTTTATTAAAACAAATAAGATAAAAACATCTTTTTATGTAAGATTTGTCACATATTTTAACGTTGTTATTTAGTAAATTTATACAAAAATCTTCTTAAAAAACAATTTAGAAATTTAACTTAAAAAAAATGAAAAAATCTAGAATATTAATGACAGTAGGCTCTTTGCTGTTACTAGGATTGTTTGTGTTTCCTTTGTGGAATATTACCTTAGAGGCCCCTCAATATCCAATTCCTTTAGGGATGGACATTCACATTAATAAATTTGTTGACACACATGAGTTTGATATTAAAAATATCAATTTAATGAACCATTATGTGGGTATGCAATACATTCCAGAAACCATTCCGGAGTTTAAAATATTCCCTTGGGTAATTGCTATTATGGTTGCTTTGGGAGTCTTAATTGGTTTAAAGGGCAATTATAAATTGTTTTTAGTGTGGTTTATTTTAATGAGTATTTTAGGGGTTGCAGGCATGTATGATTTTTATTTATTGGAATATGACTACGGTCATAATTTAAACCCTAAGGCAATTATGAATTTTAAAAATCCTGATGGCTCGGTAATGGGTTTTCAACCACCATTATTTGGTACTAAATATATTTTAAATTTCACAGCGCATTCCTATCCAAGAACAGGCGCTTATTTTTTGTTTATAGGTATGTTAATGACTTTTGTTTCCTTTTTTATTGGAAAAAAAGAAGCCAAAGCATAAATTAGTTTATATGTTAAAACAAGTGTGTTTTTTAAAAATATACTTGTTTTATTGTATATTTCAGAACTAAAAAAATCAAAAGTAATGAAAATCAATTTTCTAAAACCATTCGCTGGTATATTTATACTATTGCTTACAATTTCTTGCAAAGTTGAACCAGAAGCTATTGTATATGGGAAAGACCAATGTAGTTTTTGCATGATGAATATAGTAGATAAAACACATGCGGCTCAATATGTTACAAAAAAAGGAAAACAGTTTAAATTTGATGCCGTTGAATGTTTGGTAAACGATTTAAGTGATAAAAATGATGATGAATTAGCCCTAATTTTAGTTGCAAATTATGCAAATCCTGGTGAAATGATTGATGCAAAATCTGCAACATATTTAATAAGTTCAGGAATTAAGAGTCCCATGGGAGCTAATCTTTCTGCAATATCAACTTCTGAGAAAGCTGAGGAACTTCAACAAAAGTTTACAGGTGAAATTTATACCTGGAAAACTTTAAAAGCACGTCTTTCCGATAAATAACAATGAAAAACTATCTTTTTATTTTTTTACTACTTTGCTGCACATTTCTTCATGCAAAACAAATTGAAGTGTGTAAATCTTGCACGATTTCAACCATAAAACAAGCGGTTGAAATAGCGGAAGATGGGGATGAAATTTTCATAAAAAAAGGCGTTTATAAAGAAAACGATATTGAAATAAACAAATCCCTAACCATTTCTGGGGAAGAAGGAACAGTTATAGATGGCACAAATAAAGGAAGTATTTTACACATTACAGCCAATAATTTTGTGTTGCGGAATCTTAAAATAATCAATGTGGTGGTTAGCTATACAAAAGATTATGCCGCTATAAAAGTTGTTCGCTGTAAAAATTTCACCATTGAAAATATAGTACTCGATGAAGTTTTTTTTGGTATTTTAATTGAAAAATCACACAATGGAAAAATTTTTAACAATAAAATATCGAGTATTGCAAAAGATGAAGCCAATTCTGGAAATGGCATTCATATTTGGCACAGTTCAAATATGGAAGTTGTTGGAAACGAGGTGTATGGGATGCGTGATGGTATTTATTTTGAGTTTGTTTCGGAGAGTAAAATACACAATAATTTAAGCCATAATAACATTAGATATGGTTTGCATTTTATGTTTTCAAACAATGATACTTATTATAATAATGAATTTAAAAATAATGGTGCTGGTGTAGCTGTTATGTTTTCAAAATTCATCACCATGTATCAAAATAAATTCACACATAATTGGGGTTCGGCATCCTATGGTTTGTTGCTAAAAGAAATCTACGATACGCAAATTTACAACAACACTTTTGAAGAAAACACCATTGGAATTAAAGGTGAAGGTTGTACCAGAATCAATTATAAAAACAATACTTTTATTAGAAATGGCTGGGCAATTAAAATTGCAGGCGCTTGTTATGCCAACATTTTTGAGCAAAACGATTTTATGCATAATTCACTGGATTTGGCATACAATACAAAGGTCAACGACAACAGGTTTGAAAATAATTATTGGAGCGAGTATACTGGTTATGATTTAGATAAAGATGGCGTGGGTGACATTCCTTATCGCCCTGTGAAATTGTTTTCATATATTGTAAATGCAACGCCAGAAGCATTGGTTTTATTAAGAAGTTTATTTGTGGATATTATCAATTTTTCGGAAAAAGTTTCACCGGTTTTCACACCTGATGATTTAATGGATAAAAAACCAATAATGAAAAGAATAAATGATTGAATTTAAAAATTTACATAAAAGTTTTGGAAAATTAGTCGTTCTAAACGACTTAGATTTAAACATAAATGAAGGTGGAATTTTCGCCATTCTTGGACCTAATGGTTCTGGTAAAACAACCTTAATAAAGTGTTTGTTGGGGATGGTTATTCCGCATAAGGGTAAAATTACCTATAACAATAAAAGTGTTTTAGGAAAATGGGACTATAGAAACGATTTAAATTATTTACCTCAAATAGCAAATTTTCCACCCAATTTAACGGTAAAAGAGCTGATTGAGATGGTGAAAAATTTGCGCCCAAAACAATCAAATGAAGAAGATTTAATCAAGCTTTTTGGACTCGATGATTCGCTTCAAAAAAAATTGGGAAATCTTTCTGGTGGAACAAAACAAAAAGTAAACATTGTTTTAACCTTTATGTTCGACAGCGATTTAATCATTTTAGATGAACCAACAAATGGACTGGATCCAATTGCTTTAATTCATTTAAAAGAGCTTATTCAAAAAGAAAAAACAAAAGGAAAAACAATTTTAATTACAACTCATATTATGAGTTTTGTAAATGAAGTTGCCGATGAAATTGTATTTTTATTAGATGGTAAAATATATTTTAAAGGAACTGTTGAAGAGCTTAAAAAACAAACCAATAACGATAATTTAGAACACGCAATTGCCAATTTAATAGCGAAACAATATGCTTAAAATATTAAAATACAGTTTTTACGATTTAATGCGAAGTCGTTGGAGTTATGTGTACTTTTTATTCTATTTAATTTTGGGATTTGTATTGTTATTTTTAAACAACGATGTAAACAAAGCGGTAATTACTTTAATGAATATAATAATTGTTTTAACACCCCTCATCGGAACCATTTTTGGCGTAATGTACTATTACAATTCAAGAGAATTTACGGAACTTTTATTGGCGCAACCCATCAATAGAAAAAAGATTTTTATGGGTCAATATTTGGGAATATCCATCTCTTTAACCTTAAGTTTAGTGTTGGGTTTAGGAATTCCATTTGTATTGTATGGTTTGTTTAAATCTGCTGCTATTTTCAATTTCGGATTGCTGTTAGTTGTAGGTTCTTTTTTAAATTTCATATTTGTAGCACTTTCATATAATATTGCACTTTCAACTGAAAATAAGATTAAAGGTTTTGGGTATGCTATTTTAATGTGGTTGTTTTTGGCAGTTATTTATGATGGTATTTTCTTAATTTCATTGATACTATTTGATGAATATCCTTTAGATAAATTTTCACTGATAGCAACCATGTTAAATCCAATCGATTTATCTAGGATTTTAATTTTGTTGAAACTTGATATTTCAGCACTTTTAGGTTATACAGGAGCCGTTTTCCGAAAGTTTTTCGGAACCAATCTAGGAATGTTACTTTCTATGTCAATTCTAGTTTTTTGGGTGTTAATTCCTGTGCTTAGAATAAATTTAAAACTTCGTAAAAAAGATTTTTAAGATTATTTTTTATAACGAATTTAGAGTGCTATTTTTGTTTTTTATAAAAAATCTTAACTATGGAAAACAATTTACCAGATTCAAATTTCACCCAAAAACAGCTAGACATTAGCCAGGGTGTTTCAGTTTATTTGACAAAAGTGTATAACTGGATGGCTATAGCATTATTGCTTACTGGAATAGTTGCTTATATAACTTCCCAATCAGAAGTTATGGTTCAAGCAATTTTTGGAAGTAAGATATTGTTTTTTGGAATCATCATTGGAGAATTGGCATTGGTAGGTTATATTTCAGCTAGAATTCACAAATTGAGTTCGTACAATGCAACCTTGTTATTTTTAGCTTATACAGTTTTAAATGGGCTTACTATGGCGGTTATATTTTTGGCCTATACTTCAGCATCAATAGCTTCAACATTTATGATTACTGCTGGAACTTTCGGGATTATGAGTATTTATGGTTATTTTACTAAAAGTGACTTGACTAAAATTGGTAATTTAGCTTTTATGGCATTAATAGGTATCATTATCGCTTCTGTTGTAAATATGTTTATGCAAAGTGAAATGATGTCTTGGGTGATCTCCTATTTAGGAGTCGCAATATTTATCGGCTTGACAGCTTATGATACGCAAAAACTAAAAAGAATTGCAATAAATGGCTTTGAAAATGAAGAGAGTATGGAGAAAAATGCCATTTTAGGAGCCTTAACTTTATACTTAGATTTCATTAATTTATTTTTGTTTTTATTGAGAATTTTAGGAAACAGAAAATAAATTAATATTTTAGTTTTAAAAGTTTATTTTCTTGAATTTATTATCTTATTACTAAAGCTATTTGATTAAAAAACCAATTTTAAAATGGCTGTTGGAACCAACATAAATGAAAACATATAAACCAAAAGGTAGGTTAACTGCACAAGCATATATTGAAGGTGTTTTAAAAGGTGATAGGGTGCTTTTATCAAGAGCAATCACCGTTATTGAAAGTAATTTGGAAAGCGATAAGCTGCTTGCTAAAGACATTATTCAAGCGATTTTACCAAAGTCAGGCAACTCTATTAGAATTGGAATTACAGGTGTGCCTGGTGTTGGTAAAAGTACTTTTATTGAATCCTTCGGAAAACATTTAATTACGCAAGGAAAACGGGTTGCTATTTTATCAATTGACCCAAGTAGTCAGCGTTCAAAAGGCAGTATTTTAGGTGATAAAACCCGTATGGAAGAGTTGGCCAATATGGAAGAAGCTTATATTCGCCCTTCAGCATCTGGAGATACTTTGGGTGGGGTTGCCAACAAAACTGGTGAAACCATGCTTTTATGTGAAGCAAATGGTTACGATGTTGTTTTAATTGAAACGGTTGGAGTAGGGCAAAGTGAAACTGCAGTGCATGGAATGACAGATTTCTTTTTATTGTTAATGCTCTCTGGTGCTGGTGATGAATTGCAAGGTATTAAAAAGGGCATTATGGAAATGGCCGATATGGTGGTCATTAATAAGGCAGATGGCGATAATATTCGTATGAGTGAAATGGCACGTTTGCAATATCAAAACGCATTGCACATTTTTCCGCAATCTGAATCAGGTTGGAGTCCTGTTGTAAGCACTGCTTCAGCTATAAAAAACATTGGAATTTCAAATGTTTGGGATGAAATTGTGAAGTTTAAACTACAGGTTGATGAAAATGGTTATTTCTTAAAAAACAGAAAACATCAACAAATTAATTGGATGTATAACAATATTAATGAAGAATTAAAACGTTTGTTTTATGGTTCAAAAAATATTGCAAGTCATTTAAAAACCTTGGAAAACCAGATTGTTTCTAATAAAATTTCACCTGTAAAAGCGGCTCAACAAATTATTGAAGAGTTTAAAAGTTCTTTTTAAAAGGTTTTAGAATTAAAAATTGCAGACTTAATGAATTGTTTCTCACTTAAAATATTTTGAATAACAAATCTTTATTGAATTCATTATATTTGGAGATCTTATAATAAATAGAATTAAATTCTTTAAACAATAATTTAAAAACACACGCTATATGACCTCAAAAATAAGTATTTATATATGTATGTCTTTATTAATTGTAGCTCATACAATGATGGCTCAAAGCAGGGAAGTTTTTGAATTAACTACTTGGAAATTTCAAAAAGCAAGTCAGGAAAATGGTTTTGAAGTAAATTTTGATGATTCAAAATGGGAAACAGTAAGGGTGCCTCATGATTGGGCAATATATGGGCCTTTTGACAAAGAAATAGACAAACAAATTGTAGCGATTGTTCAAAATAAAGAAGAAATTGCTTCGGAAAAAACGGGTAGAACAGGATCTTTACCTCATATCGGCACTGCTTGGTATCGGAATAAATTTAAGCTTCCGAAATATGAAAAAGGGAAAAAAGTAATCTTGCTTTTTGAAGGGGCAATGAGCGAACCAGAAGTTTTTTTAAATGGTGAAAAAGTTGGTGAATGGGCTTATGGCTATAGCTATTTTTATTTTGATATAACAGCATTTATTGCTGAAGGTGAAAATACACTGGCTGTTAAACTTACCAATAAAGAATTTGCCTCACGTTGGTATCCGGGAGCTGGTTTGTATCGTAAAGTGCGTATCATTGTTAAAAATGAAGAAAGCATAGATCAATGGGGAACTTTTATCACAACTCCATTTATAAGTGAATCAGAGGCGCAGGTGAATATCAAAACAAAAGTGTCTGGTGAAAATCTAACTTTGGTTACTACTGTTTTTGATGCAGATGGAAAAGAAGTTTCTTCAAACAAAACACAAACTATTTTTGGTAATGAATTTGAGCAAAACTTAAAAGTGAACAATCCAAAATTATGGAGTCCTGAGACACCATATTTGTATACAGCATTTACTCAATTATTCGTTAAAAACGAACTAAAAGACTCGCTAAGCACCCGTTTTGGAATCAGAGAAATCAACTATGATGCTAAAACAGGCTTTCGTTTAAATGGAGAAATGACAAAGTTTAAGGGGGTTTGTTTGCATCATGATTTAGGACCTATTGGTACTGCAGTAAATAAGTCTGCCTTAAGAAGACAGTTGACCATTTTAAAAGATATGGGCTGTAACGCTATAAGAAGCTCACACAATATGCCTTCCATTGAGCAATTAGAGTTGTGTGATGAAATGGGATTCATGTTTTTGGCTGAAAGCTTCGATGAATGGGCAGTTCCAAAAGTTGAAAATGGTTACAATCGTTTTTTTGATGAATACGCAGAGAAGGATGTTGTAAATTTAGTACACGCAACCAGAAACCATCCAAGTATTGTGATGTGGAGTTCAGGAAATGAAGTGCCGGATCAATGGGGAGCAGCAGGTGTAAAACGGGCTAAATGGCTACAGGATATTTTTCACAGAGAAGATCCAACACGTCCGGTTACCGTTGGAATGGATCAGGTACAAAATACTTTAGAATCTGGTTTTGGTGCTTTGCTGGATGTTCCAGGTTTAAATTACAGATTACAATTATACGAAGAAGCCTTTGAGAAATTTCCACAAGGGTTTATTCTAGGATCAGAAACAGCTTCAACAGTAAGTTCAAGAGGAATTTATAAATTTCCAGTTGAAAAGGCGAGTATGAAACAATACGATGATTTTCAAAGTTCATCCTACGATTTAGAATATTGCAGCTGGTCTAACGTACCCGATGACGATTTTGTGTTGCAAGACGATAAGCCTTGGGTAATTGGTGAATTTGTATGGACGGGTTTTGATTATTTAGGCGAACCAACACCATACGATGAAATGTGGCCATCGCGCAGTTCGTACTTTGGAATCAATGACTTGGCAGGTTTGCCAAAAGATCGTTTTTATTTATATCGAAGTCGTTGGAATACAAAAGATGAAACACTTCACATTTTACCACACTGGAATTGGGGAGGAAGAGAAGGAGAAGTTACACCCGTTTTTGTATACACCAACTATGACAGTGCTGAACTTTTTGTAAATGGAAAGAGCATGGGGATTCAAACAAAAAACAATGAGACACCTCAAAACAGATATCGACTCATGTGGATGGATGTTAAATATGAACCAGGAACATTAAAAGTAGTGGCATTTGATAACCAAGGAAATAAAGCAGCAGAAAAAGAAATTCATACTGCTGGTGAACCCTATCAAATTATATTGCAACCAGAAGTAAGTGTTATAAAAGCCAATGGTGAAGATTTGGCCTACGTAACAGTATCAGTAGTTGATAAAAACGGAAACCCTTGTCCAACAGCTACCAATCAGTTAAAATTTAGCGTAAAAGGTAAAGGAACTTATAGAGCAGCTTGTAATGGTGATGCTACTTCATTAGAAATGTTTCATTTACCAACAATGAAATTGTTTAGTGGGAAATTGGTTGTTTTGGTTCAATCAACAAAT
>Ga0102811_1000314_pt1 | contig 24611 bp, 25 predicted proteins | sample ColrivemetaGS705_FD_84507 | JGI IMG/M metagenome (GOLD analysis project Ga0102811, IMG submission 84507) | Estuarine microbial communities from the Columbia River estuary - Flood tide ETM metaG S.705 | ecosystem: Environmental > Aquatic > Marine > Intertidal zone > Estuary | place: USA: Columbia... | reverse complement strand
ATATAAATACTATCATCTATATGTTCAAAATATTCTTTTAAAACATGCTGATCTTTTAAGTTTTTAGGATAATCAGGATGTGAATTATCTGAATCAGAAAATTTATTTAATAAGTCTTCTTGTTGAAACGAAAATTCAATTAAATTTTCTACAATTTTACGCAGGTCTTCAATGTTTTCATCAATAGATTCACCTTCCATGGCTTCCATAGATTGCTCCATAGATTTACCCATTTCCTTCATTTTTCTTGCAGCAGATTTCTGGTTCTTTATCGCGTTTGATTTATTATTGCTATCATAATTGTTTTCCTCCTCACTTTTATGTAATTCATCCAATGCATCCTTTAAATTTTGATCTATCTCTTTTTTTTCATCAGAATTTTCAGGTAACTTCATTGGGCGTTTTAAATCATTATTCTGATTTTTAAGCGCGTCAATTTCTTTTTTTATAGCCTCAAATTCTTTATTGATTTCTTCCTGTTTTTCTGAAGTATTTTCATCATCATTTTTTATAGATAATTCATTTTCTTTATCTGCTAATTTATCAAGTTTTTCCGCAATTTGATTCGCCTTTTGTTCAACATAAAAACGTTTAGTGAGTTCTAAAAGTCGTTCTAAGCTTTGCTCATTTTGCTTATTTTTTTTGGTGATTTCTTTTAACTTATCAACTAAATCTTCTTTCTCTAATTTTTTAGAAAGCTCTTCTAACTCCTTTAACATTTTTTCCTGCTCAGCCAATTTTTTAGTTTCTTCAATACGTTTTTTAAGTTCTTCCTTTTTTTCATTCAACGTTTTATTATCTGGCTGCTCATTTAAATTTTGTTCCAATTGATTAGTTTGCTTTTGAAACATGTCCTGATACTGAGATTGTCGTTTTATAAACTGCTCTAGTTTTTTTGTATCATTCCAATTAATTTCAGCCTTTTTTTGAATTTCATCTTTAAATTTATCAACTTCTTCATTTGATTTTTTAGATTTTTCTAATGTGTTAGAAATTGTATTAATGTTATCTTCTTGCTCGTTTAATAAATCTTCTTTTAATTCTTTTTTGGTTTTATTATAATACCTAAAAACAGTACTTTTTGTTTTTTTAATGCCATTTACTTTATCATTGTCAAAAACTTCAAAAAAAAGCTCATAATTAATACCTTCATTAATTAAAATTTCGTCCGGAAAAACATAGTAAAAATCAGTAAATGAAGATTTTGGAATATTGATTTCGTGCGTTTTAAGTTCTTTAGGGTTGTTAGCATCATAATATACCAACTGTAATTTATTTACGGCGTAATCGTCACTTACTTGCCCTATAAATTGAACTGGACCCCTACTTATAGAATCTATATCTGATTTCACAATTATTTTAGGGAATTCATCTGTAATAACATCAATTTGGAAATTTAAAGCTTCGTGATTTTTTAGCTCGTTATTTGAAGTTGTAATTAAATAATTTATTGTATTATTTAACGTTTTAGAATAACTAAATAAATTGTTAGTATTTTGTCTGAAATTGGATATTAAATCCTTTCCTAAAACAATAGAAACTGAATCGGTTTGATGAGTTTCAATTTGCCAAGTAACCTCAGTTCCTTGTGGAATAATTGCATTTCCAGTATTTTGAATGACTTCGTTGTGTTTGCCCGTGTAACCCGGATATTTTAATATCATTTTTAAATTAGTAATAACTGGAGTTGCAATTATATTTAACGCATATTCTTTAGAAGCCACTCCGTTCGCTTCAATAAAAAAACGACTGGATTTTTTAACACTTGTAAAATTATATTGAAACTTCCCTAAACCAATATTTTCTAGATAATAATTTCCATTAGGAAAATGAATTATAGCGTCTTCTGGAATAGTATTACCCATGGCTTCAACTTGTAAAGAAAAAGGGGCGCCTTCAATAACATTTAAAGATTCATTTAATACTTTAAACGAAAATGGTGCTGGTGCTTCATAAGCAGTATTATAGTGTACAACTCTGGTTAAACTATCATTAAAAATGGTAACGTTTCCTGTACTATAAGCTAATAACCATATTGCTATTGGAATTAACACATATTTTACATATTTCTTATTACCAGAAAAGTCTATTGCACTTTTAAACGGAATTGGTTTTAACTCATTAGATTTTTGTTCTATACTCGCATTAATAAGGTCTGAATTTTGTTTTAAATTTTTTAATTGCAACATATTCAATAACTTATCTTTCACTTCAGGAAAATGTTTACCAATAATTATTGAAGCATCTACTTCTGAAATCCCTTTTTTAATTCCGTAAATTTTAAATATTGGTATTGCTATATAAAAAACAATTAATAAAATTTCAACCAATACAAATAGCCAAAATAACAAGGTTCTTGGAACTGGTTTTAACCATAAAAAATACTCAATAAGTAAGATGAAAATAAAATATAAAAATCCAATAGAAAAAAACAATAAAAAACCTTTAATAAGTTCATTAGTATAATATTTTTTAATGAACTCCTGAAGCTTTGTCTGTATGTTTTTAAAATTACTCAAACCCTAATGATATTAACCTTATAACGGCTAAAAATAACGAAAAATACGGTACAAGTATTACTTTTTAAGGTATTTGTCCAATTTTTAAAGCGTTTTAATAATTTACTTGGCTTAATTTATTAGGTTACTAATAAGCATTCTTTTTTTGCAATATAAATGGGTGTATTTATATTGTTAATTTATCTTTGCACTTTAAAACTGATTAAAATGAACAACGTTAGAGTACGATTTGCCCCAAGCCCAACGGGACCTTTACATATTGGTGGAGTAAGAACTGCCCTTTTTAACTATTTATTTGCTAAAAAACACAACGGTACTTTTATTTTACGAATTGAAGATACAGATCAAACCCGTTATGTTGCAAATGCTGAACAATATATAATTGAAGCTTTAAATTGGTGTAACATTCCTTTTGATGAAGGGCCAGGTAAAAATGAAAAATATGGACCATATCGTCAATCTGAACGTAAAGAATTGTATAAAACATACGCTGAAAAACTAATTACAAATGGAAAAGCCTATTATGCTTTTGATACCGCTGAACAATTAGATTTCCATAGAAAAGATCACGAAGAAAAAGGAAAAACCTTTATTTACAACTGGCATAACAGAGCAAAACTTACAAATTCAATTTCTCTTTCAAAAGAAGAGGTTGAAAATCGCATAGCAAATGGAGACAAATATGTAGTTAGATTTAAAATGTACAATCCTAATGAAGAAACTGAAACCATAGAATCTATTGATATAATTCGAGGTAAAGTATCTTTTAAAAAAGAAATTTTAGACGATAAAATTCTGTTTAAATCAGACGGAATGCCAACCTATCATTTAGCAAATATTGTAGATGATCATTTAATGAAAATAAGCCATGTAATTCGTGGTGAAGAATGGTTACCTTCTCTTCCACTTCATATTGCTTTGTATGAAGCTTTTGGTTGGGAATCTCCACAATATGCCCATTTGCCATTAATTCTAAAACCAGTTGGTAAAGGAAAATTAAGCAAACGTGATGGTGATAAATTAGGTTTTCCTGTTTTTCCTATGGAATATAAAAATGAAGATACTAATGAAGTGTCAAGTGGATATAGAGAGGAAGGATATTTCTCCGAAACTGTTGTTAACTTTTTAGCTTTATTAGGTTGGAATCCAGGTACTGAACAAGAATTATTTACGCTAGAGGAACTAGTAAAATCGTTCGATTTAAGTCGTGTAAATAAATCAGGAGCACGTTTTGATCCAGACAAAACAAAGTGGTTTAATCAACAATATATGATGAAAAAATCAGATGCTGAATTGGCAGAATTATATATTTCAATTTTAACTAAAAAAGGAATAACTAAAGAAAATACTTTTATTGAAAAAGTAGTTTTTTTAATAAAAGAAAGAGCCACTTTTGTCTCAGATTTTTGGGATTTAAGCAACTTCTTTTTTGAAGATCCAACTGAGTATGATGAAAAAGCATCAAAGAAAAATTGGAAAGAAGATACTGCAGATTTAATGAAAGAATTAATTTTAGAGCTAGAAAAAATTGAAGATTTTAATTCTCAAAATATTGAAAATAATATAAAAGATTGGATTACTTCAAAAGAGATAGGTTTTGGAAAAGTAATGCAACCTTTTCGTTTAAGTTTAGTTGGAGCAATGAAAGGTCCTCACCTTTTTGATATTGCTGAAATGCTTGGAAAACCAGCAACAATTAGTAGAATTAATAAAGCAATAGAAACTTTGTAGTTATCAAATGTTATTAATGTATACGCATAAATAACAAAAAAAGGAGCCTTTCAGCTCCTTTTTTTATATCTCATTTTCATATTATAATCTTTTAAAACAGCTGTATATTTTTCAACTTCAAAGTTCTCTGTACTAAATTCGATTTTACGTTCTTTACGCATTTTTATACGTTTTATTGAACGCAAAAACCTACGAATACCATTACTGTCTGAAATAATTAATCCTGGTACCATTACTCCTTTTTCGTTCTCATCTTTTAAAACCATCCAAAAATAGGATGAATTACAATGCTTTATTTCACCTGTTCAAATATTTTGAGATTCAACTCTAAAACCAACAACCATAGATGAATTACCAGCATAATTAACTTGAGCCTGCAATGTTAACAACTCTCCTACTTCAATAGAATTTAAAAAATCTACTCTATTTATAGATGCAGTTACACAATAATGCCCTGAAAATTTTGAGGCAGAAGCAAAGGCCTCATTATACATTCAAGATAAAATAACCCTCATGAATTTTTCCACTAAAATTGGAATGTGAAGGCAACATTAATTCAGTTAAAATAATTACTGATTCTTAAGGATTTTTAAATAATTTATCCATATTGCCAAATATAACAAGCTTATTAATTATTAAAAATCAATAGAATATATTTTACAAAATACTTATTCTTGTTTTATAAATTTTTAATATTAATTTTAATTATAAATGTGTTTCTATAAAAGCATGTAATTTAATAGTGGTATCTAATAAATCTAGGCCAATCCAACCGTGTCCAGCATTCGGATATAGTGTAAATTGATTTATAACTCCAAGTTCTTCTAATTTATCTTGCATTGCAATTCCTTGTGATGTAGGTATTAAAGGATCTTGACCTCCATAGAATAAAATGGTTGGTGGGGCCGATGCTGTTACTTGGTGAAAAGGACTAACCTCTTCCAAAAATTCGATAGTAGCATCTACGCCATAAACATCTAATATTTCTTGTAAAATTGGATTTGTACTTTCCAAATAAGCAGGATCAGTAAAATTCGTAGGTCCAACAATACTACAAACCATATTTGTTTGGTTGTCTGTATCAAAAGCATAACTCCAAAGCATCGACAAATGCGCACCAGCACTTACACCAATAAAACCCAATTCATTAGAAATTACATACTCGTTTTGCTTAGTTTTTAAATAATTTACAACTGATGTAATATCATTTATTTGCATTGGATAAGCTTGTGTAGTATTGTCCGCTAACCTATAATTCATGTTTACAACTGCAATATCTGGAATGTTTTGCAAAATGAAATTTTTAAAATCATTCATTTCTACCTTATCACCCGAAGTCCAACCTCCTCCATGAATTAAAATCATAACTTTGGTATTTGCAGTTCTGTTAGCAGGAAGATATAAATCAAAAACTTGATCACTATCATTACCATAAGAGATGTCTAACTCTTGGAAAAATTCTAACGTATTTGTTTCAGTAAAAACTATAGGTTCATCATTATCACCACAGGAAATAGTTATAATTAGCAACAGTAGAATTACTATTTTTTTGGGTATTATTTGCATAATGACTTATTTAATTTTTTGATAAAGTTTTTACATACTTGGTTATGGCACAATTTATAAAAAAATTAATACCGTTTGCAAAAAATTAGATAAATAAGGCTATTTCTAAAATTATTTAAGCGCCTCTAAAATACGTTTAGGAGTTATTGGTATTCTATTAACTCTTGCTCCACAAGCGTCAAATATAGCATTGGCAATAGCTCCACCAACACAAATTATTGCAGGTTCACCTCCACCTTGAGGTTTTGAATCCATTTTATCTATAAAGACACAGGTTATTTCAGGAGTTTTAGAAAATTTAGTAATCTCATAATTTTTAAAACTTCTGGTTTTCACATTTCCACCATTAAATTCAACCTCTTCAAATAAAGCATACCCTAAACCCATAGTAATTCCACCTTCCGTTTGAACGGTAGCTCCATGTGGATTTACAACCTGACCCATATCCTGAGCACAAACAACTCTAATTGGTTGTACTTCTCCCGTATTTTTGTCAACAAAAACTTCAGCAATAATTGCCACACAAGTTCCTGCATCTTCACCTAAAGCAATTCCATAGCCATGACCTTCTTTTTTTGGCTTGTTCCAATCAAAAGTTTGAGCAGCCAATTTAAGGGTATTTGACATGTCTTGGTTATTTAAATTATTCAATCTAAATTCCAAAGGGTTAATTCCTATTTTATGAGCGGTAACATCAATATGAGATTCACGAGCAAAAGTTGTTGAATTATTTCCAGGAGCTCTCCAAGCACCAGTACCAACAGGATGAACGCTAATATTTTTTAAACTATTTGTATGGCTATCTCCTCGAATGTTTTTTTCATTAAACATTCTGGTTCTATTATTTTCAACTCCATAAAACAATGAAGTTCCTCTAGTTCCCGCACAATAAATATCGAACTCCCATAAGTTTAATTTACCATTATCATCAACCCCTGAAGTAATATTCATTAAAGCTGCCGGCCTAAATCTATCATACATAAACTCTTCCTTTCTACTCCAAACAAGCTGAACGGGTTTTCCGCAAGATTTTGAAATTAAGGCAGCCTCAATAGCTTGTTGGTTATAAATTTTACCTCCAAAACCTCCACCCGTAAAAATTTGTTTTACTTGAACTTTTTCTGTTGAAGTATGTAAAGCATTTACTAATTGATCTCGCAAACCAAAAGGAGATTGTGTTGATGCCCAAATAATTAATTTATCTCCTTCAAAATAACACGTTGCTGTATGTGTTTCAATTGGCGCATGTGCTTTATAACCATCATAATATTTTCCATCTATAATAGATTTTGAAGTTTGTTTTCCTATTAATAAATCACCTGCTTCTTTAAAAACCCTACTTTCAGTAATATTATCTTCTAAATATTGAAAAATAGATTCTGTATCTGAGGTTGCTTCAGGAGATTCCCAAGTAACTTTCACTTTTTTGGCTGCTTTATCTGCGGTTTCTAAACTGGCATGAACCACAGCCACTAAATCGCCATCTTCAATTAAATCTACACCTTCAAAATCCGATAATCCTGAAGCATCAACAGCTATTTTTTTAGAGCCATAAACCATTGGGCGAACAACTGAAGCATACACCATTCCTGGTACTTTAATATCTCCTGAATATTGAGCTTTTCCAGTAACTTTTGCTATAGCATCTGTACTAATTATAGGTTGGCCAATAATATTAAAATCCTTTGCTTTTTTAATTTCAGGCTTTTTAGTTAAGGTTTTAACTATTTTTTTTCCTTTTGTAATTTCAGAAAATGTTATTTTTTTTGAAGGATTATTAGTGTCAAAAATAACACCTTCTTTAACTGTTAATTCATCTTTATTAATATTCAACTTTTCAGTAGCTAAATCCAATAAAATTTCACGAGCTTCTGCTGCAGCTGCTCTAATAACAGGATCGGCAAAACGAGTAGTTAAAGAACCCCAAGTTCCAGCATCATAGGGACATAAATCTGTATCACCCATAATCATATCAACAGAGGAAATAGGAACTTCTAATTCTTCCGCTAAAACTTGAGCTAAGGAAGTAATAATTCCTTGTCCCATTTCAATTTTACCAGTATAACAATTTACGCGTCCATCTTCTTTAACTCGTAAATAAGCATTAAAATTTAATTCATCGTTAGCATCATTTTGTCCCCAGCCATCTAAAAGTGAAAGTTTTCCCAAACAAAAAACAACAATAATACCTCCACCTAATTTTTTTAGAAATTCACGTCTATCAAGTCTAATCGGTTCATTTACATCACTAAAATATAGTTGATCAATTTTATCTGGTTTCATATTTTAACTTTTTGGTTCATTTCTTTTGCTGCTAATTGAATTGCGTCTATAATTCTATTATAAGAACCACATCGGCATAAATTATCCTCCATTCCACTTATTATTTCCTTGCGAGTAGGAGTTGGGTTTTTAATTAACAAACCCAATGCATTCATAATCATCCCTGGTGTACAAAAACCGCATTGCAAGGCATCTAAGGTTACAAATGCTTTTTGAATTGGATGTAAAATATCACCTGAAGCTAAACCTTCAATTGTTATAACCTCTTTTCCAGCAACATCTTCTATCAAAATCATGCAAGCTCTTATTGCTTCATTATTTATTAAAACAGTACAAGCGCCACAATCTCCTAGACCACAACCAAATTTTGTACCTGTTTTATCTAAATATGTACGCATAATAGTTAAAAGTGATTCATCTCCGTTTACTTCAATCGAAAAAGGTTCTCCGTTTAATTTAAAACTAATAGATTGTTTCATATGTTACTCATTAAATTTAATACTAATTCATCCTATTTTTTATTATACCAAATTTAAGCAATATTTTTTAGTTTATAATTTTTAAATAAAAACTGTAACAATTTCTAATTTTCTATTACTTATTAAAGGAACAATGGTTTGATTTTGAAACTAAAACATTGTATCTTTAAGTCTTACATTAATCTTTTAAAAAAAAATAAAATGATTGGAACATATGTTATAATTTTCATTCTTGTTGTTATTGTAGTTTCGGGACTATTTACAGTTAAACAACAAACAAATGCTGTAATTGAACGCTTTGGAAAGTATCAAAGCATTAGAGGTGCTGGTTTACAATTAAAAATACCAATAGTTGATCGAGTTGCAGGAAGAGTTAGCCTTAGAATTCAACAATTAGATGTTATTGTTGAGACAAAAACAAAAGATGACGTATTTGTGCATCTAAAAATTTCTGTTCAATTTTTAATTCGACCTGATCACGTTTATGATGCATTTTACAAACTACAAAATCCTCAAGAACAAATTACCTCTTTTATTTTTGACGTTGTAAGAGCTGAAGTTCCAAAAATGATATTGGATGATGTATTTGAAAAGAAAGAAGAAATCGCCCTTGCAATTCAACGTGATTTAAAAGAAGCAATGCTTGATTATGGTTACGATATTATTAAAGCTTTAGTTACTGATATTGATCCAGATGAAAAAGTTAAAATTGCAATGAATCGCATTAATGCAGCTGATAGAGAAAAAATTGCTGCACAACATGAAGGTGATGCACAACGAATTTTAATTGTTGAGCGGGCAAAAGCTGAAGCTGAAAGCAAACGTTTACAAGGTAAAGGAATTGCTGATCAACGTAGAGAAATTGCGCGTGGATTAGAAGAAAGTGTTGATACTTTAAATAAAGCTGGTATAAATAGCCAAGAAGCTTCAGCCTTAATTGTAATCACACAACATTATGATACGTTACAAAGTATTGGTTCTGATACAAAATCGAACTTAATTTTATTACCTAACAATCCAAATGCAGCAAGTAGTATGCTTAATGATATGGTTACCAGCCTAATTGCTGCAAATAAAATTAATGAATCTTCTCATGAAAATAGGAAATAATAACAATTGATTACTTGATTTATAAACATAAAAAACCAGCTAAATTAGCTGGTTTTTTAATATATAAGTGTAAATCTAGTCCCTACTTTTTATCTTCAACTTTTTTATCCTCACTTGCATCATCTTTAGTAGCTTTTTTAAATTCTTTAATTCCGCCACCAAGACCTTTCATTAATTCTGGTAATTTTTTACCACCAAACAATAATAAAATTGCTAAACCAATAATTATCCATTGCCAAGGACCAACCATTCCTAAAAATATATGTACTGCATTCATGATTTTAAAATTTTGAGTTACAAAGATAGTAATTTATTCAAAACCAAACTTATTATGGATTAGTTTAGTTTTTATCTTTAATTACACCACCAATAACCTTTTTGGTTTTTAATACTTCTGGAGTTCCTATATAAAAAATATTTCCACCAAAACGAACTTTAGCATCTAAAATTTCACTTGTGTTTATTTCAACAGTTGCGCCAGAAGCTGATGTAACTATTGCTTGTTTACTTTTTAAATTATATGCTTCGTAAATTCCGCCTGTTGTTGCCTCAATATTCTGGTTTTCAGTTTCTCCAGTTAATTTAATAATACCTCCAGAAACTGATTTTACAGTTAAATGCTTGATATCTATTGCTAAATTAATTTTAGCACCTTCTTGTGTTTTAACTTCTAAATGTTGTTGTTTAATAGTTTCTTTTGCTAATATAGTTGCACCTTCATTAGCATCTAAAATATCAATGTTTTCATTATAAAATAATACAATTCTTACATCTTCAGCAGTAAAACTTTCTGGAAATTTTAAACGAATTTTTAATATTCCACCTGAATTTTTAATAGTAACATCTTCAGATTGAGACCCTGATATTTCAATTTTTGATTCGTTAGATTTTTGTAATTCAACCGTTAAACCGTTGAACACTTTTAGTTCATTAAACTCTCCTAATTTTGTTGTATTTTTTTGTTGTGCAAAACCAATTGTACTGATTAACACAAGTAATAAAGTTAATTTTTTCATGATTTTTTACTTCAATTTTATTTAATAACAACTTATTAAAACAATAATTGTGCCTTTTAAGTTAAATCTTTCTCAATTTTTTCTAACAAGTTAAAATCTAAATGTTTACGTTCTAAATCAGTATTTTTTACTTTTATTAAAACGTGATCGCCTAATTGATATAAATTTTTAGTTGATTGCCCAACTAAAGCATACTGTTTTTCATCATATAAATAATAATCATCTTTTATATCTCGAATTCGGACCATTCCTTCACATTTATTTTCAATAATTTCAACGTAAATTCCCCATTCAGTAACACCCGAAATAACACCTTCAAACTCCAGATCTTTATGATCTTCCATATACTTAACTTGCATATATTTTATAGAATCACGTTCTGCTTTTGAAGCTAAATATTCTTGTTCAGATGAGTGTTTGCATTTCTCTTCATAAGCTTCAGCTTTTGGAGATTTTCCACCTTCTAAATAATGTTGTAACAACCTATGTGTCATTACATCAGGATATCTTCTAATTGGTGAAGTAAAATGACTGTAATAATCAAAAGCTAAACCATAATGTCCAATATTATCGGTTGTATAAACGGCTTTACTCATTGATCTTACAGCTAAGGTTTCAATCATATTTGCTTCTCCAGTACCATGAACATCTTTAAGTAGCTGATTTAATGAAGTTGATGTCGACTTTTTATCTTTAGTGTCTATTTTATTTTTATAACCAAACTTACTTACTATGGTTTGAAGTGATTCTAATTTATCTAAATCAGGCTCATCATGAACGCGATACACAAAAGTATTTTTACTTGGTACACCTTTTTTACTTCCAATAAATTCAGCAACTTTTCTATTGGCCAACAACATAAATTCTTCAATTAATTTATTAGCATCTTTAGATTCTTTGAAAAACACGCCTATTGGTTCTGCTTTTTCATTTAAATTAAACTTAACTTCTACTCTATCGAAAGTAATTGCACCTTGCTGTAACCTTTTTTTACGAAGTTTTTTAGCTAATTCATCCAGTTTTAAAATAGCAGTTACAATTTCTGGTTGCACTGAATAAGCTTCACCTGTAATTGAAATTTCTGATGAAACTTCACAATTTAATGATGAGATTTCTGCCTTCGCAGTAATTACAGGATTATTTTCGATAATTTCCTGAGCTTCTTCATACGCGAAACGTTTATCGGAATAAGTAACTGTTCTACCGAACCATTCCTTTAAAACATATCCTTTTTCATTCATTTCAAAAACAGCAGAAAAGGTTAATTTTTCTTCATTTGGACGTAAAGAACAAACTCCATTCGATAATACTTCTGGTAACATTGGTACAACTCTATCTACTAAATAAACAGATGTTGCTCTACTATAAGCTTCATCTTCTAAAATGGTATTTTCCTGTACATAATGCGAAACATCAGCAATATGAATTCCTATTTCATAATTTCCATTTTCTAATACTTTAAAAGATAAAGCATCATCAAAATCTTTTGCATCTTTTGGATCAATAGTAAAAGTTAAATCATTTCGCATATCTCTACGTTTTGCAATTTCACTTTTAGTAATTTCAAAAGAAAGTTGACTTGCTTCATCCTCAACATTTTCAGGAAATTTATAAGGTAAACCATATTCTAAAAGTATAGAGTGTATTTCCGTTTCATGGTCTCCTGGCATTCCTAAAACTTCTAATACTTCACCAAATGGATTTTTAGAATTTGATGGCCAATCAGTCATTTTTACTAATACTTTTACACCATCTTCTGCTCCTTTTAATTTATTTTTAGCAATAAATATATCGGTATACATTTTTGGATCATCAGCTACTAAAAAACCAAAGTTTTTATTCAATTGTAAAACACCTACAAATTCTGTTTTAGCACGTTTAATAATTTCAACCACATCACCTTCTTCTTTCTTACTATTTCTTCTATTATAAAGATAAATTTTAACGGTATCCTTATCTAAAGCTTTATTTAAATTTCGAGCAGGAATGTATATATCATGTTCTAATTCATCGCAAATAAAATAGGCATTTCCGTTTGTTGTAGCATCTAAAGTACCAATGTAGTATTTATCTTTTGGAACAATTTTAAATTTACCTCTTTCCACTTCTTCCACTTTTTGTTGTCCTTTTAATTCTTCTAATTTTTGAATAATTTGATTTCTTCCATTTGCATCGGTAATATCCAATTTTGCAGCAATTTGTTTGTAATTAAAACTATTGTTAGAATTCTGATTTAATAATTTTAATAGTTTACGGGTTAGATCTTTTATAATATTTCCTTTCTTTTTATAATTCGACTTTCTCTTCGACATTTTTTTTCATTTTAATTTCACCCAAAAGTACAAATATTTAATCTTGAATATGTTAATAAAAGATTATATAAATTTCTATTCGTATTTTGCTAAAAAATTTAATAGTAGAATATGAAAAATAAATGGTTTGTTATTGTAAATCCAACTTCAGGAAATGGAACTTCAAAAAAGAAATGGCCACTTATTTTTAGTGAATTAACAAAACAAAATTTTGATTTTGAATATGTTTTTACTGAATATGTAAAACATTCTATAGAATTAGTTCAAAATGCTATTAAACAAGGTTTTATAAAATTTATCTGTGTTGGTGGAGATGGAACTTTACATAATATTGTAAATGCAATTTTAAGTTTAAATCCTAAAAACACTTCAGAAATTAAAATTGGAATAATTCCTATTGGAACTGGGAACGATTGGGTTAAAACTTATAAAATACCTAAAGATTATAAAAAAGTAATTGAAATAATAAAAGCTGATCAAACAATAAAACAAGATATTGGTAAAATAACCTTAAGTGAACCTAAAAAAGTAGTTTTCTTTAATAATTTAGCTGGTATTGGGTTTGATGGTTTTGTTGTAAATAAAGTTCATAAATTTAAAAATTTAGGTTTTTTAGCGTATTTAATCGGTGCTTTAGTTAGTTTAACTAGTTATAAAAAACCTACGTTAAAAATAGATTTTAATAATGAAGAAATTAAAGATAAAACTTTAATGCTACTAATTGGGCTTTGTAGATATTCTGGAGGTGGAATGCGTTTAACAAAAAATGCAAATCCAATTGATGGATTATTTGATATTTCATATATAAATAAAATTACGCTATTTACTATTTTAGGAAACCTTCCAGGACTATTTAACGGACAAATTACAAATCACAGATTAGTTAAAACATATAAGTCTTCTGAACTAAATATTAAAGTTTTAGATACTCAAGAAACATATATTCAAGCAGATGGAGAATTGATTGGATCTGGAGATTTTAGTGTAGAATTACTTCCAAATGCTATAACTTTTATAGTACCTAAATAAAAAAAGTTAAAATTTTCTTAATTTTTTTGTAACAATATCAAACTTATTACGTCTTTATTAATATAGAACACTTTATTAATGAAACGATTATATAAAATTATTATCTTATTTCTTATTATATTTTTTGTAGGAATTCTATTCACTGTAAAAAGTATTAATAATTCTTTTTCTTCCGAAGATAGTATAGAAACAGTTTCACTACCTTCTAATACTTTAAAACTATCTATTAAAATTTAGTTAATATTATTAAGGTTATTAACAATAGTATATATTATAAAAAAAAGTTTCAAAATTTTTAAATATATTTTTTGTTATTATAGTTTGTTAATATGTATAATAAATAATTGAATTAAAATTTTGAAATATCAGTTATTAAAAATAACTAACAAGTTTTAAAAATTTAAAAGCTTAAAAATCAGGAAAATTATATAGGTTATAAACAGTCTGTTAATACCGTTAATTAACCATTTTTTTGAATAACATTTTACTTTAAAAATGTTTATAACGGTTAAAAATATGTTCACAACTTAATTTAAAAAATCAATAATTAAATTTGTTTATATAGTTTCAATTTTTGCATTAATAAATTCTTTTAAATAAACAAAAAATAGTTTTCTTTTTTAAGTATAAACTTATTCACAATTCTAATTTATTTTAAGATTATTGTAAATCAACCTTTTAAAAATTACTATTAACAATTACTTTTTTTACTGTTAATAAACGTGAATTTGTACTTTTGTAATCTAACTTATACTTAAAAGTAAAATATATGGTAATTGCAATTGGTAATGATCACGCTGGAACAGAATATAAATTCGAAATTATTAAATTATTAAAAAGTAAAGGTATTAAAGTTTTAAACTTTGGAACCGATACAAATAATAGTATGGATTATGCTGATGCAATTCATCCGGTAGCTGAAGCTATTGAAAATGGAAAAGCTACTTATGGTATTATACTTTGTGGGAGCGGTAATGGTGCACAAATGACAGCTAATAAACACCAGGGTATTAGAGCTGGTTTAGTTTGGAATAATGAAATAGTGGAATTGATTCGTTTACATAATAATGCAAATGTTTTAGCAATACCTGCACGTTTTGTTTCATTACAACAAGCTTTAGGTTTTGTAGAAATATTTTTAAGTACACCTTTTGAAGGAGGTAGACATCAAAACAGAATAGATAAAATTTCAACTGGTTGTTGTTAAATAAAGTTCAACATTTTAAAATATATAATGAGCCACAACCATTCTCATAATCATATTAGTTTATCAGGTAAAAATTTACTTTTTTCAATAGTACTTAATATTGTAATTACAATTGCACAATTAATAGGTGGATTTATTTCTGGAAGTTTAGCTTTAATTTCAGATGCAGTTCATAATTTTTCAGATGTTATTTCATTAGTTATAAGTTATGTTGCTAATTTACTTTCAAATAAAAAGAAACAAACTAAACAATATACATTTGGTTATAAACGAGCCGAAATAATTGCAGCATTTATAAATGCAACTTCTTTAATTGTTATTGCTATATTTTTAGGAATTGAAGCAATTAAACGTTTTTACTCTGTTAATGAAATTCAAGCTAATTTAGTAATCTGGTTAGCTATTTTAGGAATCGCAGTAAATGGATTTAGCGTTCTTTTATTAAAAAAAGACGCACATCATAATTTAAATATGAAAACTGCTTATTTACATTTATTAACAGATATGTTAACGAGTGTAGCTGTATTAATAGGTGGTCTATTAATGAAATATTACCAAATTTATTGGATTGATGCTTTATTAACACTTATAATTTCTATGTATTTAATTTATATGAGTTGGGATATTTTAAAAACTTCAACTAAAATTTTAATGTTGTTTGCGCCAAAACATGTTAATATAGATGAAGTTGCACAGGAAGTAATAAAAGTAAGAGGAATTAAAAATATACATCATGTACATATTTGGCAATTAAATGAATATGATTGCCATATTGAAGCACATATAGAATTTAATGAAGATATTAAATTATCTGAATTTGATTTAATTTGTGAAAAAATTGAACAGCTATTATTAGAAAAATTTCAAATTACTCACTGTAATTTTCAGCCAGAATTTAAAAGAGATGATTTAAAAGAATTGATAAAAAAAGATTAATAATGATTGAAATTATCACTAAAAAATTTTCAGAACTGACTTCAAATGAATTGTATGCAATATTACAATTACGAAGTGAAGTTTTTGTTGTTGAACAAAATTGTGTATATCAGGATATTGATTTTAAAGATCAAAAAGCATTGCATGTTTTTGGGCAAAAAAACGATAAAATTATTGCTTACACACGTATTTTTAAACCAGGTGATTATTTTAAAGAAGCTAGTATTGGCAGAGTAGTGGTTGCTAAAAACGAACGAAAACATGGATATGGACATATTATTATGAGCTATTCCATTCAAGCGGTTCACAGTTTTTTTAATGAAAAAGTTATTAAAATTTCAGCTCAAAAATATTTAAAAGAGTTTTACCAATCTCACGATTTTATTCAAGTAGGTGAGGAGTATTTAGAAGATGATATTCCACATATTGGAATGGTTAAATTTTAAACGAAATTATACTAAACAGTTATGAGTAACCCTAAAGTGAAAATAAAAAGTATTAAAAACTTATCTAACAATCATTATATATTAGATAAAGTAGATTTTATGTACCAAAAAAATAATGGCATTTGGCAAAATCAAATACGTGAAAGTTATGATAGAGGAGATGGGGCTTGTATTTTACTTTATAATTCAGTTAAAAAAACAGTTATTTTAACCAAACAATTTAGAATGCCAAGTTATTTGAATGACAATGAAGATGGTATGATGATTGAAGTTTGTGCTGGTTTATTAGATAAACAAGACCCAATAACTTGTATTAAAAACGAAGTTGAAGAGGAGGTAGGTTATAAAATTGCTGAACCTAAAAAAGTATTTGAAATATATTCTACACCTGGTGCAGTTACAGAGAAAATATACTATTTCATTGCTGAATATTCCGATGAAATGAAGGTTTCAGAAGGCGGAGGTTTAGAAGAAGAAACTGAAGAAATTGAAGTATTAGAAATAGATTTTAATATTGCAATTGAAATGATTTCAACAGGAGAAATTTGTGACGCAAAAACTATTATTTTGTTGCAATATGCACAAATACATAAACTTGTGTAAAATTATAGGCTAATATTTGAACTATAATTAAAATTCAAAAAAAATATTTATATGAAACTAAAAGGAAAAAAAGCAATTATTACAGGAGGTAGCAGAGGTTTAGGAAAAGCAACTGCAATTGCCTTTGCGCAACTAGGAGTCGATGTAGCCATCACTGGTAGAAATGAAGAAAAATTAAAATCAACTGTTTTAGAACTTCAAGCGTCGGGAGTTAATGCTTTTTATGAAGTTTTTGATGTTGGCAATTATGAGGATGTAAAAGTCGGAATTAAAAATATTATTTCAAATTTAGGTTCTGTGGATATTTTAGTAAATAATGCTGGAATTGCAGCTTTTGGAACCTTAAATGAAATGGATTCAACATTATGGGAAAATATTATTAAAACCAATGTTTTAGGAATGTACTATGTAACAAAAGAAGTGCTTCCGCACTTAATTGCAAAAAATGAAGGAGATATTATCAATATTTCATCAACAGCAGGTTTAAACGGAAACGCATCTACTTCGGCATATTCGGCTTCAAAATTTGCAGTAATTGGCATGTCTCAATCTTTAATGAAAGAAGTTCGAAAAAACAATATTCGCGTGAACACATTAACACCTAGTACTATTGCTACAGACATGGCTTTAGATTTAGGAATTACCGATGGAAATGTTGAAAAAGTATTGCAACCTGAAGATTTTGCAGAACTAATTGTAGCTAGTTTAAAACTACCAAGAAGAGCTATGATGGTAAATGCTTCTTTATGGTCTACAAATCCTTAATAAAAAAATAAAGCAACCTTAATTAATTAAAAATTAGGGTTGTTTTTTATATTGAAATAATGAAAATATTGAAACCAAAGCCCAAACAGCTTCCAAAATAATAAAAGGAATATATTTCATTAATACTGATGCTAAACAAGCTAAACTTGCTCCAATTAAATTTAATAAAATAAAAGATAAATCTTCCTTTCTTATTTTACTAATTACATTTAAAATATAGGCTAATAATATTTGAAAAACTCCTATAAAACCTATCCAATCTATAATTGTCATTTTTTAACTTTCAGTAACTTTTAAAACCCGCTCAACAGTATCTAATTTGGATAAAGATAACCTTATAATACTGTCTTTTTTTGCAACTAAATCGTGTGGAACGTTTCCATCTAAAGAAACCAAATCGCCTTTTACTAAATTATAAATAGTGCCATTTACTCCAAAATCAATAGCCCCTTCAAAAATTTCAACAGTTATTGGAAAAGCTGTTTTATGTTCCTTCATAAATTGATTTTCCTTAAAAATAATCCGAATTTCTTTGGTAGTTTCTGTTTCAAATAATACAGAAATTGAAGGTTTGTTTTCGTTGTAGGAAATATTTTCTGTTAATGATGATTTGTTCATAATTAATAAATTTAAAATTCGTAATTCAATAATCGTAAATCGTAATTGTTGCAAATTACCATCCAGTATATTTTGGAGGTATAATACTATTTAAATTCAAATATACAATTAATTGCCCCCTATGGTGTGAAACGTGATCTTGTAATAAATTTAATATTTGCAATTTGCTTTTTGGTCCGGCAAAAAAATCAACTTCTGTTGTTAAATCATTTTCTTCAACTTTTTCAATAATTTCTTCAACCTTAATAAAAGCATTAGTTAATTCATTAATAACCTCTTGTTTAGTTTTTGGATTTATTTTTTCTGATTTTTTATAATCTGTTGTTGTAAAATAGGTTTCACTTAACCAAATCATATTTGATCTTATATGGATCAATTGTTCTTTAAAACTCATTTCTCTTTCGGTTGGTTTGTAATTAAAATTTTCTTCCGGCATTGCTTCAGCAATTTCAATTAAATAATTTTTAGAATTATTCCACTTCATTAAAAATGAAGATAATACTGTATTTTGAGCAGTTGAACTTGAAGAAATCATACTAATTAAAATTACAATTAAACTTATTTTTTTCATATAAAAAGCAGTTGATATATTTATAACTAAACGCTAAATATACTCAATACTTTTTTATATTTTAGCAACAAACTATTTTAACTCATTTTAATAAAGATTATGGCAGAAGACAAAGAAAAAGCAGCAAAATTAAAAGCATTACAACTTACTTTAGATAAATTAGATAAGGCTTATGGAAAAGGAACCGTAATGAAAATGGGTGATGTTGCCATTGAAGATATAGACGCAATTTCAACAGGATCATTAGGGCTTGATTTAGCTTTAGGCGTTGGAGGCTATCCTAGAGGTAGAGTAATAGAAATTTACGGACCAGAATCTTCAGGGAAAACAACTTTAACTCTACATGCAATTGCAGAAGCTCAAAAAGCTGGTGGAATTGCCGCTTTTATTGATGCTGAACATGCTTTTGATCGTTTTTACGCTCAAAACTTAGGAATAGATATTGATAATTTAATTATTTCTCAACCAGATCACGGTGAGCAAGCTTTAGAAATTGCTGATAATTTAATTAGTTCAGGTGCAATTGATATTGTTGTAATTGACTCGGTTGCAGCACTTACTCCAAAAAGTGAAATTGAAGGTGAAATGGGTGATTCTAAAATGGGATTACATGCACGTTTAATGTCACAAGCATTGCGTAAACTTACAGGAACTATTCATAAAACAAATTGTACAGTAATTTTTATAAACCAGTTACGTGAAAAAATTGGAGTAATGTTTGGCAATCCTGAAACTACTACTGGAGGTAACGCACTTAAATTTTATGCGTCTGTCCGGTTAGATATTAGAAGAAGAACCCAAATTAAAGATGGTGATAGAGTTATAGGGAACAGTACAAAAGTAAAAGTGGTGAAAAATAAAGTTGCACCACCTTTTCAAGTTGCTGAATTTGATATAATGTACGGAAAAGGGATTTCTAAAACTGGTGAAATACTTGATTTAGGAGTTGAGTTTGGAATTGTAAAGAAAAGTGGTTCTTGGTTTAGCTATGGCGATACAAAATTAGGGCAAGGTCGTGATGCAGTTAAAGCATTAATTCAAGATAATCCTGATTTAGCTGAAGAACTAGAAACAAAAATTAAAGATTTTATTAATAATCAAGAAAATTAGAAAATCTTTAATTTAGATTAAAAAGGAGGTAAATAATAGTTTACTTCTTTTTTTTTACCCTTAAAATTTAATTTACAGTTTAGAATATTAAGTTTTACAAAACAATTCAAACAAAACAATTCAAAATCTTATATGAATAAAATAATAGTCTATTTTTGACAAATAAATATTGAATTAAGTTAATTATATTAAATAATTAGACTTTGAATTATGGAAAGAGCATGTTTAAAAGTTTATATCTATAATGATAATTATAAATAGTAAACAGCTTATCTGTATTAAAAGAAGTTGAAGTATGACTGTAAAAAAGAATATATTAAATATGAAAACAAACCAAGTCAAAACAATTATTGGGAGAACTGATATTGTAGATTTTCCTAAATTAGAATTGTTCGGTATAGATATTAAAGTAGATTCCGGGGCTTATACTTCTAGTTTTCATTGCCATCATATGCGGGTTGAAAATGGAGTGTTGAAATGCCAGTTTTTAGACCCTAAACATGAAAAATACCACGAAAAATATTTTTACTTTAAAGAGTTTATTCAAAAAAATGTAAAAAGTTCAAACGGAATTATTGAAAATCGCTTTATTGTTGAAACTCAAATTCTTCTTTTTAATGAAATTTATACTATAGAATTGTCATTAACCGAAAGAATTTCGATGACTTACCCGGTTCTTTTAGGAAGAAAATTTTTATCGAAAAAATTTATAATTGACACTGCTAAAAGAAATTTATCATTTAAAAAATTAAATAAAAAAAAGGACTAAAATGAAAATTGTTGTTTTATCAAGAAATCCAAATTTATACTCTACTAGAAGATTAATAGAAGCAGGTAAAAATAGAAATCATGAAATGTTAATTGTAGATCATACAAAATGTGATATTATAATTGAAAAGAAAAAACCTGCTATAAGGTATAAACATGAATTGTTAAAAGATATAGATGCAGTAATACCAAGAATTGGTGCTTCTGTAACTTTTTTTGGAACAGCAGTTGTTCGTCAGTTTGAAATGATGAAAGTTTTTACTGCAGTTGAATCTCAAGCATTAATGCGTTCAAGAGATAAATTAAGAAGTTTACAAGTGTTATCTAGAGCTGGTTTAGGGTTACCTAAAACCGTATTTACTAACTATTCAAAAAATGTGGAAGATGTAATTGAAAGTGTAGGAGGGGCTCCTCTAGTAATTAAATTGTTAGAAGGTACTCAGGGTCTTGGTGTTGTTTTAGCTGAAACTCATACTGCAGCAACTTCCGTATTAGAGGCGTTTAATGGTTTACAAGCACGTGTAATTGCTCAGGAATTTATAAAAGAAGCTAAAGGAGCTGATATTAGAGTTTTTGTTGTGGATGGGGTGGTAGTAGGAGCAATGAAACGTCAAGGTAAAGAAGGAGAATTCCGTTCTAATTTGCATCGTGGTGGTTCAGCTGAAATTTTTGAATTATCAGTTGATGAAGAAAACGCGGCTCTAAAAGCTGCAAGAGTTATGGGATTAGGTGTTGCTGGTGTTGATCTGTTACAATCGGCTCGAGGACCGCTTATTTTAGAAGTAAATTCTTCTCCTGGATTAGAAGGAATAGAAACTGCAACTGGAAAGGATATTGCAGGAAAAATAATTCATTATATTGAGCGCCATGCCTAATGATTTTAAAATATTAAATCAAAAAATTGGTTTAGGGGAAAGCGTTCAATTAAAAATGGATATTGCTCGCCTAAATACCCGTTCTAAAATTGATGTGCCTATTATTGTTTCAAGAGGACTAAAGGAAGGTCCTTGTTTATTGCTAATTGGTGGTATACATGGCGATGAAACCAATGGTGTAGAAATTGTGCGTCAAATAGTTGCTTCCGGTTTAAATAAACCGGAAAAAGGTACAGTTATTTGCATACCTCTGCTAAATGTATTTGGATTTTTAAGTTTAACCAGAGAATTTCCTGATGGTAGAGATTTAAACAGAATGTTTCCTGGTTCAAATACAGGTTCATTGGCAAGTAGATTTGCATTTCACTTAATGAATAAAGTTATTCCTAAGGTAGATTATTGCATAGATTATCATACTGGTGGCGCACAACGTTTTAATTATTCTCAAGTTAGAATAAGTGGTAATGATGAAGAAAGTTTAAAACTTGCTAAAATTTTTGGATCTCCTTATATTGTATTTAGTAAAAGTAAAGAAAAAACTTTCAGAAAATCTATGGTAGATTTAGGAAAAAAAGTGTTGCTTTTTGAAGGTGGAAAATCATTAAATTTAGATAAAGTTGTCACTAAATCTGGTATTCAAGGTGCAATTAATATAATGCATCATTTAGGAATGCGAGATTTTTCTTCAAAAATTACAAAAACGAATCCTGAAAACCCGCCAATAATAATTAAATCATCAAAATGGATTAGAGCTAAACATTCTGGTATGTATCGCTCTTATATTAGTGTTGGTCAAAAAGTTGAAAAAGGTGTAAAATTAGGTAGTATTTCAGATCCTTTTGGAGAATTTGAAAGTAGTTTTAAAAACCCACAAGAAGGGTATGTTTTAAATTCAAATCATGCACCAGTTGTAAACCAAGGTGATGCATTATTGCACATTGGTTTCGAATAGATTAATTGTTAAAAGTAGCCAACATATCATTTGGTTATACTTCAAAAGAAGTATTAAAAAACATTAGTTTTATTGCTAATAAAGGTGATTATATTGCTGTTGTTGGTGAAAGCGGTTGCGGAAAAAGTACGTTACTAGAAATTATTTACGGATTACTGCATATTGAAAAAGGCACGGTTTTTTGGAATGATGAAAAACTATTAGGACCTAATTTTTATTTAATTCCTGGGGAAGATTTTATGAAATATTTGCCGCAGGATTTCGATTTAATGCCATACATAACCGTTGAAGAAAATATTGGTAAAAATATTTCAAGTCAAGACCCTAGTAAACAACAACGAATAGAAGAATTATTAGAAGTTGTTGATATGTCTGAGTTTTTAAAAACAAAGGTTAAAAACCTAAGTGGAGGTCAAAAACAACGTGTTGCTATAGCAAAAGTTTTGGCAGATGAACCAGAAGTTTTATTGTTGGACGAACCTTTTAGCCATATAGATAATTTTAGAAAAAATCATTTAAGAAGAAGTATTTTTAAATATCTAAAATTAAAAAATATCTTATGTATTGTAGCAACACATGATACAACAGATGCACTCTCTTTTGCTGATGAAATATTAGTAATTAGAAATGGAAAATTAGTGGCTAAAAATACTCCAGAAACGTTATATAACAATCCTAAAAGTAAATATGTAGCTTCTTTTTTTAATGAAATAAATGAAATTCCATTAAGTTCAATAGGTTCTAAAAAAACATCAGAAGAAACAGTTTTATTCTATCCAAATCAGTTAATAATAGTTGAAAACTCAAATTTAAAAGCAACAGTTATAAATTCATATTTTAAAGGAAGTTATTATTTAATTGAAGTCGATTTAAAAGGTGAAATTATATTTTTTGAACATTTTAAAAAACTACTAATTGGTTCAAAAATTTACCTAAAACTAATTAAATTGTAATTTTTTAAAGTGCTTATATTTTATTAAATTATACCACTGAATTCTTGTAAAAAATTGGAAGTAATTTACAATTATAATACGTTATTTATCAGTAGTTAACTCAACTAAATTGATCTTTTTTTAGTAATAAAATGCTGAAATTACAAACTCTAATTAAAGTTCGCAGCGTTTTACAAAAAAGGTAGTGTTAGTTTTAAACATTTTTATTTAATAAATACAATCTAAAAAATGAAAATAGCCTTTATTGGATTAGGAATAATGGGAAGCAATATGGCTTCTAATTTAGCCAAAAACAACTTAAATTTAACGGTTTATAATAGAACTCCAAAGATTTTAGAAACTATTGAGAATTCAAATATATCTTATGCAGGTTCGATTAAAAATGCTGTAAAAGATGCCGATATTGTTTTTAGTATGTTATCCACACCTCAAGTAGTTGAAGAAGTATTTTTTGGTACAGAAGGGGCGCTTAACTCAATGAAAAAAAATGCAATTTGGGCTGATTGCACCACCGTAAATCCATCATTTAGCAAAAGAGCCTTTGAAGAAGCTTCAAAATATGCTATTAGATTTTTAGACACTCCAGTTTCAGGCTCAAAAATTCCTGCGGAAAAAGCAGCATTAATTTTCCTTGTTGGAGGAGAAGAAGATACGCTTAATGAGATTCAGCCATATTTAAATATGATGGGAAGCAAAGTGTTGCACATAGGTGATATTGGTAAAGGAGCATCGTTTAAAATGCTTGTTAATATGATGCTTGCT
>Ga0102811_1000285_pt1 | contig 26144 bp, 17 predicted proteins | sample ColrivemetaGS705_FD_84507 | JGI IMG/M metagenome (GOLD analysis project Ga0102811, IMG submission 84507) | Estuarine microbial communities from the Columbia River estuary - Flood tide ETM metaG S.705 | ecosystem: Environmental > Aquatic > Marine > Intertidal zone > Estuary | place: USA: Columbia... | reverse complement strand
GCCAATTCCAGCGCATTTGCGCTGTGTTGTTTTATACGAACTGGCAAAGTTTCTAATCCTTGTATAATTTGAAAAGCGTTAAACGGACTTAAAGCACCACCAAAATCACGTAATCCTTCTAAAATTAATTTAAAAGTAAAAGCCGCCGCTCCTAAAGCTTCACTATAAACTAGTCCGTGATATCCTGCTGAAGGCTCAGTAAATTCTGGAAATTTCCCATTAGTCCAATCAAAAGTTCCGGCATCAATAATAGCACCACCTAAAGAATTTCCTTGTCCGCCAATATATTTTGTCAGTGAATGAATTACCAAATTTGCTCCGTGCTTAATTGGGTTTAACAATGCTGGACTAGCAACCGTATTATCAACAATAAATGGAACTCCAGCAGCTTTAGATTGTTCAGCAATTGCTTCTAAATCTAACACGTCTAATTTTGGATTCCCTAAAGATTCCACAAAAAAGGCTCTTGTATTCTCTTGAACAGCACTTTTGAAATTTTCTGGGTTTGATGCGTCAACAAAAGTTGTAGTAATTCCTAATCTTGGTAAGGTAACATTTAATAATGTAAACGTTCCGCCATACAAACTACTGGAAGCGACAATATGATCTCCAGCTTTTAATAAGGTTAATAAACCTGTAGAAATTGCCGAAGTTCCCGAAGCAAAAACCACTGCTCCAACTCCACCTTCAATCGCCGCTAAACGTTGTTGTAAAATATCGTTTGTTGGATTATTTAATCGTGCGTAAATAAATCCTAATTCTTTTAATGAAAATAAATTGGCTGCGTGTTCCGTATCATTAAAAACATACGATGATGTTTGATAAATTGGCACAGCTCTTGTCCCTCCAGTTTTAGTTGTATCGTGTCCGGAGTGTAATGCTTGTGTTGAAATATTTTGAGTACTCATTTTTATATTTTTATATTTTAATTCTATGTTTATTTAAATAAAAAAGTCCCTTTGGTTTTAGGTATTACCAAAGGGACTTAAATCTATATCGATTTTATTTTTCCATTTATTTTTGGCAATACCTGTTCATTGTGCTATGCATTATTTGCATAGACATTGTTGTTGGCATAATCATATTTTTTGGAAAATTAAAATTCATTTTTTATTTTTTTTGATATAAAAAAACCTCTGAGTTATCAGAGGTTTCTATTTATTATATATTATTACATTTTAAACAATAGCATCCTCTGTGTAAATTTTACACATCATATAACTCATTTTGTTAAACATAATTTTCATTTTTCTTTATTTTGATGCGACAAATGTAAACACATTTTTTTAATATGCAACAAAAAAATAATTATTTTAATTCTGCAGTTCCAAAACTTACCGAAAAATCAACACACCAAATATTTACGATTTTATACTTAGCTACATCTGTATATGCTGGAATATTGTACGTGAAATCTCCTGAAATTCCTTTTAAATCTCCCAAGTTTACAAATTCTGTTGAATTTACATCCGTAGATAAATACACCAATAATTTTGGCCCGTTATCTGTTTTAAAATTTGTAAAAGTTAGTACTGTTTTATCAGAATTAACAGCAGCTTTTCCGGAAGTTGGATGTGCTCTATCAACAAAATCTCCCATTACAAAATTACTTCCATTCATTGTATTATCTTCTTCCATTTCCATTTGCTGCACAATTGTTTCCATTTCATCGTTTCCTGAGCAATTACTAAATATTAAAGCAAAAAGTACTAATACGGCTATTTTTTTTATCATAAGTTTGAGTTTTATAAATTATAGTCGAAAAAACCTCAAATTCATTACAAATAAATTATCAAAAAATAATTTAACAGTTAATTGGCTTTTAATTTTTAAATTTTCATAACTTTGCAAACGAAATATTCAAGAGGAAAAATTTGAACTGATTGCAACCTCATAAAAAAATGCTAAAGCAGTAATTATTTACTCTCTTTAGCGACCAACGCAATCACAAAAATTTTCTTCAAATAATTTAAAATTAAATAATTATGTCATATTTATTTACATCCGAATCAGTTTCTGAAGGACATCCAGATAAAGTTGCTGATCAAATTTCGGATTCATTAGTAGATAACTTTTTAGCTTTTGATGAAAACTCAAAAGTTGCTTGCGAAACATTGGTAACAACTGGTCAAGTAGTATTAGCTGGAGAAGTAAAATCTAACACGTATTTAGATGTTCAAAAAATAGCACGTGATGTTATCAATCAAATTGGTTATACTAAAAGTGAGTATATGTTTGATGGAAATTCTTGTGGAGTTTTTTCCGCAATTCACGAACAATCGCAAGATATTAATCAAGGTGTTGATAGAGCAACCAAAGAAGAGCAAGGTGCTGGTGATCAAGGAATGATGTTTGGTTACGCAACTAACGAAACCGAAAATTATATGCCTTTAGCATTGCACTTAAGCCATTTAATTTTATATGAGTTAGCTACATTAAGGCGTGAAAATAAGGAAATTACTTATTTACGTCCAGATTCTAAAAGTCAAGTTACCATTGAATATACCGATGATAATGTTCCTTTTAGAATTAAAGATATAGTAGTTTCAACTCAGCATGATGATTTTGGACCAACAGATGAAGCAATGTTAGCTAAAATTAAAAGTGATGTTATTTCTATTTTGATTCCAAGAGTTTTAAAACAATTACCAGCTAATATTAAAGCATTGTTTAATGATAATATTACGTATCACGTTAATCCAACTGGGAAATTTGTTATTGGTGGACCACACGGAGATACTGGTTTAACAGGCAGAAAAATTATTGTTGATACCTATGGCGGTAAAGGAGCGCATGGAGGTGGAGCATTTTCAGGAAAAGATCCAAGTAAAGTAGATAGAAGTGCTGCTTACGCAACACGTCATATTGCTAAGAATTTAGTTGCTGCAGGTGTTGCTGATGAAATTTTAATTCAGGTTTCTTATGCTATTGGTGTTGTAAAACCAATGGGGATTTATGTAAATACTAATGGAACTTCAAACGTAAATAAAGGTGATGGTGAAATTGCTGAAATAGTAGAGCAACTATTTGATATGAGACCAGCCGCTATTGAGGCACGTTTAAAATTACGCCAACCAATGTATTTAGAAACAGCTGCTTACGGACATATGGGACGTGATAACAGAACTGTTACAAAAAAGTTTACAAATGTTGATGGAACTGAAAAAATAATAGACGTTGAGTTATTTACTTGGGAAAAATTAGATTACGTATCTAAAGTTAAAGAAGCTTTTGGCTTGTAGATTTTAAATAAACGCTTAAAAAAACCTCCTAAGATTTAAAAATTTTAGGAGGTTTTTTATATTTAAACTACAATTATAACAATGTAGTTGGACAAACATAGTCAGTAAGTTTTACACCAGTATCTTTTATATCTTTAAAACCACCTCTAACATCTGTTACTTTTTTTACTCCATTCGCCTGAAATATAGATGCAGCAATTAAAGATCTATAACCGCTTGCACAATGTAAAAAGTACTCTTTATCTGCATTTATTTCGGCAAAATTTGTATGAATAAAATCTAAAGGGAAATTCTCAACTCCAACTACATGTTCTGAAAGATATTCAGATTCTTTTCTTACATCTAGAGCTACTCCCATAGAGCCTTCTTTCAAACTATTTGCAAATTGAGTTGCTGACATAGAACCTATTTGATCTACTTTATGACCTGCTGCTTTCCATGAATGGATTCCACCGCGTAAATAACCCAAAATATTGTCATATCCAACACGCGAGAAACGAGTAACAACCTCTTGTTCTCTACCTTCTTCAGCAATAAAAATTATTTTTTGATTGATATTTGATATTAAAGCTCCAACCCAAGGTGCAAAACTACCTCCTAAACCAATATACCAGGCGCCAGGAACAGTCCCTTCATTTGTATATATTTCTTTAGTACGGGTATCAATAACTAAAATATCATTATGCTCACTCATTTCTTTAAATGAATCTGCATCAATTGGAGATGTTCCTTTTAGTAAAATTTCATCAATACCAATATTAACACCTTTGTTCATTCTAACATTATTTCCAAAATATTGTGGTGGTGGTTTTAACCCTGTTGTAACTTCCTCAATGAATTCTTCTTTTGTCATATCTGCTCTTAAAGCATAATTTGTTTTCTTTTGATTACCTAAAGTATCAAAAGTTTCTAAACTCATATTTTTCCCACATGCTGAACCTGCACCGTGATTTGGATACACAATAATATCGTCAGGTAAAGTCATAATTTTATTTCGTAAAGAATCAAATAAATGACCTGCTAAATCGGCTTGGGTTAAATCAGATTTAACAGCTAAATCTGGACGACCAACATCACCAATAAACAAGCAATCACCTGTAAAAACATATGGCTTATTTCCTTTCTCATCTATCAATAAATAAGATGAAGATTCCATTGTATGTCCTGGCGTGTGCAATAACTCCAATGATAAATCACCTATTTTAAATTTCTCACCATCTTTACCTTTGTGGATGTCATACATTGGATCAGCATTTGGCCCAAAAACAATAGTTGCACCTGTTTTCTTTGCCAAATCTACTTGACCAGAAACAAAATCGGCGTGAAAATGTGTTAAAAATATATATTTAATTTTTGCCCCATCAGCTTTTGCCATTTCAATATATGGTTCAGTTTCTCTTAAAGGATCAATAATAGCCGCTTCACCTTTGGAATGGATATAGTAAGCCATTTCCGCCAAACATCCTGTGAATAATTGTTCTACTTTCATAATTCTCTGAATTTAAAATTGTTAATTTTATTTTGAGGTATTTCAAAATTACGAGTTAGAAATTTCTTATTTGTAATCTAAATCACATTAAATACTGTATTTTGAAAATTTTAACTATTTGTTTGTTTTATATATTCAAAATATTTCAACTCTAATTCTTTGTTTGTTTCTTTATCTAAAAAAGAGTCAACCCCTTCTTGAATACTCATAAAACTATTTTGATATCTTATTTTCTTCATAATACCACTTTTCTCTAAAACATCTCTTACGGGGCCTTTCATTCCTGTAAATACAATCTCAATTTTTTTGTTATTATATTTTGAAATGACATCATTCAACATATAAACTCCTGAGCTATCAATAGTATTAATACTTTCTCCATCAATTATTATTAATTTTAAACCATCTCCTTTTTCAAATACATAATCTTCTAACTTATCTTTAAAATATTGAACGTTTGCAAAAAATAACTGCGCATCAAAACGTATAATTAAAATCGCTGGATTTATTTCTAATAAACCTTCAAATCGTTTGATATTTCTATAGAAATGAGTTTTTGGGATTCTACCCAAAATAGCAATATGAGGTTTTGTACTTGTGTAAATAAGCATTCCAACAGATAAAATTATTCCAATTAAAATACCTTCTTTAATACCAATTGTAGCTGTCACTAATAAAGTGATATTTAAAATTACCAATTCGCCCTTTGAATATTTCAATAGTTGCCTTGGCACAGTAAAATCTAGTAATCCAAAAACAGCTACTATAATAATTGCTGCTAATACTGCAAGAGGCAAATAGAAAAAAATAGGTGTTAAAAAAAGTAATGTTACCCCAACAATTACACTCGAAATAATAGCAGACATAGGTGTTTTAGCTCCGACCTGATTATTAACAGCCGATCTTGACAAACCACCTGTAGCTGGATATGTTTGAAAAAAAGATCCAATAATATTCCCCATACCTATGGCAATTAATTCTTGATTTGGAATTACTTTGTAATTAGTATGTTTTAACTCTATTGCTTTTGCAACAGAGATTGCCTCTAAAAACGCAATAAAAGAAAGTGTTAAAGCTATTGGAAATAGATTTAACATTACTTCCATATTGAAGTTTGGCATTCTAAAAGCTGGTAATCCTTTAGGAATTTCACCAATTATTTTAACTCCAATTTCATTTAAATTGAAAAATTTAACAACTACAATTCCTATAACTACTAAAACTAAAGCAGCTGGAATTTTTTTTGTTAATCTATTGAAAAAAATTAAAATCAAAATTGAAATGACACCAATTCCAAACGTTACCCAATTAATTTCAGTAATATGATTGTAAACATCAATTAATAGTTCATGAATTTTATTTCCTCCTTGAAGGTTGATACCTAATAAATTTTTTAATTGGCTTAATGCAATAATTAAAGCTGCCGCTGAAGTAAAACCACTAATAACTGGACGAGATAAAAAATTTACTAAAAACCCTAATTTAAACATTCCAAAAACCACTTGTAAAACTCCCATTATAAATGCCAATAAAATAGCAAATTCAATAAAATTTTCTGTGCCAATTTCAGCTAAAGTTGCTACACCTGATGCTACAATTAATGAATCCATTGCAACAGGACCAACTGCTAATTGACGAGAAGTTCCGAAAACAGCATATATAATTTGAGGAATCATTGCTGTATACAAACCATATATTGGTGGTAAACCAGCAATCATTGCATAAGCAATTCCTTGAGGAATTAACATTATACCTACTGTTAATCCTGCTCCAAAATCATCTTTAAACCATGATTTTTGATAATTTGGCAACCATTCTAAAATTGGAATAAATTTTTTAATATTCATTTTACTCTAACACTTTTTTACATTCTGCAAATAATTTAACACTACAATTTTCGCAAACATCTTTATCAAGGTTTTTATAAATAGTTGAAATTGCCAAGTTTTTATTTTTAAAAAAGTTATGAAACCCAATTGCATTTGCAAATCCTCCATCAAGAAGAATATCCTGACTAATAATTTTTAGTCCTACAAAATAAATTCCACCACCTCTTTTTTGCCATTTCAAAGTTTCTTGTGTAATCCACTCTGCTCCTGCAACATCAATAAAATTAATTCCATTAGAAATAATTAATAAATGTTGTTGCTTACTTTCTTTATACAAATCAGCAAAATAATTTGAAATTCCTTCAACTGCACCAAAATATAAAGAACCGTCAATTCTAATCATTTTTAATTGAGGGCATTCTTTTGCCGTTTCATCTCTAATTATATTTATAAATTTATCTTCATTGTTTTTTCCGAAAACAGCAATATTTGGTTTAGAAGTTTTTTCCAAATAAAAAAATAAAGAAATTAAAATTCCTAGAAATAAAGCCGTTTCTAATTCTAAAAATAAGGTTCCTAATAAAGTTACAATTAATACAATAAATTCTCTTTTACTACTTTTAACTATTTTTTTTATGTGATGAAAATCTATTAAATTATAACCTACTAACAAAATAATTCCACCCATTGCAGGCTTTGGTAGAAACGAAGCATATTTTGCAAAAAATAACACTACTAACATTAAACCAACTGCAGAAATAATTGCAGAAAAAGGTGTTTTAGCTCCTGCTTGAAAATTAACACCTGAACGTGTAAATGAGCCTGAACTAGCATAAGAAGAGAAAAAACTTGAAATTATATTTGATAATCCTTGCCCTATAAACTCTTGATTATTGTCTAATTTTTGATGAGAATGTAATGCTACAGCACGCGCTATTGAAACTGCTTCAACCAAACCAAGTAATGCTAAAGTAATTGCTCCAGTTGTTAATAATCTCATGTCCTCAAAGTTAAAATCTGGAATTTTAAAAGGAGGTAAATTGGATGGAACATTCCCAACTGTTTCAATTCCGTGTATACTTCCTCCTAATAAAATGGCTAACACGCTTCCCAAAACCATGGCAATTAGCATATACAATCTGGAAATATATTTTATTTTTTTTATGATAAAAGCCAATAACAATGTTCCCAATGCAACTGCTAAAACATAAAAATTTGTCTCCTCAATATGAACAATTATATAATTAATTATTTCATAAAATGAGCTGCCTAACGGCACTTGAATTCCAAAAACATGCTTCAATTGTTTAAAGGCAATTAAAATTCCTGCACCAGCTGCGAAACCAATAACAACCGAGTTTGACACGAAATTTACCAACTTTCCCATTTTAGCAAATCCCATTATCAACTTTATAACTCCTGCCATAAATGATAATACAATTGCTAATGAAATAAATACTTCTAATTCTGTTTCAGGACTTGCAAATTTGCTAATAACAGCAAAAACAACTATTGAACTTGTAGTTGTTGGTCCAGAAATTAAATGGTATGAAGATCCAAAAAGAGCTGCTATAATTGGAGTAATCATTGCCGTATAAAAACCATAAATTGGTGGTAAACCGGCTATCATTGCAAAAGCAACTGCCTGAGGAATTACAATAATAGTACCTGTGATACCTGCTATAATATCATCTTTCCAAGTCTGTTTAACTAATGGTAACCAGGTTAAAAAAGGGAGCGTTTTTTTTAAACTCATTATTATAAGTTTATAGTAATAATTCAAACAAAAGTACAGCGATAAATATTTAGTATTGTGATGATAGTCACACAAAAATTAAAACAATCCTCCTTGATTATTAGGCTTTATTTTACCTAAATGTTTATATGCTAGCTCTGTAACTTCTCTTCCACGAGGTGTACGCATAATAAACCCTTCTTGTATCAAAAATGGTTCATAAACTTCTTCAATAGTTTCAGAATTTTCACCAACTGCAGTAGCAAGCGTATTAATACCTACTGGACCACCTTTAAACTTATCAATAATAGTTGTTAAAATTTTGTTATCCATTTCGTCTAATCCATGTGCATCAACATGTAAAGCTTCTAAAGCATATTTTGCTATACTAATTGAGATATTTCCATCACCTTTAATTTGCGCAAAATCTCTAACTCTTCTTAATAAAGCATTTGCTATTCTAGGTGTTCCTCTACTTCTACCAGCAATTTCAATTGCAGCTTCCATAGAAATTGGTACTTTTAAAATGGTTGAACTTCTTTGAACTATAGTTGTTAAAAGTTCTGTATTATAATATTGTAAACGACTACTAATGCCAAATCGAGCACGCATTGGCGCTGTTAATAAACCTGAGCGTGTTGTTGCTCCAATTAAGGTAAACGGTTCCAAATCAATTTGAACTGTTCGTGCATTTGGACCGCTTTCTATCATGATATCAATACGGTAATCTTCCATTGCTGAATAAAGATACTCTTCAACAACTGGACTTAATCGATGAATTTCATCAATAAAAAGTACGTCACGCTCACTTAAATTGGTTAATAATCCCGCCAAATCTCCAGGTTTATCTAAAACAGGACCTGAGGTGATTTTTAACCCAACATTTAATTCATTTGCTAGGATATGTGCTAAAGTAGTTTTTCCTAAGCCTGGAGGCCCATGAAATAATGTATGATCTAATGCTTCATTTCGCTGATTAGCAGCTTCAACAAAGATTTTTAAATTTTCTAGAACTTGTTCTTGTCCAGTAAAATCATTAAATGATAATGGACGTAATTTTTTTTCTACATCCAATTCTTCAGTTGAAAAGTGTTCTTTATCAGGATTCAAATTATCGTTCATAAAACAAAGATAATGAAGTAAAATAATTAAAAATTAAAAATAAATAATTAAAAATAGAGAATTAAAAAGCTCGGCTTATCTCTTTTAGAAATAAGCCGAGCTTTTTAATTCGTAATTATACTTTTTAAGATTCTTCTTCTCCCTCTTTTAAAGGAGTTGTCTGACAAACAAAATCTTCTTCATGTCCTGGCTTACTATAATCATAAGCCCAACGATGAACTGTTGGTATTTCCCCTGGCCAGTTTCCATGAATATGTTCTATAGGTGTTGTCCATTCTAAGGTATTAGATTTCCAAGGATTTTGTCCAGCTTTTTTGCCTTTATATATACTAATAAAGAAATTTGCTAAGAAAATAATTTGTGCAGCACCACCTAAAATTGCAAACATAGTAATTACAATATTTACATCAGCAACATCATCAAATAATGGAAATGCAGTATTTGAGTAATATCTACGTGGTAAACCTGCTAAACCAATAAAGTGCATAGGGAAAAATACCCCGTACGCTGCAATAACGGTAATCCAGAAATGCCAATAACCTAAAACTTTGTTCATCATTCTACCAAACATTTTAGGGAACCAGTGATAAACTCCTGCAAACATTCCATAAATAGCAGACACTCCCATTACCAAATGAAAATGGGCTACCACAAAATACGTATCATGTACATTAATATCTAAAGCACTATCTCCAAGAACCAAGCCTGTTAACCCTCCAGAAATAAATGTTGAAACAAATCCTATAGAAAAAAGCATTGCAGGATTCATTTGAAGATTTCCTTTCCACAAAGTTGTAATCCAGTTAAAAGCTTTAACTGCTGAAGGAATTGCAATTAATAAGGTTGTAAATGTAAATACAGAACCTAGAAATGGATTCATTCCAGAAACAAACATATGGTGTCCCCAAACAATAGTAGATAAAAATGCAATTGCAATAATAGAGCCAATCATAGCTCTATAACCAAAAATAGGTTTACGAGAATTACAAGCTATTATTTCAGAAACAATACCCATTGCTGGTAATATTACAATGTAAACTTCTGGATGTCCCAAAAACCAAAATAAATGCTCAAACAAAACTGGTGACCCTCCTTGGTAATGTAGAACTTCTCCTTGAATAAAAATATCAGATAAATAAAATGACGTCCCAAAACTTCTGTCAAAAATTAATAATAAAGCTGCTGATAATAACACAGGGAATGAAACTACACCAATAATTGCTGTAATAAAAAATGCCCAAATTGTTAAAGGTAAACGTGTCATTTTCATTCCAACAGTTCTTAAATTAAGAACAGTAACAATATAATTTAATGCACCTAACAAAGATGAAGCAATAAATATTGCCATAGAAACTAACCAAAGCGTCATTCCCATTCCCGATCCAGGAATTGCTTGTGGTAATGCACTTAGTGGAGGATAGATTGTCCAACCTGCTGATGCTGGTCCTGCTTCTACAAAAAGTGAAATAACCATAATTACACTTGATAAGAAAAATAACCAATATGATACCATATTTAAAAACCCTGAAGCCATATCTCGTGCTCCAATTTGCAATGGAATTAATAAGTTGCTAAAGGTTCCACTTAATCCAGCAGTTAATACAAAAAATACCATAATTGTACCATGTATTGTAACAATTGCCAAATAAATATCTGGTGACATAACTCCTCCATCTTGATGGCGGCCTAAAAAGGCTTCAATAATACTAAAAGAATGCTCTGGCCAAGCAATTTGCAAACGAAATAACATAGACATAAATACACCTATAATTCCCATAAAAATACCAGTAACTAAATACTGTTTAGAAATCATTTTATGGTCTGTACTAAAAACGTATTTTGTAATGAATGTTTCTTTATGATGATGATCTGACATATTATAATTTTTTAGTAAAGTAGTAGTTAATATTATTGAACAACTTGTGCCATTGTTTTTTGACCAGCTAACCAAGTGTTAAATTGAGCTTTTTCTTCAACAATAATTTTCATTTGCATATTATAATGTGAAGCTCCACAAATTTTGTTACAAAGTAATAAATAATCAAACACATAAGGATCTTCTCCTTTTTCAGCTCTTATTTTATTAATCCCTTCAACTTTATTAATTGTTTTTTCATTAGCTCTCATTTCTTCAGTGGTCATACTTGGAGTAAAAGAAAATTCTGTAACCATTCCAGGAACACAATTCATTTGAGCTCTAAAATGTGGCATATAAGCTGAATGTAAAACATCTTGTGAACGGAATTTAAAAATTACTTTTCTACCTTTTGGTAAATGTAATTCTCTTGTAGGAACATCGTCTAATGCATTTTTATCAGTCATATCAACACCCATAGTATTGATACCTTTAATGTTTCTAACATTTGCCAAACCTAATTCATTATCATTTCCTGCGTAACGTGCTTCCCATTGAAATTGTTTAGCATACACTTCAATTATTAATGGATTTTCAGCATCAGAAGAATCCATTACATCATTCCAAACTGTTAAACCATATAAAACTAACCCTGCTAAAACAATGGCAGGAACCACAGTCCAAATAGTTTCTAACTTATGGCTATCTGCATAAAACAATGCCTTTCTTCCATTAATTCCTCTATATTTAAAAGCAAAATAAAACAATAAAAATTGTGTAATTGCTTGTACAACAAGAATTAATAACATTGTAATTAAATAAAGTGTATCGTATTGCTCACCTTCTAAAGATGCTGAATCTGGAAGTAGAATAACAGAATATTTCCAAAAAGAAAATATCATTAAACCATAAAAGAAAACTCCAAAAAGAGCAAATAAAATTCCTTGTGTATTGTTATCTTTCTCAGTGGCTATTGCACTTTTCAAATTTAAAATACTTGTTACTTGCCATATAGCTATGCCTATAACAATAGCAAGTAATACATAAAATAATGCTGTCATATTTTTTTAGTTGTTAGTATAGTAGTGCCAAATATAAAAAAAATCCTGAATAATTAGAATTCAGGATTCATTTATACTTAATTTATATATTATTAATAGTGAAAATGTTCACTTTCTTTAATAAATGGATTTCCTTTAGCTAATAATGGAGCTTTTGATAATGCTGTAAATACAACATAAATAAATAATCCTAATATTAATAATACTGAACTTATTTCTGGAATACCTATAAACCACTGATCTCCAACAGTTGCAGGCATAATCATTACAAAAATATCTACGTAATGACCAATTAGAATAATGATACCTGTACAAACAATAAACCAATTTACACGTTTAAAGTCACTATTCATTAATACTAATAATGGGAATACAAAGTTTAAAGCTAACATTCCTAGGAAAGGTAATTTATAATCTCCAAATCTTGTAGCAAAATACGTTACTTCCTCAGGTATATTAGCATACCAAATTAACATAAATTGAGAGAACCATAAATATGTCCAGAAAATACTAAATCCAAACATAAACTTCGCTAAATCGTGTAAATGACTATTATTTACAAATTCTAAATATCCTTTTCCTTTTAAATAGATTGAAACCAATGCAATTGTTGTAACTGCAGAAACAATCATACTTGCAAAAACATACCACCCAAATAATGTACTAAACCAATGTGGATCTAAAGACATAATCCAATCCCAAGACATCATAGATTCTGTAACTAAAAAGAAAACTAAAAATGCCGCCGAACGTTTAAATAATTTCGTGAAATTACTAATATCTCCAGGTGTAGCATTATCTTGTGCTAAGGTTAATTTTCTTGCATGTTGACGATACAAAATCCATCCACCAATATAAATTGCTGCTCTTGCTAAAAAGAAAGGAACGTTTAAATATCCTGCTTTATTTTGGATTAATTCATCGTGTGCAACCACTTCAGGATCCATCCAAATAAATAAATGGTTTAAATGTAGTGAAGACAATACAAAGAATACAAATAACAACACTCCACCAACAGGTAAATACGCTGTAATTCCTTCCATAACTCTGAACAATACAACTGACCATCCAGCTTGCGCTGCATGTTGAATAGCGTAAAATGCTAATGTTGCCAATGAAATCATAAAAAAGAAAAACAAAGCAACATACAATGCTGACCAAGGTTTATTTTTTAAATAATGGTATGCATGTTCAGCATGAGTATCATCTGAATATTCCATATCTTCATGAACTTCAGTTGCTTTTACTTCATTATTATGAGTAGCAACTTCACCATGTGTTTCATGACTTTCGGCTAACATTACTTTCACATCTTCTACTGAATTAGGGGTAGTTAAAAACCCATAGGCAACTCCTAAAAGCCCTACAATCATTAAAGCAAATGAAAATGTTTTTAATTTACTTGAAAAGGTATACATATCTAAAAATTCTATCTTAGTAAAAGTGTTATTTTAATAATTCTGTTCTAAGCTGTTGAACGTACATAGTAACTTGCCAACGTTCTTTAGCTGTTAATTGAGAAGCATGTGAACCCATCATATTCCTTCCATACATAATTACATGATAAATACTTCCCTCAGTAATTTCTCTATCTTTATAATTAGGAACTCCTAAAAACTTATCTCTTTTAACTAATTCACCATCACCTGCTCCAGCACTACCATGGCAAGAAATACAATAAATATCATACATTTTTTTACCATTTGCTAAATTAGCTTCATCCACTTCTAATAAATTTTTTAATTCTAACTTCGCAGCTTCATATCCTTCATTTGTGTTTTCAAAATCATAAGGTACTTGTCCACGTGCAATTGTTCCTTCAACAGGAATTTGAGTAGTCATACCATTTGCATAATTTGGGTTTTGAGTATATGTTTCATAACCAACAGATTTATACATATCTGGCATATATTGGTAATTTGGCTTTGTTTTATCACCCCAACATGATGATAATATAATTAAGAAAGCCAACGCTATTGTTATTTTTAAAATGCTTTTCATTTTAATTATGCTTTTCTGTTACTTTAATTTCAACAGTTCCTGTTTTTTCTAAAAAGGAAACTAATTCTTCTTCATTTCCTTCAACAGTAACTTCCATCACAAACATATCATCTGTAGTTCTTGGATCAGGATTTTCAGCTTCTTTAAAAGGCCATAGTCTACTACGCATATAAAATGTTATCACCATTAAATGAGCTGCAAAAAACACACTTAATTCAAACATAATTGGTACAAATGCTGGCATATTTAAAAAGAAACTAAAACTTGGTTTTCCACCAATATCTTGTGGCCATTGTTCAATCATCATATAATTCATCATCCAAATAGAAAATGAAAAACCAACACAACCATATAAAAAAGCAGTAATTGCAATTCTGGTTCCCTTAAGTCCCATTGCTTTATCTAATCCATGAACAGGAAATGGCGTGTATACTTCTGCAATATGATGATTTGCTGCACGTACCTCTTTAACGGCATCCATCAGGATGTCATCGTCGTTATACATTGCTTGTATTACTCTATTACTCATGATTTGTGTCTCTTAATTTTTTATAATTTTCACCTGATGACTTCAAAATAGATTTTACCTCCGCTTGAGCAATTACTGGGAATGTTCTTGCGTATAATAGGAATAATACAAAGAAGAAACCTATGGTACCAACGTAAATTCCAATATCAACAAATGTTGGAGAGAACATAGTCCAAGATGATGGTAAATAATCTCTATGTAATGACGTAACAATAATTACGAATCTTTCAAACCACATTCCAATATTTACTACAATTGAAATAAAGAAAGAGAACATAATACTTGTACGTAATTTTTTAGACCACATAAATTGTGGAGAGAAAACGTTACAACTCATCATTAATAAATATGCCCACCAATATGGTCCTGTTGCTCTGTTTAAGAAAGCATATTGTTCATATTCAACACCTGAATACCAAGCAATAAATAACTCCGTAATATAAGCACATCCAACAATAGAACCTGTAATCATAATTACAATATTCATTAATTCAATATGCTGAACTGTAATATAAGCTTCTAAATTTGAAACTTTTCTCATTATAATTAACAAAGTATTTACCATTGCAAACCCTGAGAAAACCGCTCCAGCAACAAAGTATGGAGGGAAAATTGTTGTATGCCAACCTGGAATAACAGAGGTTGCAAAGTCAAAAGATACAATTGTATGCACTGAAAGTACTAAAGGTGTAGCTAAACCAGCTAAAACCAATGATACTTCTTCAAAACGTTGCCAATCTTTTGCTCTACCAGTCCATCCAAAACTAACTAAACTGTATATTTTCTTTTGAAAAGGTTTTACAGCTCTATCACGTAACATTGCAAAATCTGGTAATAAACCAGTCCACCAGAAAACTAATGACACTGATAAATAGGTTGAAATTGCAAAAACGTCCCATAATAATGGTGAGTTAAAGTTTGTCCAAAGTGTTCCAAATTGGTTAGGAATAGGTAATACAAAGTGTGCATTCCATACACGACCCATATGTATTACTGGAAATAAACCTGCCTGAACAACAGAAAAAATCGTCATTGCTTCTGCAGAACGATTAATACCCATTCTCCATTTTTGACGGAATAACAACAATACTGCGGAAATTAATGTACCAGCGTGACCGATACCTACCCACCATACGAAGTTGGTAATATCCCAAGCCCATCCTACGGTTTTATTTAATCCCCAAACTCCAATTCCTGTTCCAATAGTGTACATAATTGATCCTAATCCCCATAAAAAGGCTAGTAATGCAATTGTAAATGCAGTCCACCATAATTTATTTGCTTTACCTTCAATTGGAGCTGCTACTTCAACGGTAATATCGTGGTAGCTTTTATCTCCAACAATTAAAGGTCTTCTAATAGGTGCTTCGTAATGAGACGACATAATTCTTATTTAATTATTATCTATTATTATTAATTTATGCTTCTTGAGTATTTCTTACTTTCACATGGTAAACTACATTTGGTTTAGTTCCCACCTGCTCTAATAAGTGATATGCTCTTTTATCTTTTGCTAATGCTGTCACTGTATCATCTTCTTTATTCACATCTCCAAACACCATTGCTCCAGTACTACAAGCATTAGAACATGCAGTTGAAAACTCATTTGTATTCACTGGTCTTCCTTCTTTCTTCGCTTTTAATATAGTAGCCTGAGTCATTTGAACACACATAGAACATTTTTCCATAACCCCACGTGAACGTACAGTTACATCTGGATTTAATACCATTTTACCTAAATCGTCATTCATATTGAAATCAAATTCACTGTTATTAGGATAATTGAACCAGTTGAATCTACGAACTTTATAAGGACAGTTGTTTGCACAATAACGAGTACCAACACAACGATTATATGCCATATGGTTTTGACCCTGACGACCGTGAGAAGTTGCAGCAACAGGACAAACAGTTTCACAAGGAGCGTGATTACAATGCTGACACATTACTGGTTGGAATGCTACCGCTGGGTTATCAGATGGATGTTCTAATTCAGACATTGCTGTTTTAAATCCAATAACTCCAGTACCATTTTCTTTCTTTTCATTATCTCCTGCAAAATCTTCTTCGTGAGAATAATATCTATCTATACGCAACCAGTGCATATCTCTCGATTTTCTAATTTCAGATTTACCAACAACTGGCACGTTATTTTCAGCGTGACAAGCAATTACGCAAGCTCCACATCCTGTACAGGCATTTAAATCTATTGATAAGTTAAAATGATGCCCTATAGATCTATCAAATGAATCCCATAAATCAACACTTGTTGCATCAACTTCATTATGGTTTAATGATACCTTTGGAATTATATTCCATTCAGCAGCATCTTTATTAATAAAATCTTCTAAGGTAGTTTCTTTAATAATATCACCTCTACCCATTAAGGTATTTTGCAACTGAACACAAGCAAACTCGTGTTCTCCAGCAACAACTTTTAGGGTAACATCTGCTTGATAATTATTAAATCCTTTATAAAATTGGTATGCATTTTTACCAGTTTGCATTTCTTCTTTTAAACCTTGTTTACGACCATAACCAAGCGCTAATCCTAAAGACCCTTTTGCTTGACCTGGCTGAATTAATGCAGGTAAAATTTCTGAAACTCCATTAACAGTAACTTCTACTAAACTACCATTTAATGCTCCATTTGAAACATGATGATTTTCAACTCCAATTGCCTCAGCATCTGCTTTAGAAATAGTTATGTAGTTGTCCCAAGAAGTTCTTGTAATTGGATCTGGGAATTCTTGTAACCAAGGGTTGTTAGCCATTTGCCCATCACCCATTCCGGTTTTTGTATATAAAGAAAGTTCTAAGTCACTTCCTTTTATAGCAGCTAAAGCTGATCCCGCTGCATCAATGTCCACTTCTAAAGCTAAAACCTCTGAAGAAAGTTCTGAAGAAACAAAAACACCATCGTGTAATGCTTGATTCCAAGAAGTACCACCTAAAATATCAGTAGTCCAAGATTCTTTTAAGAAATCATAGTATGTTTCTACACTTCCAGTCCAAGTTAACAATACATCTTGAAACTGACGTGTATTAAATAATGGCTTAATTGTTGGTTGCATTAAGCTATATTGTCCTTTTTTAATAACAACATCACCCCAAGACTCTAAATAATGAGGTGTTGCTATTGCATATTGAACAGCGTTTGCTGTTTCATTATCTTGCATTGAAAATACAACAGATAATTTTACTTTTTTCAACCCTTCAACAAATTCAGACGAATTAGGTAAAGAATAAACTGGATTTGAATTATTGATAATAACTGCACCTATTTTTCCTTCATTCATATCAGCTATTAACTGAGCAACTGCAGCATCATTTCCTTTTCTTATGTTTTTAGTTGCAACTACATCAATTACTTCACTATTAATAGCGTTGTTAATTGCCAATGCTATTAACTGTGCATTTTTATCTTGAATTCCAGTTACTACAACTGCTTTTGTTCCGGCAGCTTTAATTTGAGACGCAGCTTTTTGAATTGTATCATTTAACGGACTTGCTTCTCTTGTTGCAATTCCCTTAACTACTGCGTTATATAATTTAATCAATGCTAAATTTTGTTCTGATGGTTTTACCATTAAACGTTTATCTGCATTAGCTCCAGTTAATGTCATATTAGATTCTATTTGAATATGACGAGACATTTTTCCATTTTGAGGAACACGTCCTTTTGCATAACCAGCTTCAAATCCTCCACCTTGCCAATCTCCTAAGAAATCAGCTCCAATAGACACAATTACATCCGCTTTTTCAAGATTATAATCTGGTAAAACTCTTGTTCCATATAGTGCTTCAAAAGCATCTAATGCAGCAGATTCAGAAACTGCATCATAAACCACATGGTTTACAGTTCCAAAAGTTTCACCTAATTTTCCTATTAATTTTTTAGTTGAAGGACTAGCACAAGTTCCTGTTAACACAGCAATTGGTAATCCAGCCTCTTTAATTTCATTTAATTTTGAAACAATTTGACTATCAGCATCTGACCAAGAAATCTCAGAGCCATTTGCTTTTGGTGCTTTTAATCTATGACTGTCATATAAAGAAAGAACAGAAGCTTGCACACGTGCATTTGTAGATCCACTAGCTTCTTTATTTGGTCCAATTTTTATTGGACGACCTTCTCTAACTTTCACCAAAACATTTGCAAAATCAAATCCATCTACCATAGTAGTTGCATAATATTCAGCAACACCCGGAATAATATCATTTGGTTTTATAACGTAAGGAATTGATTTTACTACTGGACCTTCACAGGCCGCTAAAGAAGCCGCTGCGGTTGTAAATCCAACATACTTTAAAAAGTCTCTACGTGTTGTTGATGAAGCTTCAAGATTTTCTTTATTTCCTAAAAATTCATCTGTAGGAATTTCTTCTACAAACTCGTTATTTTTTAACGTATCAACAAGCAAGCTATTTTCGTTTAGCTCTTCAACACTTTTCCAGTATTTTTTGTTTGATGCCATTTTATATTTTGTTATTTACTTTGTAATTAATATTAATAGTGACATTTTCCACATTCTAAACCACCCATTTGAGCAGCCGTCACTTCTTTCACACCATATTTATTAGCTAATTGATCATGAATATTTTTGTAATATCCATTTTCAGTCAAATCAACCTTAGTTTGTCTGTGGCAATCAATACACCAACCCATTGTAAGCGGTGAAAACTGACGCATTTCGTGCATTTCTTCAACTGGACCATGGCATTTTTGACAATCTAATCCTGCAACAGTTACATGCTGAGCGTGGTTATAGTAAGCAAAATCAGCTAAATTATGAATACGTACCCATTCAATTGGTTTTTGCTCAAAACCTTCAATATATTTCACATTTTCTTTGTCCCAACCTACTGCATCGTATATTTTTTGAATTTCTTTATCTAAATCTTCTTTTGTATAACCATCAAATAATTCTCCTTTATATTCTGAAATAGATTTATGACAGTTCATACAAACATTTGCAGTTGGAATACCTGAAGTTTTACTGTGTTTTGCAGAAGAGTGACAATATTGACAATCTATTTTATTATCTCCGGCGTGAACTGCGTGAGAAAATGCAATTGGTTGAATTGGTTGATAACCTTCATTCACATCTATTTGTAATAACCAAGCAAATAACATCCAAGTCCCTCCTAATAAAACAAATATTATTGTTAAAAAGCGTAAGAATGGGTTGAAAATCATAGATTTCAACATACTAACTGATTCTTCTTCTCCTTCAATTATTTTTTTATTTGTTGTTGCAGCAACAATAATTGACAATAATAAGAAAGCCAAAATGGTTAATGCTAAAGATGGTAAAATTCCGATTCCTGGTTTATTGAAAATTTCCTCACTACCTACAGTTGACGTTGCAACTGCAGCTGGTTGAACATCACCAACAGCTAAATACTTTAATACATTCTCAATATCTTCATCAGATAATTGAGGAAAAGGAGTCATTGCAGCAGGATTACTATCCTGAACTTCCTTCGCTAACTTATCACCAGAGGCAACTAAAGCATTATTGTCTTTAATCCAAGCTTTCAACCAAGAAGCTTCACGCTTTTCAGTTATTTTTAATAACTCTGGACCAATAAGCTTCCCTTCTAATTTGTGACAAGCTGCACAATTGGTTTTAAAAATTTGTTTACCTAATTCAACACCTGGATCTACTTCCTGATTTGAAGTAACTTCAGTTATTGGAGCAGGTTCACCTTTAGTATAGGCTAAAATATCAATAATATCCTGATCGGATAATTGAGGATTAGCTGTCATTGGCAATTTGTTGTTTTCTTCAAAAACCTGAATTGCTAGTTTGTCTCCTGATTTAATCATTCCTGGACTATCTTTAATCCAAGATATTAACCAATCTTGATCCCTTCTTTCAGTAACTCCTAATAAAGCAGGACCTACTAATTTTTTATCCAACTTATGACATGCTGCACATGTGCTTTTGAAGAGCTTTTCTCCATTAGCAACATTGCCTTCTTGAGCCAATAAATTGATTGAAAATAATAAAAGGAAAGCAAGACTACTTACGACTAATCTTGATAATGGACTGTGTTGTTTCACACTTTTCATACTTAAAAAAAATCTTTTCTTTCTTGTTTGGTACAATATTTTCATTTAAAATTATATGATATAAGTCATTTTTTTAAACGATTTGACAAAAGTACTATTATTAAACAAAACTAAAAATCTAAAAATTGTGTTAAAGTTAATTTATATTCATTCTAAATAACAATTTTAAATGTGTACAATTAATTTAAAACTATAAATTTGACAAAAAAATTAATTTATTTATGAATATTTCATTGAAAACATTATTAATATCAGCTTTTATGATCTTTTTTATAAGTATAGGTTATACTTATGGACAAAGTGAAAATGAAAAAATTGATAAACTTATAGAACAAAAAAGATATTATAACAAAAAAAATAAAGTTGCAGGAGGGTTTAAAATTCAAATTTATAATGGGAATGAGACTCAAGCTAATAAAATTAAAAGAGAATTTGAAGCTTTATTCCCTGAATATTCAACTACTATTAAATATAAATCTCCCGAATGGAAAACCCAAGTTGGTCCTTTTAAAACTAGATTAGAAGCAGATAGAACTTTACTTGAGATTAAGGAAGGGTATGCTGGAGCAATTGTTATTGAAGACAAATAATAAGGTATAAAAAAAGGTGTTTTTAACACCTTTTTTTATACCTTATTATTTAGAATTTATCTTTTCAGTTTCTTTTTAACTTCAACTTCTTGATAAGCTTCAATTACGTCACCAACTTCAATGTCGTTATAATTCTTGATTTGTATTCCACAATCATATCCTTTCGCAACTTCTTTAGCATCATCTTTAAATCTTTTTAATGATGTTAATTCTCCTGAATGAATTACAACGCTATCTCTAATAATTCTAATTTTAGAATTTCTGAAAATCTTCCCACTTGTTACCATACAACCAGCAATATTTCCAACTTTAGAAATTTTATAAACTTCTCTAATATCAACATTTCCAGTAATTTCCTCCTTCAATTCTGGAGAAAGCATTCCTTCCATTGCATCACGAAGATCATTTATGGCATCATATATAATAGAATACATTCTTACATCAATTTCTTCATTATCAGCTAAAATTCTTGCATTACCTGATGGTCTCACATTAAATCCAACAATAATTGCGTCAGATGCAGAAGCTAACAATACGTCAGATTCAGTAATTGCTCCAACTCCTTTATGAATAATATTTACCTGAATTTCAGCAGTTGATAATTTTTGGAATGAATCTGTTAATGCTTCAACAGATCCGTCAACATCACCTTTTAAAATGATATTTAATTCTTTGAAATCACCTAAAGCAATTCTTCTTCCAATTTCATCTAAAGTTATATGACGTTGAGTTCTAACTGATTGCTCACGTTGTAATTGAGATCTTTTAGAAGCAATTTGTTTCGCTTCTTTTTCATCTTCAAAAATATGAAACTTATCTCCAGCTTGTGGAGCTCCATCTAAACCTAAAATTGAAACTGGAGTTGAAGGGCCTGCAGCTTTCATACTGTTACCTCTCTCGTCAAACATAGCTTTTACTTTACCACTATGTTTACCTGCTAACATATAATCTCCAATTTTCAAAGTTCCCTCTTGAACCAAGATAGTTGAAACATATCCACGCCCTTTATCTAATAATGCTTCTACAACAGTACCAACAGCATGTTTATTAGGGTTCGCTTTTAAATCTAACATTTCAGCTTCTAATAATACTTTTTCTAAAAGCTCAGCAACACCTTGTCCTGTTTTAGCAGAAATTTCATGAGACTGAATTTTACCTCCCCAATCTTCTACTAATAAATTCATTTGAGACAATTGCTCCTTAATTTTTTCAGGGTTTGCTGTAGGTTTATCTACTTTATTTATTGCAAATACAATTGGAACAGCAGCTGCTTGGGCATGACTAATTGCCTCTTTGGTTTGTGGCATAACGTCATCATCCGCAGCAATAACAATAATAACTAAATCCGTTACTTGCGCTCCACGAGCACGCATTGCAGTAAAGGCTTCGTGACCTGGAGTATCTAAAAAGGCGATTTTTTGACCACTTTTTAATTCTACACCGTAAGCACCAATATGTTGTGTAATTCCACCAGATTCACCAGCAATTACATTTTCTTCTCTAATATAATCTAATAATGAAGTTTTACCGTGATCAACGTGACCCATTACCGTAATAATAGGAGCTCTTGGTTCTAATTCTGCTTCAGTATCAATATGTTCTTCAATAGATTCTTCAACTTCTGCACCAACAAAATCAACTGTGTAATCAAATTCTTCAGCTACAATTACAATAGTTTCTGCATCTAATCTTTGATTCATAGTAACCATCATACCCAACGACATACATGTTGATATAATTTTAGTTACTGCAATATCCATCATTGTTGCAATTTCACTTACGGTAACAAATTCAGTTACTTTAAGTACTTTGCTTTCTGCAGCTAATAATTCCTGATCAATTTCTGATTGTTGACGGTGTAAGTCTCTTTTATCTCTACGGTGTTTTGCTCCTTTACCTTTTTTAGATTTACCTTGAAGTTTTTCCAAAGTTTCTCTAACTTGCTTTTGAACATCCGCTTCAGAAGGCTCTTCTTTAATTATAGGTTTTCTACCACCAGCATTTCTTGCTAAAGGTCTTCCAACTCCTCCACCTCTGTTTGGTCCAGCTGTATTTCCTCCAGGAGTTCCTGGCTGTCTTTGATTTGCTGTAGGTGCCTTTTTAATTCTTCTTCGTTTTTTCTTATTTGCATCGGCAGTAGAAGCTGCTCCATCTTTTTTAGCGTTAGAAGTTGATGCTGGTTCAGGCTTTTTCTTTTTCGGTCTTTCAAATTGCTTTAAATCAATTTTCTTTCCCGTAATTTTTACACCTTCTAATTTTTTATATTTTGTTTCAATAGATTGAGGTTCATTCGATTCAACTATTTCATCTTCCTTTTTTACTTCCTCTTTTTTCTGAATTACAGGCACTTGCTTCTCAGGCTTTTTAAACTCCTTTTTAACTGGCTCTATAGTTTTAGGTGCTTCAACCGACTTAACTATTTCAACAGCTTTCGGTTTCTCTTCTGTAACTATTGGTTTTTCCTCAACTTTTTCAACAATTTGAGGAACTACTTCTTCTTTTGCAACTTCAGATTTTACAACCTCAACTTTAATTTCCTCAGTTTTAATTTCCTTTTCAACAGCTTTTGACTCAGGCTCAACTATAGGTTCAGACTTTTCAACTATTGGTTGAGAAACTTCTTTCTTTGGTTCAATATCAATTTTCCCAACAGTTTTCACTTCAAGCTTATCAGCTTTAGCTTTAACTACAACTCTCTTAGCTTCTTCCTCTAAACGATGTTTTTCTTGTTTCTCTTCAGTAGCAACTCTCAACGCTTCCTTTTCTTTGCGTTTTTCCTCTCCTACTTCTTTTGAAGCTGCCTTTTTACTTCTGTCAGTTTGAAAACCATCCAATAATATTTCGTATTCTTCATTAGAAATTTTGGTAGTTGGCCTTGCTTCAATTTCAATGCCATGACTTGTTAAATGCTCAACAGCCCTGTCTAATGAGATATTTAATTCTCGTAATACTTTGTTTAGTCTCAATGTTTTGTTGTCAGCCATATAGTTATTTTTTAGCCAATTATTTTTGAAAAATTGAAGATTTATTAGTCTTCAAATTCTTCTCTTAATATTTTTTGAACCTCAATAATAGTTTCTTCTTCTAAATCGGTTCTGCTTAAAAGTTCAGAAACATCTTTTTCAAGAACGCTACGCGCTGTATCTAAACCTATTTTTTTAAATTCTTGAATTACCCAAGCTTCAATTTCATCAGAGAATTCTGTTAATTCAACGTCGTCTTCTAACTCTACACCTTCTCTTTGAACATCTAATTCGTAGCCTGTTAATTGTGAAGCTAAACGAATATTAACTCCATTTTTTCCAATTGCTTTTGAAACTTCTTCTGGTAATAAAAACACATCAACACGTCCTTTCTTTCCATCTTCTCTTCCTTCCTCTTCGTGTATTTTCATTGAAACAACTTTTGCTGGGCTTAGTGCGCGAGCAATATAAAGTTGTGTGTTTTTTGTGAAATTTATAACATCAATATTCTCGTTTCCTAATTCGCGAACAATACCGTGAATACGAGAACCTTTCATACCAACACAAGCACCAACAGGATCAATTCTATCATCATAAGAATCAACAGCTACTTTTGCTTTTTCACCCGGTATTCTGGCAACTCCTTCAATAGTAATTAAACCATCAAATACTTCAGGTATTTCTTGTTCAAATAATTTTTCTAAGAATTGTGGTGAAGTACGTGAAAGAATTATTACAGGTTTGTTCCCTCTTAACTCTACAGTTTTTATAATTCCCTTCACATTATCTCCTTTTCTAAAATAATCTGATCTTATTTGCTCGCTTTTTGGTAAAACAATTTCATTTCCATCATCATCTAATAAAATTATTGCATTGTGTCTAATATGATGCACTTCTGCACTATATATATCTCCTTCAAGATCTTTAAATTGCTTAAAGGTATTTGTGCTATCATGCTCGTGAATTTTCGAAATTAAATTTTGGCGTAAAGCTAAAATTGCTCTTCTACCTAAATCAATTAATTTCACTTCTTCAGATACATCTTCACCTATTTCAAAATCTGGTTCAATTTTTCTAGCATCGCTAAGTTCAATCTCTTCATTATCATCTTCTGACATTCCATCAGCAACAACTATTCGATTTCTCCAAATTTCCAAATCCCCTTTGTCTGGATTTATAATAATATCAAAGTTATCATCAGACCCGAATTTTCTTTTTAATGCCGCTCTAAAAACTTCTTCAAGAATAGCCATTAAGGTAACTCTATCAATATTTTTGTCTCCCTTAAATTCTGAAAATGACTCAATTAATGCTAAATTTTCCATTCACTCTCTTTATTAAAATATTATTTTCACTTTTGCTTCAGCAATATCACTTAAAGATATTATTGCTGTTTTAATTACTGTAATTTTTCCTTTACCAATTGGTTTTGGCTCACGTGTTTTCCACTCAAGTTCAATTCCGGCATCTGAAACACTTTTAAGTATGCCTTCTATTTTTGTATTATCTTTTAACCTAATTGTTAAAACGCGATTTATATTTTTAATATATTGTCTAGTTACTTTAATTGGTTGAGCAATATCTGGAGTTGTTACTTCTAATGAGAAATCTTCTTCCTCTCTATCTAAATTATGTTCAACACCTCTGCT
>Ga0102811_1000281_pt1 | contig 26432 bp, 16 predicted proteins | sample ColrivemetaGS705_FD_84507 | JGI IMG/M metagenome (GOLD analysis project Ga0102811, IMG submission 84507) | Estuarine microbial communities from the Columbia River estuary - Flood tide ETM metaG S.705 | ecosystem: Environmental > Aquatic > Marine > Intertidal zone > Estuary | place: USA: Columbia... | reverse complement strand
GAGGAGGGACGCCTGAGTTCCTTCCAGGCGCTGACCCTGAGCGTGGCAGGCCGGGTAGGTGGCGGCAACATCGTGGGCGTGGCGGTGGCCATCAGCCTGGGTGGTCCCGGCGCTATTTTCTGGATGTGGATGGTGGGCCTGATCGGCATGGCCACCAGTTTCTTCGAGTGTTCCCTGGCCCAGTTGTACAAGCGCCAGGACTCCGAGGGCGTCTTCCGTGGTGGTCCCGCCTATTACATTGAGCATGGACTGGGTCAGCGCTGGCTGGCGGTGTTGTTCTCAATCCTCTTGCTGGTGACCTTCGGACTGGCCTTTGTGGCCTTGCAGTCCTACGTGGTGGCCGGTTCCATGCAGGACAGTCTTGGCATGCCCTCATGGGCCAGCGGTTTGCTGCTGGTGACCATGCTTGGCGGTATCGTATTTGGCGGCATCAAGCGCATCGCCTCGGTCACCGAGTGGATGGTGCCCATCATGGGCATTGGCTACCTGCTGGTGGCCTTGCTGGTGATTGGTCTGAATTTCTCCCGGGTTCCCGAGATGCTCTCCCTGATCGTCCAGAATGCTTTTGGCTACGGCCCGGCACTGGGTGGCGGCGTGGGCGCGGCCATCATTCTCGGGGTCAAGCGCGGACTGTTTTCCAACGAGGCCGGCTTGGGTAGCGCACCCAACGTGGCCGCGGTTGCCTGGGTGCCTCACCCCGGCGCACAGGGCGTGGTCCAGGCGTTCAGCGTATTCATCGACACCCTGCTGATGTGTACCTGCACCGCAGTGATTATCCTGCTGGCAGGCCTGGGCGGCGACGCCGGCAACCCGGTAGCCCTGACTCAGAATGCCCTGGCTTTCCACGTGGGTGAATGGGGCCGGATTTTCGTCTCCATCGCACTGTTGCTGTTTGCCTTCAGTTCAATCATGTACAACTACTACCTGGGTGAAAACAGCATTAATTACCTGGGTGGCGACAGCAAAAAACAGGTAATGGTTTTCCGCGCACTGGTGCTGGGTTTGGTGTTCTGGGGTTCGGTACAGGACCTGGGCACTGTGTTCGCCTTTGCCGATCTCACCATGGGCTTGCTGGCCCTGGTTAACCTGGTGGCCATCACCTTGCTTTGGCCGGTGGCCAGGCGGCTGCTCAAGGACTATGACAGCAAGCGCCGGGAAGCAGGCGGTGAGCCGGTGTTGAATCCCGACGACTTCAGTGACCTGGATATTGATCCCCAGTCCTGGCCTGCTGTGAGCAAGGAATAGGCCCGGGTGACGCGGCAGATCACCCGCCTGGCTGGACGCCCCCGAGGGGGCAGGGTGATACTGCGGCGAATGATTGCCAACACGGGTACCAGCTTGTGAGTAGCGTTGACCTGAACGACGAACAACTGCTGCGTTACAGTCGGCAGATACTGCTTTCCGATATTGACCTGGAAGGCCAGCAGCGCCTGGCCGCCTCCCGGGTACTGGTGTTGGGCATGGGAGGACTGGGTTCCCCCGTGGCCATGTACCTGGCCGGTGCAGGCGTGGGCCAGTTGGTGCTGGTGGACCCGGACGTGGTGGAGATTTCCAACTTGCACCGGCAGTTCCTGCACAGCAACCAATCCCTGGGTGAGTTGAAGGTCGAGTCCGCCAGGCAAACACTTTCGGCACGTAATCCTGATGTAGAGCTGATTACCTTTTCCGAAAGACTGGATGAGTCGGCCTTACTTGAGCAAATCAAGCTGGCCGATGTGGTAGTGGATGGCACGGATAATTTTGCCACCCGGGTAATGGTGAACAAGGCCTGTGTGGCGATGCGTACGCCACTGATCTATGGCGCCGTGGTGGGCCTTGAAGGCCAGGCTTCGGTGTTCCGTTCCGATCGGGATGACAGTCCCTGTTACAACTGCCTGTACGCGGACCTGGACAAGGCCCGGTCCGACGAGCAACCACAGTCGTCTTTTGAAAACTGCTCGGGACAGGGAGTGCTGGGTCCGGTGGCGGGAATCATTGGCTGTATCCAGGCCACCGAGGCGATCAAGGTGTTACTGGAGTTGGGAGACAGCCTCCAGGGAAGATTGCTCATGCTGGACGCCCGTGCCATGAGCTTCCGTTCGTTTGTTCTAACCCGCGATCCCCAATGCAGCGTGTGTGGCGCTTCCAAATAGCCACCCTGAATTTACCTGCCTGTTCCCCCGGACTTACCAAGCTATACCCGACACCGAATACCGGTGCCGGGTGGGGCTGGGTTATGGAGTGAAGGCTGCGATCTCTTCCGCCGCCAGCCTGGCCGCCTTGGCCAGGTTAGGATCAATTTCCTCTTGGGCGTACTTCAGCAGGTAGGCCTTGTCCTCGGCCCTGTGCAGGCTTCCCAGCAACTCAAGGGCTGAGGCCCTGACATCGGCGTCATCGTCCCGGGTCAGCTCTCTCAGGACCTTGGCCAGTTGCTTGTCATTGGGCGCCGCGCGTACCCAGGCCTCCAGGGCCGCCAGGCGGGTCTCCCGCAGGTACACGGGATCGGTGTATCGGGCGAATACCGGTGCCAGTTTCGGGTCTTCAATTTCTGCCAGTGCGGCCAGGGCGCTCAAGCGACGGTAGTCGTAATAGGCTGAAGGTCGCTCAAGCTGTTCCTTGAGCAGGCGCTCCACGCCGGGTATCCGCAGGGTGCCCAGGGCCCAGGCGGCGGCGCCAGCCACCTCTTCATCCGGATCGATGGTCAAGCTGTCCTTCAGTGTCATGATGGCCTGCTCACCGCCGGCACGGCCCAGTCCCAGCGCCGCGGCCCGGCGTATCCGGGGGTCTGGATCTGCCATACCCCGGGTCAGTGCGAACACCGCTCCCTTTGTCCCGATGCTACCCAGGTTCAGGGCGGCTTCCTGGCGAAGTCCCCAGTGGGCCTGGTTATTGCCCAGTACGCTGGTCAGCGCAGCCACGGTGGCCGGGGCGGGAGCAAAGTCCTCACCCAGCTGTCTTGCAGCGCGTAAGGCCACCGCCAGGTCGGCCTGCATCAGGGCTCTTGTGGTTTCTTCCAGGCTGCGCTGTTGATGAATGCTGGCCACCATCCAGTTGCCCTTGTCCACGTTCACCATCAGCGGCTCACTGTCGGCGGGTAAGGAGACAATCGTGCTCCAGCCCTTGAGAGTCACCGTGTGAACCTCGCTACCCGAGGCGGTCACGATTTCCACCTCAACCGGCAGCTGAAAGTCGTTTTCGAAGGCCAGGTCTGCCTGGACCTGTTCCAGGCTCAGATCCAATTGCTTGCGCTGTTCAGACCACTGACTACTGACCCGGATGTCGGGGAATCCGCCACCGCCACGAATCCAGTCCTCGAAGAAGGCGTTAAGATTCATGCCCGATGAATCTTCCATTGCCCGCTGGAAGTCGTAGGAATCCACCTCTGAAAATTCATTGCTGTGCAGGTAGTGGGAGATACCGCGGTAGAAAGACCGGTCGCCCATGATCTGGCGCAACATGTGCAATACCAGCGCGCCCTTCACGTAGGTAATGGGCTGGGTGTACATGTCACCCGATGCGTCATAGCGAAAATATTCCAGGGGACGAACAGTGCCGGTTTCGGCGACAAAGTTGAGGTATTTATCCAGGTACAGCCAGCGCTGGTAAGTCAGGTCGTCCTCACCGTTGATGTGACCATTCCAGACGGTGTGTGAGTAACTTGCAAAGGACTCATTCAGAAATATTGAAGCCAGTGAACGGCAGGTCACCAGGTCGCCGAACCAGTGATGGGCGAGTTCGTGGGATATCGTATCTTCATAGGTCCAGATTGGGGCGGCGGCATCGTAATAAGGGGTGTCATCAACCGGATCATCAGGGGTTTTTAGATGTGACTCCTGGAATCCCACCATGGTGGTGGTTTCCATGGCGCCTGAGAAGTTTCTCAACACCACCTGGTCGTACTTGTCCCAGGGGTAGTCATAGCCGAAGAGTTCGGAAAAGAACTCCACCATTTTTGGCGTGCGACCGAAGGCATAGGCGGCCCGATCTTCCTCGCCGCGATGGGCCCAGGCGCTGAGAGGGATTTTTCTGTCACCCAGTTGGGCGTCGTCCAGGGGGATTTCTACAAATTCCCCGACATTCAACGCCAGCAGGTAATTGGGTATCGGCTTGTCCTGCACCCAGTGGTAGCTGCGGCTGCCATCCGGGTTGTCCCGGACTTCTTTCAATACGCCGTTGGAAAGGGCGATAAAGGGCTTGTCCACCGTCAGGGTCATGTCCGCCGTGAAGCGCTCATTGGAATCGTTATACATGGGCAGCCAGCCGTAGTGACGGCCACCCTCGCCATAGTTCCAGGCCTCGGCGCTGCGCAGTTTCGTCTTGGGGAAAAAATACAGTCCACTCTCGGGTTTCACGCTGTACTCGATCTGGACTACGATTTGTTCGCCAGGCCGCAGGCTATGTGGGAAACCGATGTGCAATTGCCTGTCACGCCAACTGTGATCCAGTGCGGCAGATTTTTTTCCGCGAATCAGGCTGACCGATTTCACCTGCATCTTTGCGGCATCCAGTGACACCTCACTGAGATTTTCACGCAAGGGCGTGAAGGTGATGGTCGCCGAACCCGATACCGTTCTTTGCTCAAGGTTGACGCGCAAATCCGTTGCCAGGTGACTAACATCTATCTCTCGTTCCCGAACATTTCGTAATTCGCCCTGGGGGAGAGAGTGACCGGGCAGGGGGGCGGCAGTGGCTTGCTGTGTAATGCAGGAGAAAACCAGAAGCGCTGCAAGCAGTGAAAACACCTTAGACATGATTCGTCCCTATATCCTTGGATTACAGCCTAGAACATTAACCCAGATGCCCGGCAGCTGGTAAGAGTTCTTTCCAACCAGGCGGCGCAGGGATGAGCACAGGCTTCGTGAATGCACGGGTTTGCTGGATGGCCGCAACCGCCACCCGAGGAAACACAGATAAATCGGGAATTCCCGGCTATTTTCCGGTTGTTAGACTTTAGGTCTAAACAGGCGAAGACCATGAGCTTCCCGCGCGGTAAATATGCCGAAAGCCAAGTGCTGGCCATCTTGTATGGCACCGTCGCTATCTTTTGCCAGGCGTCCGAAGCGGAACTACCCGGTGATATAGCGTTCCAGTTCTTCGATGGTGTGTTGCTGGTGATCAATCAAGGCGTTGACCAGGTCCCCGATGGAAATGATGCCCAACATCTTTCCGTCCCGGAGTACGGGCAGGTGCCTGATGCGTTTTGTGGTCATCAGCGCCATGCAGTGGTTGATGGTCTGGTTCGGTTCGGCGTAGCGCACCCGGGTGGTCATGACCATGTATACCGGCGTGTTCTCGGAGCGTCCCTCCAGTACCACCCGCCGGGCGTAGTCTCTTTCGGAAATAATTCCCGCCAGCTTCTCTCCGTCCATGACGGGCAAGGCGCCAACCTGTTTCTCTGCCATCATCCGGATGGCATCCAGTGCTGAGGCATCCGGAGAGATGCTCCAGATTTCCTTGCTCTTGGTCTCAAGTAATTGTTCGATCAGGATCATTGCTGTGACTCCCCGTAATGACTCGGCCCTTATTGGTTTTTCGATGTGGCCTTCGTAATTAGCATACCACCACATCGATCATCGGGCGCCAGCGGGTTTTGCAACATCCGAAAAACGAACCGCCCCTTGCGGGGCGGCCTGTTTGAAGGGAAAGCTCTGCCTGGGCCATGCCCGGATGCTGTGCTAGTCGAGCGGTTCGAAACGAGCCTGGAAGAATCGGAGTACCTCGGGTTCGTATGTGAACCGAAGTCCCTTGATCTGCCCGGCCCGCTCCATCACGTCGATGACGCTCTCAGCGGTGACATCCATGTGCGCCTGGGTGTACACCCTGCGGGGAATCGTCAGCCGCACCAGTTCCAGCTTGGGCATGTAGTTCTCGCCGGTATCCTTGTTTCGTCCTGCCGAGACCACGCCACGTTCCATGGATCGTACGCCGGATTCCAGGTACAGGGCCGCGGCCAGTGCCTGGGCAGGGAACTGTTCCTGGGGAATGTGGGGCAGGATTTTCCTGGCATCCAGGAATACCGCATGACCGCCTATGGGATTCACGATGGGCACGCCTGCTCGCAGCAGTTGTTCGCCAAGGTATTCGATCTGGCCCACACGGGCCTTGATGTGCATGTCGTCCACGCTCTCGGTGATACCGATAGCCAGGGCTTCCATATCCCGTCCTGCCATGCCGCCATAGGTATGCAGGCCCTCATAGACCACCACCAGGGCGCAGGCCCGTTCGTACATTTTTGGGTCGTTCATGGCCAGGAAGCCGCCGATATTCACCATGGCATCTTTCTTCGACGACATGGTGGCGGCATCGGTTAGCGAGCACAGTTCGTAGACAATCTGCTGGATTGAGGCGTCCTCGTAACCTTCTTCCCGCTGCTGGATAAAGTAGGCGTTTTCTGCCACACGGGTCATGTCGTGTACCAGCATGATTCCGTATTTGTCACACCAGGCCCGCAACTGTTTCAGGTTGGCCATGGAAATAGGCTGGCCACCGGCCATGTTCACGCAGGTGGCGATGCAGACGTAGGGAATCTTTTCGGCGCCTACTTTTTCAACCAGCGCGTCCAGCTTCTCGAAATCCACGTTGCCCTTGAAAGGATGTTGGGAGGCTGGGTCGTGGGCTTCATCGATGATCACATCAACGAAGGTTCCTCCGGCCATTTCCTGGTGCAGGCGGGTGGTCGTGAAATACATATTGCCCGGCAGGTAATCGCCATCAGAGATCAGCATCTGGCTGATGATATTCTCGGCGCCCCGGCCCTGGTGAGTGGGGACCGTGTACTTGTAGCTGTAGTACTGCTCGACGGTATCCCGCAGGTGGTAAAAGTTTCGACTGCCTGCATAGGCTTCATCGCCCATCATTAGCCCCGACCACTGCCGGTCGCTCATGGCGCCGACACCGGAATCGGTCAGCAAGTCTATGTAGACATCTTCAGACCTGAGCAGGAACGTGTTGTAGCCTGCTTCCTTAATAGCCTGCAGGCGATCTTCCGGGCTGGTCATCTTGATCAGCTCGACCATCTTGATTTTGTAGGGCTCTGCCCATGAACGACGTGCCATGTTTACATCTCCAACGAAGCGTTGAACGGAGTGTCCAGAGGTGTTGTACGTTGAAGTTTGAAACACCGCCTGGAACAACAGGGGCATTTCATCCCTTGCCGGCATGACGGCCGGCAAGTGGCCTTGAGCCCTGATGCTAGGCCCGCCGGGAGTGGCCCGGAATAAGGAATTTCCGTGACACGCCGGGGGCAATTACTGTGTGGGGCCCTGGGGCCAGAGGTGGGTCAGGCGCTGCTGTTGAGTAATTGCAGGGCCATGTAGCTGGCTCCGAGCAGGCCCGGCTGGGGGTAACGGATCAGCTGGGTGGGAATCTTTTCCATCAGGGATCGATGCCGGCCCTTGGCGTCAAAGGCAGCCCGGAATCCACTGCGCAGGAGCATGGAGGGGTATCGCTGGGCTATCCCGCCGGCGATGAACATTCCCTGGCGGGCGCCGAGCACCAGGGCCATGTTGCCGGCTACCTGGCCAAGAATTTCGAAAAACATTTGTACCGCCTCAACGGCTCGCGGGTCTTCGTTTTTCTCGGCCAGCTCGCAGATTTTCGCCGCTGAAACAGGAGCCACGGATTCGCCATGCAACCTGGCAAGCGCCCAGTAGAGATTCTCCAGGCCGGGTCCGGACACCAGGCGTTCATCCGATACCCGGTCAAAGCGCTCGTGCAGGGCAGAGAGTATTTTGATCTGTACCAGGGATTCCGGTGCAAAGCCTGTATGGCCGGCTTCCCCGACGATCGGGAACAGCATGGAGTCTCGCTGGCAAAGGCCAACCCCGCCCAGGCCTGTTCCGGGCCCGATGATGCCGATGTTGAAGTCCTTGCTGCCCAATTCGATGGGCTGGGGCAAGCCAATTGGCATGCAGTCTTGCTGGCCCAGGCTGGGGATGGAATAGGCGATGGCTTCAAAGTCATTCAGTAGCTTGATGGCTCGGGCATCAAAGTTGTCGCGCAATTCATGGACATCCAGGCTCCAGTGGTTATTCGTGAAGCGCACACGTCCATCGACGATGGGTCCTGCGGCGGCGAAGCAAATGATGTCCGGATCTGGCGCATTGGCCTGGGCCAGGTATTCCCGGATGGCGCTGTTCGCCGAATCGAAGTCGGCGCAGGCCAGGGTGATTTCCCTGGAGAAACCGGGCTGCTCGGGATTGGCAATAGCAAAGCGGGCATTGGTGCCGCCGATGTCGCCAACAAGTAAGCAGGGTTTATTCATAGGTCTTCTGCCAAATCTCAGGAGTGCCAATGGTACCCGCACTGATGCCGGTGAGAAAAACTCTTGCGGCAAAATGAGGTTTGTCCGAAGTGCGCGCGGGCGATGTTTTGTATTGTCCGGCCAGGCGCCTGTTTTAGTCCAGGGGGAAAAGTCTAGTTAAAACAAGATATTGTTACGATTAAATGGCAGGTTCAGAAATCCAGGTAGGGGGTCTCCCTAAATCATTCCGCTGTGAACTGTGTTACATAAGGCGCTGATTTTTTCAGGAAGCGGCCCCTTGCTCCGTCATATCGCGGCTTGAGTGGGCCTTCCGAAGTCCTGGGAATCGTGACTGTAATAGTCCGGCTTGCGGTCCCCGGGAGTTGCCCGGGTCTGTCGGCCAGCCAATGATATTGGGGTTCCGATGCCAAATCGGAGCCGGACAATTCATCGGTTGGTGAGACCGTGAGCGTCCCAAATAAGCGAAACCACAAGTTCGAAGAGTTTGTTCGACGAGTTAGTAACTATGCGTGATGAACATCAACCAGGTGTCGGGTTCCCCGGAAGCAAGGTGGCCGGAGTTTGCATGCACTTGAGTTCGCTCCCCGGGGATTACGGTATCGGGGAAATTGGCGGTAATGCATTTAGATTTATCGATGCATTACAAGAGATGAAAATTGGCGTTTGGCAAATCCTGCCAACCGGTCCCACCGCCTATGGTGATTCTCCCTACCAGCCGCTTTCATCTTTCGCCGGCAATGAAATGTTGATTGATGTCGCGGGACTGGTTCAGCTTGGTTTGCTTACCTCTGTGGAAGCGGACGGAATGAGGGGGTTGTCCCCGGACTTTGTTGAATTTGGAAACCTGATTCCGAAGAAAGGCGCCTTGCTTCGTCGGGCTGCGAATCGGTTTGACGCATTGGCTGGAAATAAACTCAAAAAGGAATACCAGGATTTCCTGGAGAAAAATGATCGAGCCTGGTTGCATGACTATGCTCTGTACCGGATTTTGAAAGCTCAGCACGATCAACGTCCCTGGGGTGAGTGGGCTGACAAATATGCGCATCGGGATCCGCAGGCAATGGATGATGTCGCCGGTCGGTTTTCTGATGACCTGGAAACGGTGAGGATCGTCCAGTTCCTGTTCTACAGGCAGTGGTCCAGCTTGCGGCGATATGCCGCCGAAAAAAATATCTGCCTGTTTGGCGATATGCCCATATACATCGCCCTGGATAGCGCCGATGCCTGGGCTCATCCCGAGATTCTCAGAATAGACAGCAGCGGAACCCCGACTCACGTAGCTGGCGTCCCACCGGATTATTTCAGTGAAGACGGTCAGCTATGGGGCAATCCGCTGTACAACTGGGATTACCACAAGGAGCAGGGATACAGCTGGTGGATTGAACGGCTGCGCCACGCACTGGGCCAGACGGACATCGTCAGGATTGATCACTTCAGGGGATTCGAATCCTATTGGGAAGTGCCTTTTGGGGCTGAGACGGCCCGTAAAGGGGACTGGGTTATGGGCCCGGGTGATGCCTTGTTCAATACGATGAAAGCCGAACTCGGGGACTTGCCCATCGTGGCGGAAGACCTGGGTGTGATTACCCCCGAAGTCGAAGCATTGCGCGACCGCCAGCAGTTTCCGGGCATGAGGGTGCTCCAGTTCGAAGTGGGCAACGACAGCTTTTCGATAGAATCGATTGGTTCAAACAGTGTGTGCTACACAGGCACCCACGATAACGACACCACGGTAGGATGGTTTACGGGAAGCTCCGATGACAACCGTTCCCCGGAGGAAATAGAGCATACCCGGCGGGTGGTGTTGGCAAATACTGGCGGCAGCGCCGAGACCATTTCCCAGGATTTAATCAGGCTGGCTTTCTCCAGCGAAGCCGTAATGGCTATAGCGCCCATGCAGGACTACCTGGGATTGGGTTCCGAGTCGCGATTTAATCGCCCGGGCACCTCCGAGGATAATTGGCGCTGGCGATTAAGTTTTGATCAGCTGTCCCCATCGCTGAAAAGCTCTGTGAGGGATATGGTCGTCGCTGGGCGCAGGGCTCCCCAGGCTTGAAGTTCCTCAGCCCGGTGATGATCCCGGGCTAGATGGCCAGGGGTGTTCCCCCGGGCATTTTCCCCAATTCAGGTAATTATTGGCTGTCTGGGCGCCAGCACCGCTTTATACTGTTTGATTATGGATCCAATCAGAACCCCGGCAGTCCGGAGAAACAGCATATGAGTGAAGAACATTCCGAATATTCACGATTCGTCAGCCGACTGACCAGGCATACTCTGGGCTTGATACTTGCTGGTGGCCAGGGGTCCAGGCTGCATGAGCTGACCCAGTGGCGGGCGAAGCCTGCCCTGCATTTTGGCGGCAAGTTCCGGATCATCGATTTCCCCTTGTCCAACTTGATCAACTCGGGAATTCGCCGCACCGGCGTGCTTACCCAGTACAAGGCACATTCACTGATTCGCCACCTGGTGCAGGGTTGGTCCAAGCACCAGATCAGTGATCGCGAGTTTGTGGAAATCCTGCCCGCATCCCAGCGAGTGGGCGGAGAGTGGTACCAGGGTACTGCCGATGCCATCTACCAGAACCTGGATGTGATCCGCACCCACGATCCGATGTATGTGCTGATTCTCGCCGGCGACCATGTGTACAAGATGGACTACGGTCCGTTTATCGCCGCTCATGTGGAACACGATTCGGACATGACGGTGTGTTGTCTTGAGGTGCCGATTGCCGAGGCCGCAGGGGCCCTGGGCGTGTTGACCGTTGACGAGACCGGCCGGGTTCTCGAGTTTAACGAGAAACCCGAGCACCCGACGCCGCTGCCGGGCAGGGATGATGTGTGCCTGGCCTCCATGGGCAATTACGTGTTTAACACGGATTTTCTTTATGAGCAGGTCATCAAGGATGCCGACACGCCTGAGTCGCGTCATGATTTCGGACGGGACATTATTCCGTCGATTATCAGTAAATATCGCGTATTTGCTTATCCTTTCAAAGATCCCAAGACCGACCAGCAGGCCTACTGGCGTGATGTAGGAACGCTGGATGCATTCTGGGAAGCCAACATGGAACTGGTGTCAGTTTCTCCCCAGCTCAATCTCTATGACAAGTACTGGCCGATACAGACCTACCATGCGCAACTGCCGCCGGCCAAGTTTGTATTTGATGAGCCTGGTCGACGCGGCGAGGCGATTCAGTCAATGGTTTCAGGCGGCTGTATTGTTTCGGGTGCATGCGTGAGAAATTCCGTGTTGTTCAGCAACTGCAAGGTGCATTCCTATTCCACCGTGAATGATTCCGTCGTGTTGACCGACGTGGAAATCGGTGAGAACTGCACGGTTAATCGAGCCATCCTGGATCGGGGTTCCGTGCTGCCCGCCGGTACGCAAATCGGCGTCGATCATGACGAAGACAGGGCCCGTGGTTTCAGGGTCACCGATAGCGGCATTACCCTGGTGACCCCCGATATGCTGGGTCAGCAGCTGCACTTCACCAGGTAGAATTTTGTGATTGAGAGTAAAGCCAGGCGAATACTGTTGGTCGCCGCCGAAAACGGTGCTCTTCCCAAGGGTAAGGTGGGAGGTGTGGGTGATGTCATGAAGGGACTGCCTCCTGCACTGGCCGACCTGGGATGGGAGGCGACGGTGATCACTCCTGCTTACGGCATGTTTCACCAGCTTCCCGGCAGTAAGCACTTACAGGAGCTGACGATTCCCTTCGGAGGAAGGTCGGAATCCGTGTCGCTGTATCAAGTGTCCGGACCTGATGCGCGCATTACTCACCTTGTGCTGGAACATCCCCTGTTTTCTCCCCAGGGCCCTGGCAAGATTTATTGTCACGATGGCTCGGACCGACCGTTCGCAACCGATGCAGGAAAATTTGCCCTGCTGTGTGCGGCGGTAGCTAACTATGTACAACAGTCTGAAGAGTTGCCTGATGTGGTGCACCTGCATGATTGGCATGCGGCGCTTTATCTCGCCCTGAGGGAATTTGATCCCTCCTTGTCCAGGCTGCGCCAGGTTCACACTGTGTACACCATCCACAATCTTGCGCTGCAGGGGATAAGGCCGTTGCGTCATGATTCCTCTTCACTGGAAGCATGGTTCCCCGGCCTGGCCTATGACCTTGAGAAGGTGGGCGATCCGCGATACCACGACTGCGTGAACCCCATGGCCCTGGCCATTCGCCTGGCGGAAAACCTGAACACGGTGTCACCCAGCTATGCCAGGGAAATACTTGACGCCAATGATCCTGTTATTGGCTTCCATGGGGGCGAAGGCCTGGAGCAGGATTTGCGTCGTGCGGATTCAGATTCTCGATTGACGGGAATTATTAACGGATGTGAATACGAAACCCGGCCGGCAGTTTCGCCCAAGTGGAGCAAGTTGCTTGATACGATCCTGGCCGAGGCCGGCAACTGGCATGACAGTGGTGCCATGTCCCGGGAGGACCTGGGCGCATTGGCTGGCAAGCTGGATGCATACCGTGGTGGCAGACCGGCGAATGTGCTTACCAGCATAGGCCGCATGACTGCCCAGAAAGTGGAATTGTTTCTACAGGAGACTCCCAACGGGTCCTCGGCACTGGATGCCATACTGGACGCCCTGGGTGATAAGGGCGTGTTCATCATGCTGGGTAGCGGAGACCGTGAACTGGAGCAGCAGGTTGCCCAGTGTGCGGCCAGACGATCCAACCTTATTTATCTTTGTGGCTATTCTGAGACGCTGTCCCAGTTCTTGTACGTGGCAGGGGATATGTTCCTGATGCCCAGCAGCTTCGAGCCCTGTGGGATCAGCCAGTTGCTGGCGATGAGAAATGGCCAGCCTTGCGTGGTACATGCGGTAGGCGGCTTGAAGGATACGGTGCAGCACGGGGTGACCGGGTTTGTGTTCGACGGTGAGTCGTCCCGGGATAAAGCCGGTAATTTTGTTGAGACGGTGGCCGAGGCCCTGGCGTTGAAAGTGACCACTCCCAGGCAGTGGGCGGGCATACGCAACCAGGCAGCCGAGCAACGATTCACCTGGGATTTGGCTGCCAGACAATACCAGGAGGATCTGTATGGATATCCTGGACGCTGATCGACGGGTTCATGGCGAGGCGCTGGATGCGCTGGCCCGGGGCCACTGCAACAATCCCTTTGCCTTACTGGGTATACATCGGCTGGATTCCGGTGAACGCATCGTGCGCTGCTTTCAGCCTGGCGCTGTCCAGGTGTCCCTGGTGGATACCGGGGGCAAGCAGTTGGCGCCTATGCAAAGAGTTCATGAGCAGGGCGTGTTTTGCGCTGTCATGCCGGCACGCAAACGACGCTATCGCTTCAAGGTGGTTTATGGCGATGGCAACTCCCGGGTCATAGAAGATCCCTACCGGTTCCCCTCCATATTGGGGGAGCTGGATTTGCACTTGCTGGGCCAGGGCTCACATCAGCATATCTGGAATGCCATGGGGTCCCAGTGTGTCCAGGTGCAGGGAATCCAGGGCACGCGATTTTCTGTTTGGGCGCCCAATGCGCTGCGGGTCAGCGTGGTGGGGGATTTCAACGACTGGGACGGGCGTCGCCATGTGATGCGACTGCATCCGGGTAACGGTGTCTGGGAAATCTTCGTTCCCGATGTTGGCCACGGAACCCTGTACAAGTACGAGATTCTCGACGGGAAGGGAAATCTCCTTCCATCGAAAACAGATCCGATAGGTCAGTATTTCGAACCGCCTCCGGGAAATGCCTCGGTGGTGTATCAAAGTGCTTACGCCTGGAATGACCAGGACTGGATGGCTGCCCGCTCGAGCAGCCCCAGGCTGGATCAACCGGTGAGTATTTACGAGGTTCACCTGGGTTCCTGGCGCCGACCTGAATCGGATCCTTCGGGCTCACTCAGTTACCGTGAGTTGGCCAGGGAGTTGGTGGATTACGTGGTGGACATGGGCTTCACCCATATTGAATTGCTGCCGGTGTCGGAACATCCGTTCAGCGGTTCCTGGGGCTACCAACCCATAGGCATGTTTGCTCCCACCTGTCGCTTTGGCGAACCGGATGATTTTCGCTACTTCATCGATTGCTGCCACCAGGCGGGAATCGCAGTCATCGTTGACTGGGTGCCGGCTCATTTCCCTCGTGATACCCACGGGCTGGGACGCTTTGACGGAACCGCGCTGTACGAGCATGAGGATCCACGAAAGGGCGCCCACCCGGACTGGGGCACCCTGATATTCAATTACGGGCGCAATGAGGTGATCAATTACCTCATTGGAAGCGCCTTGTACTGGATCGAGGAGTTCCATGTGGACTCGATCCGGGTGGATGCCGTGGCGTCTATGCTTTACCTGGATTATGCACGCAAAAAAGGCGAGTGGGTTCCTAACGAGAATGGCGGCAACGAGAACCTCGCCGCGGTGGCATTTCTTCGCAAGCTCAATGAAGCGGTACATGCCCACGGCGCCACCTCCTACGCGGAGGAGTCCACTGCCTGGCCGGGTGTGTCACGGCCCACCTATGACGGCGGCCTTGGGTTTACCTACAAGTGGAACATGGGTTGGATGAACGACAGCCTTTCCTACATGCATGAAGACCCGGTTCATCGCCGATTCCACCACGAAAAAATGACCTTTAGCATGGTCTATGCCTACAGCGAGAATTTCGTGCTGCCCTTGTCTCATGACGAGGTGGTCCATGGTAAGGGTTCCTTGTTCGATCGGATGCCTGGCGATCACTGGCAAAAGCTGGCCAACTTGCGTGCCTACTATGCAAACATGTTCTGCCACCCGGGTAAGAAGCTGTTGTTTATGGGGTCAGAGTTGGCCCAGCAGCGGGAATGGAATCATGACCGGGAACTGGATTGGCACCTGCTGGAGCAGCCGGGCCACCAGGGCGCCCAACGACTGGTTCGAGACCTGAACACAATTTATTCGAGCACCCCGGCACTGCACGAGATAGACTTCCGCGCCGAGGGATTTGAATGGCTTGATGCCGACGACAAGGCCAACAGTGTCTTGTCCTGGATGCGCCGGGCACGGGACGGCCGTTTCGTTGTGTGCGTATCCAATTTCACCCCGGTAGTTCGTCACCACCACCATATTGGTGTGCCGGTAGGCGGGCGCTATCGCGAGTTGTTGAATACCGATTCCGAAATTTATGGCGGAAGCGGGGTTGGCAACCTAGGTGTAACCGAGGCGGTCAACGTGCGGACCCATGGACGGCCTGCGTCGCTAGTACTGGCCCTGCCTCCACTGGCTACGTTGATACTTGAACCTCTGGAAGCAGAGGAGACGATTTAATGGAGATTTGGCAATGAGTTCTGGTAACGAGACCGGTCCTAAAATGCTTCCGGTGTTGCCCCCCCTGGAAATGAATAGCGATGCGATTACCCAGGAGTTTGTGCATTATTTTTCGCGCATGCTGGGCCGCAGCGAACTGGAGGGAAATACTCCGGTTGCCTACGAGGCGCTGGTGCATACCGTCAGGGATCGGCTGACCGAACGCTGGGTTCGCACCAACCAGACCGTCCAGGCAAATGACAGCCGTCGGGTGTGTTACCTGTCCCTGGAATTCTTGATGGGACGCTTGTTGCGCAATGCCCTGTTAAGCCTTGGCCTGGACGGTGAGGCCACCGAGGCGATGAATGAACTGGGTCTGAAGATGGAGGACCTGGCCGGTGCCGAGCGAGACGCAGGACTGGGTAACGGTGGCCTGGGTCGACTGGCCGCGTGTTTCCTGGACAGTTGCGCCACGTTGAAGCTGCCGGTGACCGGTTACGGTATTCGCTACCGATATGGCATGTTCCATCAGAAAATCCAGGACGGATATCAGTTGGAAGAACCTGATTCATGGCTGCGTGATGGCTACCCATGGGAAATCGAGCGACCTGAACTGGTCGTGAAAGTACCCTTTGGGGGCAGGTCTGAGCACTACATCGATCTAGATGGCGTGGGTCGGTTCCGCTGGGTTGATACCCGCGATGTGCTGGCTATTCCGTTTGATGTTCCTATTCCCGGCTACCGCAATGAGGTGGTAAACACCCTGCGTTTGTGGTCGGCGGCTGCGACGGACGAATTTAACCTGGGTGAATTTAATGCCGGCAGCTATACCACGGCGGTGGCTGCCAAGAACGAGGCGGAAAACATCACCATGGTGTTGTACCCCAACGACGCCACCGAGCACGGTCAGGAACTGCGGTTGCGCCAGCAATATTTTCTTGCCTCGGCCAGTCTGCAAGACGCGATTCGACTCTGGCGACACAGTCACGGCGATGACTTCAGCGAATTCGCCGACAAGCATTGCTTCCAGCTCAACGACACCCACCCGGCAGTGTCGGTGGCCGAGTTGATGCGGCTGTTGCTGGATGAATGCAAGTTGGGCTGGGATGAGGCATGGGACATCACCAGCAAGACCATGGCGTACACCAATCACACTTTGTTGCCCGAGGCGCTGGAGCGCTGGTCGGTGGATATGTTCCGTCGGTTGTTGCCCCGCGTGCTGGAGATTATTTACGAGATTAACGCTCGTTTTGTCGCCGAGGTCAGCCGTCGCTGGCCGGGAGACAATGATCGCCTTGCCCGGATGTCGCTGATTGAAGAGGGCCATGAGCCGATGATACGCATGGCCTATCTTGCGTTGATCGGGAGCTTTTCGGTAAACGGTGTGGCGGCTTTGCATTCACGCCTGCTGCGCGAGGGCCTGTTCAGAGACTTCTCCGAATTGTGGCCCCACAAATTCAATAACAAGACCAATGGTGTCACCCAGCGTCGCTGGCTGGCGGCATGTAACCCGTCCCTGTCGGCGCTGATCAATGCACAACTGGGCGATGGCTGGGTCACGGACCTGGAACAGCTGAGCAAATTGCGGCCGTTGGCCGAGGATGACGGCTTCCGCAAATCCTGGCGGGAGGTCAAGCTGGGGAACAAGCGCAGGCTGGCCAACCTGGTCAAGAAGCGTACCGGAATCGTTCTGGACACGAATATGTTGTTCGACGTGCAGGTCAAGCGCATACACGAGTACAAGCGCCAGTTGCTGAATGTGCTGCATGTGGTACACCTTTATGACCGCATCAAGCGTGGCGAGGGGGATTCCCTGGTCCCGCGGGCCGTCATTATTGGTGGCAAGGCCGCTCCGGGCTATGTGATGGCCAAGACCATCATCAAGTTCATCAACAATGTGGCCCGGGTCATCAATGCAGACCCGGTTACTGCCGGTAAGTTGCGACTGGTGTATTTCCCCGATTACAACGTCTCTGCCATGGAAACCATTTGTCCGGCGACGGAATTGTCCGAGCAGATTTCTACTGCCGGTAAGGAAGCCTCGGGTACTGGCAACATGAAGTTCATGATGAATGGCGCCCTGACAATTGGCACCCTGGACGGTGCCAATGTGGAGATCCGCGAGGCGGTGGGCGAGGAGAACTTCTTCTTGTTCGGACTCACTGTTGAGGAAGTCGATCAACGGCGAGGTAACTATGATCCCAGGGCCATCATCGAGGCTGACGAGGATTTCTCTCGTGTGATGCAGCTAATTGAGAGTGGCCAGTTCAATCGATTTGAAAAGGGTATTCTCGATCCGGTTGTGGCCTGCATTCGTGCCCCCGGGGATGCTTGGTTTACGGCTGCTGATTTCCGCAGCTTTGTTGATGCCCAGCAAAAAGTCGAAGCAGCCTACAAGGACCAGGATGGCTGGACGCGACTGAGTATCCTGAATAGTTCTGCATCCGGCAGATTCTCCACAGACCGGACCATGTATGACTACAACAAGGACATCTGGAAGCTCACTCCGATTTCATCAGGCGGCTCATGATACAGCCGGGCAGCCCAACACCGCTGGGAGCGCATTGGGACGGACAGGGAGTCAATTTCGCGCTGTACTCCGGCGTTGCCGAGTCAGTGGAGCTGTGCCTGTTTGATGAGCACAGCCAGGCGGCGGGTCACTATCGGCTGACGGAGTGTACCGACGGCGTTTGGCATGGTTACCTGCCGGAGCTGGGTCCTGGTCAGCGATATGGTTATCGGGTGCACGGACCTTATGATCCTGAACTGGGCTTGCGGTGTAATCCGGCGAAACTCTTGATCGACCCTTATGCCAGACGACTTTCCGGAGCGTTTTCCTGGTCAGACGAAGTATTTGATTTTGAGCTGACCGGTGAGGACGGGAACTATCGTCCCAGCCGCCTGGATAGCGCGCCTTTCGTACCAAAGTCTGTGGTCTCGGGTCCCGGGGATGCGCCCGCACCCGGGCCTGGTATTCCGTGGAAAGAAAGCATTATTTACGAGGCCAATGTGCGTGGCTTTAGCATGGCGCATCCGGCTGTCCCGGAAAAGGACAGGGGGAGATTCGCCGGGCTGCGTAACAAGGACGTGCTGGCGTATCTGAAGGCCCTGGGAATCACCTCCCTGGAGCTGCTGCCGGTACATGCCTTTATTGATGAGCAGTTCCTTGGCCGGCGCGGGCTACGAAATTTCTGGGGCTACAATTCGCTGAACTTTTTTACTCCCGAGTCGCGTTATGCCGGGGACGATCCCGTGGCGGAATTTCGCGATATGGTCAATGGGATTCATGACGCGGGCATCGAGGTAATCCTGGATGTGGTGTACAACCACACCGCCGAGGGAGGCGGTGATGGCCCGACCCTGAGTTTTCGTGGCATCGATAACCTGGCCTATTACCGGACACTGCCCGGCCAGCCTGGTGGCTATGTGAATGACACGGGCTGCGGAAATACACTGAATGCCGACCACCCACGGTTGCGGGAACTGGTGCTGAACAGTCTGCGCTACTGGGTTACCGAGATGGGTGTGGATGGCTTTCGCTTCGACCTGGCCACGGTGCTGGGTCGTTCGGCAGATGGATTCCACCACGATCATGCACTGCTGAAAGAAATCTCCAGTGACCGGGTTCTGCGCGATACCAAATTAATTTCCGAGCCCTGGGATCCGGGTCCCGGGGGGTATCACCTGGGAGCATTCCCATCGGGCTGGGCGGAATGGAATGATCGCTATCGTGATTCCGTACGTCGCTACTGGCGCGGCGACCACGGGCTGGCCGGGGAGTTTGCGGGGCGGCTGCACGGATCGGCCGAGATCTTTGAACCTTCGGCCCGCAAGCCCTGGTCCAGCGTCAATTTCCTGACCAGTCATGACGGCTTTACTCTTTACGACCTGGTCTCCTATGCAGAGAAGCATAACGAGGCCAATGGAGAGAATAATCGTGATGGCCATCAGCATAATTTCAGCGCCAACCACGGTGCTGAGGGTCCCTGTGACGATGAGAGCGTTAACAGGCATCGGCGCCGTCAGCGCCTGAACATGTTGGCTACCTTGATGTTCTCCCAGGGTACGCCCATGTTACTGGCCGGTGATGAGTTCGGGAATTCCCAGGCCGGCAACAATAACGCTTATGCCCAGGATAACCAGACGGGGTGGTTGGATTGGTCGGGCATGGGCAGTGACCCGGGTTTCCTGGAGCAGGTCAGGGAGCTGATCCACCTGCGCCGCAATACACCGTTACTTCGACAGGAAGAGTACCGCCATGGTCGCAGTCGCAACCGGATTGGATGGCCGGACATCCAATGGCTGCGTCCAAACGGCGCCTTGTTATCTCAGGATGATTGGCACCCAATTCGAACCAAGGCAGTGGTGTTCGCCGATGCGCACGGTGGATCTGCTGCTGCTGTGGCAATCATGATTAACGGATCGTCCAAACCGGTAAGCTTCAAATTGCCGGGCTCGGATCACGACTGTAACTGGGTTGTGGGTTTCGTCAGCGAGGAAACCTCACTTGAGGGTCTCGGGAAATGTGAATGGCGACTGGACGGTCACTGCATTGCCTGCATGAAGCTGGATTGAACTCCGGGTCCAGGTGTATTCCAAACTTGTATAACTAGAACAGATTACCCATTTAAAAGTTATGAAAACAATGAATTATTTCCAACCCTTCATGGGCATCGTCGGCCTGTTGTGCGGGATCATTGCTGGGCCTGTGGCGGGTTCAGAGTCGCTCCAGGCTGAGTCGGCAAATGTCATTACCCAGGATGTATTCACCGTCTCACCGGGTGACTGGGAATTTTCCCTGGGAATGGGGGTTGAGCGCGCCCACCAGGCCTTTGATGATAATGGCAATGTGGTGACCCGTCCCGATACTTTCCAGAACGCGATTGCTGCCTCGGCAGTCAGGGGGTTGGCCGAAAATCTCGATCTTTCGCTCACCGGGTTCTGGGCGGACCTGGGCGATCAGCAATCGGTAAACCAGGACGGTAATGGCCTCGGGGATGTTCAGCTTGAATTGCGCTGGAAATTTTATTCCGGTGACACTTGGCACCTGGCGTATCTGCCAAGGCTGGTTGCTCCGCTAGGCAGCAAGTTGGATCAGACCCGCCTGGTCCCGGGTCAGCCATACTGGAGCGTGGATAATTCCCTTGTGGCAACCCGGGTGAAGGGACGTTGGGCCGGCAGCGTGGAGGCCAGCGTGTCTGTGCCTTTTGGTGATGCACGGCATGGGAATCGTACCGCCACTGGACTTAACGGCGCCCTGGGTTATCAGCTTGGCCCCGCAGTAAAGATAGAGGCCGAGTTGCTGCTGGAACATCAAAAATTTGAGCTTGATAGCGCAGCCTGGCGCAGCAACCTGGCACTGGGTGCCATTATGCAGCTATCACCACAACTGCGAATGGACGCGGCCCTGGTCCAGGGGATTCATGGTCAGCGAGCCGACCGGTTGAACATGGTGGTGATCAATTTTGTGATCCAGCTCTAGAGAGCGATTACTCTTTGACCGGACGCTTGTAGAGTTTCCGTTGCAGAGTTCTGCGATGCATTTTCAGGGCCCGGGCCGCCGCCGAAATATTTCCGTTATGGGCGAGCAGGATTTTTTGCAGGTGCTCCCATTCAAGCCGTTTTACTGACAGGGGCTTTTCGGCAACCGCAACCGTGGGATCCCCGTCTTCACGTTTCAGTGCCGCGACTATCTCATTGGCATCCGCAGGCTTGGTCAGGTAATGGTTGGCCCCCAGCTTGATGGCTTCCACCGCCGTTGCCACGCTGGCATAGCCGGTTAGCATGACAATCCGGGTGTGCTCATCCAGAGCTACCAACTTGCTTACCAGTTCCAGTCCGGATTCGCTTCCTATCCGCAGATCGACCACCGCGTATTCGGGAATATGTTCGGCTGAAATACTGATGGCTTCTTCCAGGCTGTAAGCAACGTAGACATTGAAGCCACGCGTGCCCAGTGCGTCGCACAGAACTCTGCAAAAAGCTTCGTCATCATCCACCAGTAGCAGCGTCGGTGCATCGTCTTGCTGGATATGTGTCGGACCTGTTTGCATATCAACGACCGCCGGGTTCCGTGCAAAAGACCGGGAGCGTTACGCGGGCCATTGCGCCACCTTCGGGAAGATTACTCAACTCAAGGTTTCCGCCCAGTCGCTGGATGGTCGATGTCGCCAGGTAGAGACCGACGCCCATGCCGCTTTTCTTTGTGCTGAGCATTTTTCGGCCCGGGTCTTTCACGATCTCCGGGGATATGCCTGGGCCGGCATCAATGATTTTTATCGTGAGCAGGGTTTCGCTCCAGCCCGATTTCACGGTGATTCGTTCGAAGGACGCATCCGCGGCATTGTCCATGAGATTGTGCAGGGCCTGGGTCAGGGTCGGTTCCACGAACAGCCATGCGGAGTCAAAACGGCCGGTGATTCTCAGGTCCAGGTCGGTGTCAGGATTCATGTCCTTCCATTCGTCCATCAGGGCCTGCAGGTAACCGCGTACCGACACGGCCTTGCCGCTTTCCGCCCGGGCAGCCCCGGCGTTGCTTGAGAACAGCGACAGTGTTTCCTTGCAGCGGTTTACCTGTTCGCGCATCAGGCTGAGTTTGTCAGCCAGGTCAGGTTGTTCTTTGACCACAGGGTCATACTGCAGTTCAGTACTGCGAATGGCCAATGTGCCCAGCGGCGTGCCCAGGTCGTGTGCGGCGCCGGCGGCCAGGGTGCCCAGGCTAATCATGTTCTCATCACGCAGTGCTTGTTCACGGGCCTCGTTCAGTACCCGGTCGTGCTTGCGAAGGCGCTCCGCAAGCCCGGCAACGATAAAAGCCACAAACCCTGCGCTCATTACGAAGCCAAACCACATGCCCAGGATGTGGGTTTCGAAACCGGTGTTGGGATGGGGCATACCCCGTTCGTGAATTGGTTGATAAAAGAACAGCAGGAATGAATAGCAAATTACCGCCAGGGCCGCCATGGACCTTGCGTGAGACTTGGACAGGAGTAAGGCTGAAATGATGGCCGGAAACAGGAAGAACCAGACGAAGGGATTGGTTGCCCCGCCCGTGAAATAGAAAAGCGCAGTTAACACCAGGGTATCGGTGACCATTTCCAGGAAGACCTGGGACTGGCCTGGCAGCTCTGGTTTTGCCAGCCTGCGGCGACGGGTCAGCCCGGAAATAATCAGGAAACCGATAATTGCCGCCATGGGTAGTCTCGGCAGGTCCAGGTCCATCGGGCCGGCGGCCAATGCGATGACCACCACGGCCACCAGCACCACGGCATTGCGCACGGCGAGAATTCCCTTGAGAAAACGCCGGGAATGCAGTGGCAGTGCAGGAGCTTGCAGGGTGTCCATAGGGGTAATACTGCACTGCAATAGGCTCCACGGCAATGATTGTGCGGGTGCGGCAATATGCCACATTCCCAATCGGGTTTACTGGCACTAGGATAGGCACTGAGGCGTCAGGATGACTACCGGAAATGGCGGGCAAGGATGCCCGACTCAGCCACTAAGGTCCGACCCGTGTTGGCTGGGGGTGAAGGGATCAACGTTCCGGTCCGTTTTGCTTCGGCATCCTGGCGCCGCGATGCTTACGGGTTGGCCAGGGAGGCCGATTCCTGCCTTGTGCCGGACCCGTTAGTGTCGCTGATCTCGCGGAATCGCAATTTCTTGCAGGGTTATGATTTCGCGGAATCCGGCCTTGGTGACCCGGTCCATCTGGCTGGCGCAGGACGCGCCCTCGCATCGGAGGGACCCGGACTGGGTCACTATGGTCGCTACTTTGAGGTCGCCCATTTGGGGCGGCTCTCTGGAGCGGCCGATTCTCCCCCGCAATTAGCTCATTCTAGCGCTTGTCCGGCACCGCGCTCATGGCTTTTTCGGCCATAGCGGTAATGGTCAGGGACGGGTTGACCCCCGGATTTGCGGGCACAGCCGCGCCATCACACACCAGAAGATTCTGATAGCCGAAAACCCTTTGGTTCTGGTCGATAACTCCATCCGCGGGACTGCTGCCTATCACGGCTCCGCCAAGGATGTGCGCTGTGCTGGGTATATTTGCCATGGCTTCCAGGGACATGCTCTGGGCAATCCCGTTGGTGTGTTCGGCCAGGTATTCCGCCGCCTTGTTGCCCGCATCGATATAGGTCGGGTTGGGTTTCTCCGCATCTTGCTCCGTGACCAGTTTGATGCCCTTGCCGAATAATTTTGGCTTGGCGCGAAATGCGATGGCGTTGTCCAGGCTTTGCATGACCAGGATGATCAGGGTGCGCCCTGACCAGCCGAAAGGCCAAAGCATGCGCAGGAATCTCAAAGGGTGCCTAATAATGTTTCCCAGCATTTTTAATGGCCGGGTGATCCGATTGCCGTTGCCGGTCAGTGGCGCCAGGAGCAGGGCGCCCATCAGATCCGCATGCTTGCCGTAGGTCACGAACTCGATATGGGTGTCTGCATCCACGTGCACACTCGCGCTGATTGCCACGGTATTCCATGACTCAAGCGAGTGATCGGGCAGGGTAAGTGCCAGGATGGATTCGCTATTGGTGCGAACCAGTTCGCCCAGGCGGTCACTGATTCGGGGAAGCGAGCCGCTGTGTTTACACTCGGCAAGCAGGCGGTTGCTGCCCAGGGCGCCGGCGGCGACAACCACTCCCCTGGCGGTAAAGCGCGCGGGTTGCCCCGGGAACAAGACTCCGGGGTCCTGGGTAAATATTTCGTAGCCCTCGCTGCCGTCCTCGGCTCCCAGGGGGCGAATATCGGTGACTTTGTGGCCGGGTAGAATCTTCGCGCCGGCCTTCTCTGCAAACCAGAGGTAGTTCTTTTCCAGGGTATTCTTGGCACCGTGCCGGCAACCAATCATGCAGGCACCGCAGCGCAGGCAACCCGTGCGCTCAGGGCCTTCGCCTCCAAAATACGGGTCGGGCACGGTTTGTCCTGACTCACCGAAGAACACGCCGACCGGCGTGCGTGTGAACGTATGTTCCATCCCGTACGGCGCGGCCACCTTCTTCAGCAGCGAATCGGCGGGACTTTCGAATGGCACGGTATTCACGCCCAACATGCGTTCCGCGGTGTCGTAATGTGGTGCCAGTTCCGCTTGCCAGTCCGCCAGGGCGCTCCACTGGGGGTTTTTGAAGTATTCCGTCTTGGCCCGGTACAGGGTATTTGCGTAAACCAGGCTGCCGCCGCCGACACCGGCTCCGCTGAGCACGAAGACATCCCGGAACGGGGTCATCCTGAGGATTCCGCGCAGTCCGATTAGCGGTGACCAGATATAGCGTTTCAGATTCCAGGCGCTTTCGGCAAAGTCCTCATCCTTAAAACGTTGGCCTGCCTCAAGCAGGCCCACCGTATACCCCTTTTCAGCCAGGCGTAACGCCGAGACGCTGCCTCCGAAACCCGAGCCAATCACCAGCCAGTCATAGTCGAAGTTCTGCATTTGAATCCCCCCTGAAGGATTCTCCGGCCAGGCGTGCTGGACGGGTGTGTAGTGTCTTTAATCCGAGTGTTCCAGTGCCGCTGCGGTCCCGGCCTGGTTGTTCAACCACCTGACCAGGTCGCGCCACAGGCTAGTCTTCATGTTTTGTTTGAAATATCCCAAATGTCCAATGGCTCGCCCACTCACGCGGTCGGGGTCCAGTATCCACTCCTCCTGCTTGCAGCCGCTGTAATGAGCTCGCATGGCGCGCACGGCCGCTGGCGGCGCGTAGGTATCATCTGTTGCGTGAACGCAGAGCAGGGAGACTCTCAGGGCCGCATAACGACCTGTCTCCTGATCTGCGGCACGGGAAAATAAATATCCGTCGCTTAGAGCCCAATCTGCCCATTGCCGGACAACTCCCACCGGCAGGTCGCCTGACCCCAGCTTCAGTGCCCGAGCCGGGAAAAACTTTCTGCCGGCGGCGGCCAGGGGAATAACTATTCGCCATAGACACCACAGTCCCAGGTTCTTGGGGAAGGACCAGAATTTCGCCTGGGGCATGGTGGCGGCGATCAGGACGATACTTGTCAGCTTTGTGCTGTCGGGAGCCAGTCCCAGCAATTGCCCGCCACAACTGTGGCCCAGGTAATGCAGCGGCAGCCATGGGAACTTTTTGCCTGCGCTTACCAGGGCGGCCTGAATGTCACGCTCTCCCCATTGCGCCAGGTCAAAACCTCTTGCGCCGGCCTCGCGATCCAGTGAGTCAGCTGATCCCCTGTAGTCAAAGGTTAGTGTGGCAAATCCATTCTCGGCCAGGTAGCTGGAGAATTTTGCATAGAAGCGGCGGGGGACGCCCAGTGCATTTCCGATAACCACCACCGCAATCGGGTCGTGTTCAGGAATATGAAACGTGCCGGTTAACCTGAGTCCGTCATTGCATTCGATTTCGGCGTCACTTGTGGTCAACATTCGTCAAGCGCAGCGATGTTTTTTAACGTGAATCAGTTGTTTCAAGCCGGGTATCTCATGGATAGAAAATTGAACCTAGTGCCATTGTTGCCAACAGTGGCCCAGTGTCAACTGCACTGCACAATTTCAGAATCAGTCCAAATACCGAAACCACAAGTGGCTTTCGGTCAATACGAATGGAAGAACCTGGAGCAAGGGACTACATTGTTTGTGAGCACTCCGGAAGTAGCGTCCTCGCAGAACAGTTCCATTTCAGAACCTGCGTCGTCCGGACATAGCCGATAAAGCTGCTTCCGGGGGTTCGATATCCCGATTTATTCCCCTCTACTTCATTTCTTTGAAGCCGTTCCGGTTACCTCTGGACGCGGTTTTTTGTATCTGCTTGTTAATCGCCATGCCAGTGCTGCTGTGGAAACGCGAGGCGCCTGGGTGTTTTCTGCATGATAATTTCTGGCTGCGCTGACGGCCTTCGGAATATCCATCACCTGGGTTGATGCGCAAATTTTCCGCAACTATGGCAAGCACAGATGCCTGGTTGGATTGTCCTGCAAACGGCGATTTTC
>Ga0102811_1000280_pt1 | contig 26452 bp, 15 predicted proteins | sample ColrivemetaGS705_FD_84507 | JGI IMG/M metagenome (GOLD analysis project Ga0102811, IMG submission 84507) | Estuarine microbial communities from the Columbia River estuary - Flood tide ETM metaG S.705 | ecosystem: Environmental > Aquatic > Marine > Intertidal zone > Estuary | place: USA: Columbia... | reverse complement strand
CTTCCAGAAAGACTAAACTTACGTTGAGCCAGATCAGGAAGTTACGTAAGATGTTAGATGTTAGAAATTATGAAAAGTCTAAACATTTAATTAAGGTCAGAAAACAATATAGTGCGCCTGCAGAAGATGCCGCACCAACCTTATAATTCCCCTAAATTAGAAAAAACTTATATTATTGGCAAAAAACGCAAAAAAGTAGTACTTAAACCTATCTTTTGTGGTATATGCTATAAATAAATCTACAAAGCCATTACTTTATTATATCAGGAGAAACTCAATGGATAACAAGAAATTTGAAAAGTTAATAGACCTCATTATTAATGAGAATGAAGAACAAGCATCAGAATTGTTCCACGACATTGTTATAGAGAAATCTAAAGCAATTTACGAATCTATCATGGAAGACGAAATGATGGACGATGACGACCTAGACGAAGGCATCGGCGGACAAGTAGGCGATCTACTTGACGAGATCAATGCTGAAGAACAAGGCGTTAAAGAAGAAGATGAAATTGACGTAGACTCTGAAGAAGTATTTGACATCGGTGGCGATGACGAAGAAGTTGAAGGATCAATTGACATCGAAGCGAATTCATCAGACGAAGTTGAAGATGCAGTTATCCGCATTGAAGACAAACTTGATGACTTAATGGCAGAATTTGAAGAGATCATGGGCAAAGAAGATGACTTAGAAGACCGTGATGACGAAATGGACGCAGACTTACATGACATCGAAGACGAAGTAGCAGACGCTCCTGAAGTAGATGTTGATGTAAATGTTGATGACGAAGAATTAGTTGCAGAAGCAATTACACTTCAAAAAGTCACAGCAAAGATGGGCGACAATGGCGAACAAACTAGAAGCCCAGTAGACGCAAACTCAGGTCAAAAAGGAATGGACTCACATCCAGTAGACTTTGACAAAGGTAGTGATGAAAAAGGACGTCCTAATCCAACAGCAAAAGATATTGATGGCGCATCAACCTGGCAGAATCAGCCTGGCAAAAATGCTAAAGCACAAAGCGCCGCACCAAAGCCAGTGACTGCACAGGCTTCAGGTACAAACACTAAATCTGTAATAGACTAAGGAACGATATAAATGGCTTTGTATCTTAAAGAACACTTAACATTCGACCGTGCAGAAATGATGGTCGAATCTGTTAAGGAAGGTGATACAGATTTAAAAACCCTTTTTATGAAGGGCATCTTTATTCAGGGTGGGGTTAAGAACGCAAATGAACGTGTTTATCCCATACAAGAAATAGAGAGCGCCGTAGATACCCTCAATGAACAAATACAGGAAGGTAATTCTGTATTAGGTGAAGTTGACCACCCAGATGATTTAAAAATCAACTTAGATCGTGTATCACACATGATCACAAAGATGTGGATGGATGGGCCTAATGGCTACGGCAAATTAAAGATTTTACCAACTCCGATGGGTCAGTTAGTTCAGACCATGTTAGAGTCAGGGGTAAAACTCGGAGTATCTAGTAGAGGTAGCGGAAACGTTAACGATTTAGATGGCCGAGTCAGTGATTTTGAAATAATCACTGTAGACATTGTTGCTCAACCAAGTGCACCAAATGCTTACCCTAAAGCGATATATGAAGGCTTGATGAATATGAAGCACGGACATAAAGTTTTAGAAGTAGCACGAGAAGCACGAGGCAACAAAAACGTAGAACGGTATTTGAAAGACGAGATTAAACGTCTCATCAAAGACTTAAAAATATAATAGAGGGGAACAAGCATGATAGATGCTATTAAACCATTAATCGATTCTGGACTCATCAATGAAGATGTAGCAAGTGAACTAGAAAGCACTTGGGAAACTAAGTTGAATGAAGCCAAGGACCACGTTCGTGGAGAACTCAGAAATGAATTCGCTCAAAGATACGAACATGATAGAAATGTGATGGTAGAAGCCCTTGATAAGATGGTATCTGAATCTCTTTCTGAGGAAATTAAAGAATTCCACGAAGAGAAGAAGGCTATTAACGAAGACCGTGTAAAAGCGAAATTGAAACTTAAAGAAAGTGCAACAAAATTTAATGACTTTATGGTAACTAAGTTAGCAGAAGAAATTAAAGAATTACGCACAGACCGTAAGGTTCAGTTGGAAAACCAAGATAAACTTCAACAGTTTATCGTTCACGCATTGGCTAAAGAGATCAAAGAATTTGCTCAGGATAGACAAGCAGTGGTTGAACAACGTGTTAAGTTAGTTGCTGAAGGACGTACACAACTTGAAACACTTAAAGAGAAATTTATCTCTGAAAGTGCGAAGAGAATTAACTCCGCAGTAACATCGAATCTGAAAGGTGAATTATCACAACTAAAAGAAGATATTAAATCCGCTAGGGAAAATAACTTCGGCAGAAAGATTTTTGAATCATTTGCAGGTGAATTCAGCACAACTTATCTTAACGATAAGGCTGAAACTCGTAAACTAGTTCAATCATTAGAAGCTAAAGACAAAAAACTAGAAGAATCAGCAGTAAGTTTAGCGAAAGCAAAAGCAATTGTTGAATCAAAAGAACGTGAAGTGAACATTATTAAAGAATCTACTCAACGTGAAAAGACTTTAGACAACTTGTTGTCATCTTTGAACAAAGAGAAAGGTCAGGTAATGCGATCTTTATTAGAAAGTGTTCAGACGCCTAGGCTGAAGAACGCATTTGATAAGTATTTACCAGCAGTACTGAACGAAGGAAGTAAAGCGAAATCTGAAAAGGCTCCGTTAACTGAATCTGTTCAAGTAACAGAACAATCTGGTAATAAATCTGCCAAACAAGAACGAGAAGCTAAAGAAGACTACGATACTGATTCTAGTAACGTAATCGATCTCAAGCGTCTGGCAGGGCTTTAATTAAAACTCGACATTGATTAGGAGAAATAAACCATGTCAAAAGTACTCTTAGAAAGCCGTTGGGGCGAAACCAAAGAAGCTCTGTTAGAAGGCTTAAAAGGCACTCGCCGCTCAACAATGGGTGTTGTCCTTGAAAACACTCGCAAAGGACTCTTAAATGAGAATGCTACCGCAGGTAGTACCGGAGCAGGAAATATTGCTACACTTAACCGTGTAATCTTACCAGTAATCAGAAGGGTTATGCCTACTGTTATTGCTAACGAACTAGTCGGCGTTCAGCCAATGACTGGTCCTGTTGGACAGATTCACACATTGCGTGTACGCTACGCACAGAACTTGACTGATAATTCAGCCGCCGCTACTTCGGTAACTGCTGGTGAAGAAGCATTGTCACCGTTCAAAATCGCACAAGCATACTCACGTACTGCTAGTGGAACTGCTACTACTAATTCTTATACTGGTGCTAATACAGCAACTTTAGAAGGAAATGGCGGTAAGCAAATCAGTGTGCAAATCTTACGTCAGGCTGTTGAAGCTAAATCACGTAAGTTACAAGCACGTTGGACATTCGAAGCCGCTCAGGACGCACAGTCTCAGCACGGCATCGATGTTGAAGCAGAAATTATGGCTGCTTTGGCACAAGAAATCACTGCTGAAATCGATCAGGAGATTTTACTATCTCTTAGAACGTTAGCGGCAACTGAGTTCACATATAACCAGGCTGCGGTATCCGGTACTGCTACTTACGTTGGTGACGAACATGCGGCATTAGCTGTATTAATCAACAGAGTTGCAAACTTGATCGCACAAAGAACACGTAGAGGCGCAGGTAACTGGGCAGTTGTGAGTTCAGCGGCCTTAACTGTATTACAATCTGCAACTACATCAGCATTTGCACGTACAACTGAAGGAACTTTCGAAGCTCCTACTAACACTAAGTTTGTTGGTACGTTGAACGGCGCTATGCGTGTTTTCGTTGACTCTTATGCACCTGATACTCAAGCAGTATTAGTTGGATACAAAGGTTCATCTGAAACTGATGCGGCTGCCTTCTATTGCCCATATATTCCATTAATGAGCAGTGGAGTTGTACTAGATCCAGCTACGTTTGAGCCAGTCGTGTCATTTATGACTCGTTACGGTTACATCGAACTAACTAACACTGCATCATCTTTCGGTAATGCGGCTGATTATTTAGGCGAGATCGCAGTTCAAAACTTAACTTTCCAGTAAGCCGATTATTATATAATCAACTTATTAACTAAGTTTAAAAGCCTCTTTTATTAGAGGCTTTTTTTTGGGTAGAAAAAGACTTGACAAATTATTTTTGAGGTAGTATAATATATTAAATACGAGTATAGTTATGGAGCATATTTATGAGTAAAAGAATATTTAGAATCGAAGCCGGCAGATATGGCGGAGAAACAGTAATCGGAAAAGTCGATAAAGAATTTGTTGAGTATTTCCTTGAAGTCGATGAAGAATCAGACCTCATTGAACATGTCACTAGTTATGATTGGGACGATGGGCAACCAGATGGAGATGCACCTATTCCTAAAGAAGATTACTATATGTGGGAGTGTGATGATATAGAACACATCAATTCAGCATATGCAGACAGTGGATTCTTTGTAACAGAAGTAACTGGTTTAGACTCTAAACATGACTATTCAGAAACTGAAACTCCTTTAGAAGCAGTTATGCCTCTTTATGGCAGAGAAGCATATTCAATGGGTACATTACCTGATGATGAAGATATCAAAGATGATGATAACTATGTTCCTACTTTAGCATTTCATAGCGGAGAGAAAGGCGGATTCGGTTGCTGGTTTGTAGAAACAGATGGCGAACCATTTGACAAATATAAATTCACATATGGTATTGTTGAAACTGATATGGGTGAGTTTATTGATTCTGTATGGTATGACAAAAAAGAATTAGAATGTGATTATGACTACAACGATACTACAGGCAAAGGCTATTATGCTGGTGTAGGTTATATGAACACTAAATGGCATGATAAAGGCGAGAAGTACATAGAAGGCTGTGAATACCTCGAACAGTATTGGGAAGAGTTTGATGATGAAGTTACAGAAGCAAAGAAAGAAGCATCAACTACGGTCCCTTTAGATATCTCAGTAAATGAGATTGCAGGAGAAGTTGGTACTATTGACAATCCGGGAGATGAAGTTGATCCTGATGTTGTTCCCCTTGAACAACCACCAGTTGTAAGTGAAGCGGAATCAGAGTCATACAAAGATTTTCAACAATCAATGGTTGATCTCAACGCAGATGGCAACACGGACTTGGGAGAAGACGGCGAGAACATAAAAATTGTCGAATAGAGTCAGAGTCAAACCTGAAGAATGTAATTTAGATACTGATAATTTAGTTATTATATGGTATCATAATTACTCTGGTGGAAAATTTATGGCTAATTGCTTAGGCTTAAATGATAATGCACTATTTCAGGACAAACAATTAGCAGAAGCACAAATTGCAGGCGAGTTTTCAGTCGAAGATAAATTAGACTACTTGCTAGGCCAGATACAATTAAATCGAAAAGGCATTGTTTGGAATGATCTAAATCTCACTGATAAATCATTCTTTGGTTTTGAAAAGAGAGACTACATTGACCCATGGAGAGGAATCTCGTTTCATTCTTATGTAAAAGATGTAACAGAAAGCGACTATAAGTTCTTTATAGCATCTCATTTTATGCCAGAAGTATTAGAAATCGTAAAGATTTGGAAGAATGCTAAAATTATATTGTTTACTGACGTAGAAGAGTTTGTTACAAAAAGAACACAAGACGATCCATTTCTTAGAACTTATCTAAAAGCATTAGATAGTCATCCTGCTGAACTAGAAGAAATGTCAAAACTAGACAATATCATTTATAAATTTGATGTGCGTAAATATGAATCCGAAACAGAAACATTAGATGCAGTCAAAGAACTCTATGATATACTAGACTTGCCAGGATACAATAGAGAATATCTAGCCAAGTATTGGAATCATTGGGCTAATAAGATAGACGAAATCGCTAACTAATTCTCATATCTGAATCTACTGGGAGATCAATAATAGATTTCTTAAAATTTCGTACCTTTTTATTATGAAGTCTGGAACAGTTAGCACACAAAGTAATTAAATTACTTTTCTTTTTATTACTAGTCTTCCCGTCCTTGTACACTAAATCTAGTTGTACTTTATCTTGCGGAACAAACTCACACTCTTCACATTGCATTTTTTTATGTTGTATGTGTTTGAATCTTTTATTGTACATAGCCTTAGCACAATCTACACAGTATTTGTGCCACTTTTGGAAGCCATGTTTGCTCTTTCCATTGGGCTTTGACAATGTAAATTTACAGTGAGAACATAGAGGCCTACTGGGTTGTGTCGTAATCATACATGTATTTATAAAAAAGTGCTCCTTAGTGCTTTTATTGGGTATAAAAGAAAACCTATAATCATAAATACTAAGACATAATGGAAGATTATATTAATGGCCTCAGAAAATTTTAATTCCCTAGGTGGATTCTCAGCTAACTGGCCTCCAGTTCAAGTTGTTGATGCATCTGGTAACGTTACTACAAACGTAGTCGTACCTACAGGAAACGTAACATCTAATACCGTCTTCGCAAATGCTTATTACTACGGCAACGGACAACCATTCTCTAGTGAACCTGCAGGTTCAAATACTCAAGTTCAATATAATAACAATGGAGAACTAGGAGCAAGTGCATCTTTAACATTCAATGCATCAACTGGAGTCACAACAGCAGTCAGTTTAGTAGCAGGCGCATCTGATCTAGGTGATGTTACTAATGTCACAATATCCGGCGGTGACAATGGATATGTCTTACAAACAGACGGTGCGGGTGCTTTATCATGGACTGCACAGACAGGCGGTGGCGGTGGTAATGGCGTCCCTGGTGGAGCAAACACTCAAGTTCAGTTTAATAACGCAGGTGTTTTTGCTGGAGATGCAGGCTTTGTATATGATTTAGATACTGATCTTTTAACAGCAACATCGATTGCTGGTGAAGGTGGAAACATATCAAACGTTCAAGTTGCAAATGTTACTGGATTAGGAAACATTGCAACAATTAATTTAACTGGTTCAACAACATCTGTTCTTTATGGCAACGGTGTGTTCTCTGCATTACCTGCAATTGACTCTAACTTTGCTAATTATGCTGGTAACGTTGTAGAATCAGCACAGCCTAACATTACATCTGTTGGCACATTAACATCATTAACTGTTGGCACAACAATTAATGCGACAGATATAAGTGCATCAGCAAGTTTAGGAGCAGATACATTACTGATTAGTGAAACTTCTCAGTTCAACGGCAATGTAACGTTTGCATCAGGTGCAAACATATCAGCCGCAGGAAACGTTCAACTTTATAACTCTCCAAATGTTAATCTAGCAATTGCTAACTTACATATCGATGGTGGATTGAACGGTCAAGTATTATCAACAGATGGAGCAGGTGCTTTATCTTGGACTGCTGGAGGTGGTGGCGGAAACGGCACGCCTGGTGGCTCAAATACACAAATACAGTTTAACAATGAAGGAACGTTTGGCGCCTCGCCTTACATGACATTCAATACTGCTACTAACAAAGTTGTATTTGCAACTGAAGTAGAAGCAAACGTAATTACGATCGGATCTGGGTCATTTACATTCAGAACGAGTGAGATTTACTTTGCAACTACGACAACAACAACAGAAACAGAACTTTATATAGTTGATGCGGCAGAAGTGTCTGCGATTGACTATACAATAATAGCCACAGATGCTACTACTGGAAGAAGACAAACGTCTAAAATCAGTGCGGTATACTATGGCACTGAAGTAAATTATAATGAAACAAGTGCATTGTTCGTAGGTGGGGTAGTTGGAGAGTTTAGTGCGGCATATACCCCAGGAACAGCATTTAGAGACCCTAAAGTCGTACTAAATGTTACCCCTGCAACGACCAATTCAACCAATTATAAAATAATGATAGAAAGGTACGCCTCATAGGGCAATTACAAATAACTATGATAAATAAGCATACAAAGTATTACATAATACAAATTAACGGAGACTCACAAAATGGCAATTAAACCATTCAATTCAGTAGCAGGATTCTCAGTCGGAGAAACTCCCGCTAATATTATCCTTGCAAATGGCAGAATCACTACAAATGGTGCTGATTTTACTGCAAATATAACCGCATTGGGAGTCTTAACAGATAACCTATACTATGCAAACGGCACACCTTGGGACTTATCTGACCCAGGCGGATCAAACACAGCAATTCAGTTTAATGATGATGAGTCATTTGGTGGATCAACTGCGTTTACATTCGACAAAGATACTGCTAACTTAGACTTAACAGGTAATATCACTGTTTCAACTGGTATTATTACTGGTGACGGTGCAGGCATATCAAATATTGCGGCAGGTAATATTGTTGGACTTGATCTTTCATCAATTTCAAACGGTACATCTAATGTAGACATCGCCGCTTCAGATGGCAATGTCACAGTAGGAGTTGCAGGTAATGCGGCTATCTTAACAGTTTCTGGAACAGGATCAAACGTAGCAGGTACATTAAATGTATCTGGAATAGTTACAGTCCCAAGTACAACAGGTGCTATTGATATAGCATTGGGAACACCGACTCAAGGTTCTTTAACATCTAATGCATTGACTTTAACAACAGCATCTTCAGTCTCCAATTCGATTGCACAGTTAAACACTGTATTAGGAAAGTTAGTTCCAAGTAGTCCTCCCTCTTTCCCAAATGGTTCTTTGTCAGTTCAAAGTTTATCAACATATCGTATGACAAACTTTACACAGACTGATAACACAGGTACTGGTGGTAAATCAGTAGCAGGTGGAACATCTGTTAGTAAAGTAAGAAGATCAAGCACTTACACAACAAATGCAATTTCAAACTCTGGTCCAGGTGACTCAGGTACGATCACAGTAGAGTTAAATGGTGCAGATGCAGGTTCACGTGCATTAACATCATCTTTAGATGGTAACGGTACATACAGTAACTTGATTATCACAAACAACGTTGACTACAACGAAGTTGATTCAAACGTAGCGGCAGGTTTCTGGTCAGTCTTTACAGCAGACTCAGCAGGTTCTTCTATTCCAGCAGGTTGGAACGAAGTACAGATCACAGACTCTGCGGCAAGTGATACAAACACTCCAGACTGGTACTATGATTCATCGAATCCTGGAACACCTCAGTTTACGTCTGTAACATTTACAGCAGACTCAACACCAACATTAGAATATAGTTCAACAGTTCCTCATTATACAAGTGCTACGGCATGGGACATTGACTATAGCGTTAACAGACTATCTGGCGATATGTATCCAACAAGTGATAACTTCGCAACAGGATCAAGCGGTGGAGCATTTGCTTCCCCAGTTACTGTAAGTTATGCAGGTGCAGGAGTAACAACTCCATTAGCACAAAACTTACACGTAGCATCTGGTAGTCAAGCAGTTAGCACAACAGCATCAGTCATATCAGGATTCGGATCAAGTGCATCTGGACCATCAGTTAGTGTTACTAACAGTTATGCATCAGGATCTAGTTCACTAAGTCCTGCAGGAACAGTTCTTTATAAAACAGGTACTTCATCTTCTTCAAGCAGAATCGAAGAAGCAAATGTTTATATTGGATCAACAATCGGTTCTGGTTCTGGTTTAGCACAACGTATTGCAAACCCAGGTTCAACAGATACACCGACTTTCTCTGCAAGTGCAACAGTATTCAACAGTCAGACAGGACCTTTAGAGACATATGATGCTACAGTAGTAGCAGACTCTTTAAGCCACGATGACACAGACTATTCAACTGGGCATTTCCCAGCTGGACCAGACTTAAGTGGTCAAGCATCTGATCAGTACTTTACATTTAAATTTGTAAGAACATCAGTATCTAAATTTGACGTTAAATTTTCAGGAACAATCGCAGGTCTTTGGGTATGTGTGCCAGGGTCAGACATCGATGATACATCAAGTATCAATGGATGGGTTGACATGTCAACATCATATGCAGGATCGGGTATTCCAGGAGCAAACATCGGAGCAGGCGGTAACGGAAGTGACGGTTGTGCATTAGGTGGTACAGTAACTACAGGTAGTTCAGTATCAAATGAGTCAACAACAGCAACATTCGGAACAGTTAGTTCATCTTCAACAGCAACCAACGAAATATATGTTCGTATTAAATTGACATCGGGTCAATCTGTATCAGCATTATCATTAGAATCAGCGAGTAATTAATTATGAGTATACCAATTTCACAAAAAGTAGACTTACTTTATAAACAGGCTTTCGGTGTCACAAAAACTGACACAGAAGGTAATAAAAGTCCTAGTAACGAAGCCATAGCGAGTCCACTACTTAATCGTGGTGATACTCTATGGACTCAATCAGATCAAATACCTGGAACTGCGGCAGGCGTTGCTAGTATCGTTCAAGCATACACAGGTAGTTCAGCGGCTGAGTGTACAGCAGATAACACAACTGTACCAGTTGGGGGTGTTTACCCTACATGGAAGACTAGTTTAACTTACTGGATCCCAGCAGAATTTGGTTCTACATATTCTGTTAAAGTCTATGTAGATGATGCAGGAGTCGCAGATCCAACTTCAACAGGTACTCAAATCTTTGGTGCTGGTTCAGGTGGAACTGGAGAGTTCTTCTATAACTATCAATCAGGTGTTCTTAACTTTATCGGAGAAACAATTCCGACTGCTTTAACAAGTAGCAAAGTTCTTTACATCGTAGGTTATAGATACATCGGTAAAACTGGTGTTAATAACTTACCTGATTCACAGATTGGTAACTTAGATATTACAGATCAGACTATCACAGGTCAGGATACTGATGCTAATATCATCTTTACTCCAAACGGAACAGGACAAGTTGTTACTTCAGGTAACATCACAGCATCATATTTTTATGGTAATGGTTCTCAGTTAACAGGTATCGATGCTTCAGGCATACAAAACGGAACATCTAATGTTCGTATACCAAACGTTGATGGCAACATTGAATTAAACGTTGATGGCGCATTAATAGCAAATATTGATTCTACTGGAATCGTTGCTACTGGTGTAGGTACATTCACAGGTAATGTATCTGGTTCTAACTTAACATCAGCAGGTGTTGTAGAAGTCACAGGTAATGTAATCGGTGGTAACTTAACAACAGTAGGACTTGTTTCTGCAACTGGTAACGTAGCAGGTGGAAACATCACTACTGCAGGCGTAGTTGAAGCAACTGGTAATGTAATCGGTGGAAATATTACGACAGTAGGTGTCGTAGCCGCAACTGGTAACGTATCAGGTGGAAACATCACTACAGCAGGCGAAGTTGAAGCAACTGGTAACATCACTGGTGGAAACGTAGATGGTGGAAACTTAGTTTCAGCAAACTTCTTTACAGGTACATTAATAGATGGTACCTCAAACATCACTATCACAAACAATGGCAATATCGATTTAGTTTCTGCAGGAAACTCAACTGCTGTCATTAGTGGAACAGGATTAGACATTACAGGTACTGTTGACGCAAACGGCGCAGGAACATTTGGATCAATAATTACTCCATCTGTTACAGGTACTACAGGTAACTTAACATTAACAGCGGGTTCATCAGATGACTACGTTGAAATCAGACCTACAGGAACTGGACAAGTTCACGTTGGTGGTTTCAAAATTGAATCATTGGGAGCTCCAACTGCATCAACAGATGCGGCAACAAAACAATACGTAGATGACTTAGCACAAGGTCTTGCAATTCAAGCACCAGCAATCGTAGCATCAACAGGAACACTAGCAACAATGTCTGGTGGTACTGTAACATATGACAACGGTACAGCAGGTGTCGGAGCAACACTTACAATTTCTGGTTCAACATTAACAGCAATAGACGGTGTTACATTATCAACTGATGATCGTATCGTTATTAAAGACGAATCAACATCAGCACATAATGGTATCTACACTTACACAAGTTCAACTGTTTTGACAAGAGCAACAGACTTTGACACTCCAACTGAAATGGCTGGTGGTGACTTTGTATTCATACAACAAGGTACTATCTATAATGATACTGGTTGGGTAATGACTGATCCAGTAACAACAGTTGGTACTTCAGACGTAACTTTCGTTCAGTTCTCAGGTGCAGGATCATTCACAGCAGGTGCAGGTCTTACATTAACTGGTACTGAATTCTCTGTTAACATTGATGGTGTAACAACAGACATTCAAGGTGGAAACGTAGTTGTTAAAACTTCTGCTCAGTTCACTACTCCAGACATTGGAGCGGCAACAGGTACAAGTCTATCAGCAACTGGTAACGTAGCAGGTGGTAACTTAACAACAGCAGGTGTTGTAAGTGCAACTGGTAACATCACTGGTGGAAACGTAGCAGGTACAACTGGTACATTTACAGACGTAGCAGGTTCATTAACAACAGCGGCACAACCAAACGTAACATCAGTAGGAACATTAGTAGACTTAACTGTAACTGGTAACGTAGACGGCGGAAACATTAACACAGGCGGTCTAGTAGATGCTACAGGTAATGTAAACGGTGGTAACTTAACATCAGGTGGTGTTGTAGAAGTAACTGGTAACGTCATTGGTGGAAACGTCACTACAGCAGGCGTAGTAGCGGCAACAGGTAATGTATCTGGTGGCAACTTAACTACAGCAGGAAACATTGATACAACAGCAGGCATCTTTAACGGTGACGGTTTCGGTATCTCAAACATTGCGGCTGGAAACATTGTTGGATTGAATCTATCAGGTATTTCTAACGGAACATCTAACGTAGATATCGCAACAGCAGATGGCAACATCACATTATCTGTTGACGGTACAAGCAATGTTGCAGTAATAGACGCAACTGGTATAACAGTCGGCGGAACAATCAAAGCAACTGGTACATTAACAGCACCAGCATTCACAGCAAACACTGGCTTATTCACTGGTGACGGTGGCGGACTATCTAACGTAGCAGGCGCAAACGTAACTGGCGAAGTAGCATTTGCGGCAGTCGCAAATTCAGTAGCAGGAGCAAATGTAACAGGTCAATCTGCAAACGCATTAGTTGCAGGTACTGTATATACAGCGGCCCAGCCAAACATTACATCAGTCGGTACATTAACATCAATCACTTCAAGTGGTGATGCTGATATCGCAGGCGTTGTTAACATAGGTGCTAGTGAGATTTCAACAGTAGGCGCTGACACCGCCACTACTACTGCTGTAACAGCAGGACAAGTAATCGCTGAGTTCCCAGTAGCAGGTCTTAACGGAGTAGAATTCTTAGTTAAAGGCATCGATACGGCAGGAAGCAAGTATAGCGTAGCAACTGTTTTAGCAGTGACCGACGGAACGACTGTTGACTTTAGTATCTATGGACAAGCGTTCATAGGAACAACTACAGGAGCATTATCGGTAGCAATATCAGGAGCGAACATAGCATTGAGTACAACTCCAGCGAGTTCTAACTCAACTGTTTGGACTTCACAATATAGAAGCATTTAAGGGATAAATTACAATGGCATTACGATCATTTAATTCGGTATCTGGGTTCTCGGTCGGACAAGACTCAGATATAGATGTTGTTAGTAACATTGGTAATGTAACTCCAGTAAATCTAACAGTATCAGAACTAACAGAACTAGGTCCCATCGGTAATGTAACAATTACTGGTGGTACGTCCGGTCAGGTTTTAACAACCGATGGATTAGGTGGTTTATCATTTGCTGATAATACAACTGATAGTGCGGCACCAATGCCGTATATCATCGTTTCAGGTGAGTCATACGTAGTTCCAGAAAACTTTCAAGGTCTTTATTCAGAAGCAATTGAAATTGATGGAACACTGGAAGTCGATGGTATTCTTATTGAAGTCGGAACATCTCAGAATGCGGCTCCAAATGAAGTTTACTATGATAACAACGGCACACTAACTGGTAACTCTGGCTTTACTTTCTTACCAAGCACAGGAAACTTATCACTACCTGGTAATGTAAGCATTACTGGTGATATTATTCCTAGTGCAAACGTAACATATGACTTAGGCACAACTACACAGCGTTTTAGAGACTTATATCTATCTGGTACATCTATCTATTTAGGTGGCGGCAAGATAGAAGAAGCGGCTAACGGCGCTATGATTATGACTAACGGTGACGGTGGACAGTTTGTTTTTGAAGGGTCAGCAGATTTCGATCATACTGCAATCTTCAATGGTACATCTAATGTATCAATAGACTCAACAGGATCATCAGTCACAATGGGCGTTGGTGGTACAGCAGATGTATTCAGTATGGCATCAACAGGTGTTTTAACTACGACAGGTAATGTCGAACCATTAGGTGTCAAAACAGACAACTATTATTATGCAAATGGACAGTCAATTGTATTTGGCACTTCAGCGGCAGGTTCAAACACTCAAGTTCAGTTTAATAACAATGGCGACTTCGGAGCAGAAGCGGCATTTACTTACGATCAATCAACAAACACATTAAGTGCTGACAATGTAGCAGGAACACTAGCAACTGCGTCACAACCGAACATTACATCATTAGGTACATTAAGTGCATTAGGTGTTAACGGAACAGTTACTGCTGTAGCATTTACAGCAAATACAGGAGTGTTTACAGGTGATGCAGGTGGTTTATCAAATGTTGTAGCCGCTAATATTAGTGGTACAGTAGCAACTGCAACAACAGCAGGAACTGTAACAACAGCGGCACAGCCTAATATCACAAGTACAGGCACTTTGACATCATTAACAGTGTCTGGAAACAGCACATCAGGTAATGTAATAGCATCTTCTGGTACAATGCAATATGGTACTAATCCAGGATCAGGTGTTATATCAGTAAACACAGGTACAACAACTGCTGGAATCTTTGCTACAACTATAACAGATATCAATTTAGGACTAGCGGCCAACATTATTATGGGAGCAACTGGTAAAACAGTTACTGCTAGAGGTAATGTAACTGCTGACAACTTACAATCAGATTCGTTATCAGTTGGAGATTTTTATAGTAGTAGAACAGCAGTTTCAGTAGGATCTGCGAACACTGTTATCGATACATTTGATGCATCTACATATAGATCAGCAAAATATACAATTAAAGTATCAGATAGCACAGGCTATCAAGCACTAGAAGCACTTTTAGTGCATGATGACATAAATAGTATTATCACAGTATACGGTAGTTTATCTACGACAGGATCAGAACTTATGAGTTTATCTACCGTTGTTAATGGTGATGACATAGAATTAAGAGCGACTCCTGTTAATAGTAGCACGAGCGTTAATTTAATGGGTACATATGTCCCAGATTAAATTCAGTTTAACTTAGGAAAATAAAAAATGGCAACTAGAAATTTTGTAGTAAAGAATGGTTTGACGGTAGGTACGGCTACCCTAGATGCCGCAACGGGTAATTTAACAGTAAACAATGCCGCTTTAGGAACATTGGCGAGTGCAACAACTTTTGCTGGTTCAGGTGCATCTTTAACTAATCTACCAGGGGCAAATGTAACTGGTACTGTACCTTTAGCGACAACTGCTGGTACAGTTTCAACTGCCGCTCAACCAAACATCACATCTGTTGGTACACTATCAGCAGTTTCAGTCACAGGCAATGTAGACGCAGGAAATGTAAAGACAGATAATCTTTTATATGCAAATGGCGTAGCATGGGACTTAGGTGGTAATCCAAACGGCTCAAACAGAGCAGTTCAGTATAACTTAGACGGCGAATTCGCTGGAGACAATGGATTTACTTTCAATGAAACCACAGGCGTTTTAGCAGTAACAGGTAATGTTACAACAGGTAACATATCTGGCGCAACTGGTGACTTTACATCTGTCGCAGGAACATTAACTACAGCGGCACAGACAGCAATTACATCTGTAGGAACATTAGGTGGCTTAACAGTTACTAATCCAATAGCAGGATCAGTCACAGGCACTGCATCTACTGTTACTACTGGAGCACAACCTAACATAACATCAGTTGGCACATTATCATCATTAGAAGTAACAGGAAATGTAGATACTTCTGCAAACTTAGTTACTGATAGAGTTATCGGTAAATCAGCAGGAGTTACGATTACAGCAATCGGAACTAATCAACCAATTACACTTGAACCAACAGGCACTGGCACAGTTGCAGTTAGTTCAGCAAGAATTTCAGACTTAGCAACGCCTACAGCATCAACAGATGCGGCTACTAAGCAGTATGTAGATGACGTAGCACAAGGATTAGCAGTACATGCACCATGTGATGCTGGAACAACAGGAACTCTTACATCTATTACTGGCGGAACAATTACATATGACAATGGCGCATCAGGAGTTGGTGCTACATTAACAACGTCTACAGGTAACTTCGATACTATCGATGGTTACACAACACAAGCCGATGACAGAATCTTAGTTAAAGACGAAGCAGATCAAGCAAACAACGGAATATACGTTAAGACTTCTTCTACTGTTCTAACAAGAGCATCAGATTTTGATACACCAACTGAAATTGCAGGTGGTGACTTTACATTCGTATCAAACGGAAGTACTCTAAACGACTCAGGCTTTGTTAACACAGACCCAGTATCAACTGTTGGTACAGACGCTATCACATTTGTTCAGTTCTCAGGAGCAGGAACATTTACAGCAGGCGCTGGACTTACATTAACTGGTTCTGAATTTTCAATCACTGATACAGCAGTAACAGCAGGAGCATATGGTAACGGAACACATAATGCTACGTTTACAGTTGATCAAAGAGGACAATTAACAGCAGGTGCGAACGTTGCAATTACAGCAGACGCAACACTTCTGACAGGAACATCGCTTAACTCAACAGTAATTGGTTCATCTCTTACTTCTGTAGGAACACTTACAGACTTAACTGTAACAAACGCAATTGTTGGTTCAGTGACAGGTACTGCTTCAACTATTACTACTGCGGCACAACCAAACATTACTTCTGTAGGCACTTTAAGTGGCTTAACAGTTACTGCTGATATTTCAGGCAGTGTAACTGGATCAGCATCTACTATTACTACAGCGGCTCAGCCAAATATTACAAGTGTTGGAACATTAACAGCACTATCAGTAACAGGTACAACTGCTACTGGAACATTACAAACAGACAATCTGCAATATGCAAACGGTAATCCTTGGGATTTATCAGATCCAGGCGGAGCGAATACAAACGTTCAGTTCAATGATTCTGAAGACTTCGGTGGCTCAGCAAACTTTACATTCGACAAAACAACTAGTAACTTAGATGTCGCTGGAAACATAACAGTATCAACTGGTAAGTTCTTTGGTGATGGTGGTGGTTTGTCTGCATTAGCAGGTGCTAATGTAACAGGTGAAGTTGGCTTCTCAGCAGTATCAAATTCAGTTGCTGGAGCAAACGTATCTGGAGCAGTCGCATTCGCAACTACAGCAAATGCAGTAGCAGGCGCAAATGTAACAGGCACAGTATCAACGGCTACAACAGCAGGAACCGTAACAACAGCGGCTCAACCAAACATTACATCTGTCGGAACATTAACTTCAGTAACAACTACTGGTGATGTTGACGCAGTTTCTTTCGGAACTTCACGTTCTAATGTAACAGTATCTACTAACACAGTGATCGATGAATTTGATCCAGGTGATTACAGAACAGCAAAATACGTTATCTCTGCAACAGGAGATGATGGGTATCAGTCGGTAGAAACATTATTAGTACATGACGGTTCAGACTCTTACATTACAATATATGCTTCAATATGTTCTAATGTATCAGCAGACATCGTTGAGTTATCAAGTAACATTGATGGAGTATCTGGAAACGTAACATTATTTGCAACAACTTCAAGTTCTAATACTAACTTGAACTTAACTGCACAAAGAATTTTAACATAAATAGTATTAACAACAACAGTCTAAGACCTTAATAGGTTTTTAGCAAAACAGGGAATATGGAACTGTGGCACTAAAAGACTTCAGAGTCAAAAATGGCTTATCTACGCCAAAATTGACCGTTGACGGCACTTCTGAATTAGGAGAAGTCGCTAACGTATCAATTACAGGTGGAGTATCTGGCCAATCTATCATCACTGATGGCAGTGGTGTATTATCGTTCGGCAATCCAACGTCAGCAGACCCTATTGCTCCCATGCCAACACTCATTGCAACGGGTGTTACAGAAACAGTTCCTACAAATTATCAAGGATTATTTGGTTATCCTATAGAAGTTGACGGCACACTAGAAATAGATGGTGTCTTAATAGATGTAAACTCTGACAGTTTACGAGTCGGCGGATCAAACAGCCAAGTACAATTTAATAACGGTACAGACGAAAAACTAGGATCAAGTGCGAATCTTACATTCGATACTCAAACTCAGATTTTGCATGTTACTGGTATTACACAAACGGGGAGTTATTCTAATATTGCACTACCAGATAGTGTACCTGGCGGACTAATTTATATAACAAATGGTAACAATAAACCGGCGTATGGCGACGGTACAAATTGGTATTATTTTGATAATACTCAAGTAACATAAAGATGGTGAAAATGTGCTTGAAACTAAGACAAACTAATTAAAAACGATAAATAGAAATATGCAAATGCAAAGATATTTCTCACTATAATAGGGCAAAGAAAACATGTTAATATTAAAACAAAACACAGCGGCATCGGTACCGGTACCGGCGGCAGGCAAAGGCACGATATTCTTATCGGATTCGGATGTTCTATCAGTAAAAAATAGTTCAAACGTAGTAGAATCATTTCCTACTGTAGGCGGTTCTAACACTCAGGTCATCTTTAATGATGATGCGGCACTCACAGGTAGTGCTGACTATACGTTTGATAAAGATACAAGTATCTTAACTGTAACAGGTAATGTTGCGGCAACTCGTGTTCTTACAGACAATTTATTATATGCAAACGGTGTAGCATGGGATATGCAACAACCAGTAGGTGCAAACACAGAAGTCGTTTTCAACGATGACGGTGATTTTGGAGCATCTGCGGCATTTACGTTCAACAATAGCACTTCTGTTTTAACAGTTGGTGGAAACGTTGCGGCGACACGTGTATTAACAGACAATTTATTATATGCAAATGGTAGTGCTTGGGACTTACAAGAACCAGCAGGTTCTACAACTGAAATCCAGTTTAACAACAATGGTGATTTCGGTGCAGATTCAGCCCTTACATTCTCTGGTGGACAACTATCAACTACTACACTTGCTACAACAGGCGATGCAGTTATCGGTGGTAATCTAAATGTTAACGGTAACTTAACATACGTTAACGTAGACTCATTTGCAGTAGAAGACCCAATTATAGAACTAGGCGGCGGCGCTAACGGCGCAGTACTTACCTCAAATGACGGTAAAGATCGTGGTACAGCATTACAATACTACACAACAGAAGCAGTTACAGCCTTTATGGGTTGGGACAATGCTAACTCAGAATTCGGTTTCGGATCAGTTGTTGGTATCGTAGACGAAGTAGTAACATTTAACAGTTTCGGAAACGTCAGAGCAGATCATTTCATTGGTAACGGTGCATCATTAACAGACATCGTAGGTGCTAATGTAACAGGTGAAGTTACTAATGCGGCAACTGCAAACGCAGTAGCAGGTGGTAACGTATCAGGTGAAGTACAATTTGCAGGAATCGCTAACTCAGTAGCAGGTGGAAATGTAACAGGTACTGTAGCAACTGCAACATCAGCATTAACAGTCACAGAAGGCGCTCAAACAGCAATTACATCTGTCGGTACATTATCAGCATTAACAGTTACTGCTAATGTGTCTGCAGGCAATGTTAATGGAACAGGTGGTGTATTCACATATGTTTCAGGCGATGGTGCTAATTTAACTAGTCTTACAGGTTCAGAAGTTACTGGTACAGTCCCTCTTGCTACAGTAGCAGACACAGTATCAACAGCGGCACAACCAAATATTACATCTGTCGGTACTTTATCAAGCGTACTAGTTGGTACAGATGCAGATACAGATGACTTCCCTAATGCAATTCAGATCGTTTCGACTCCTGATTCAGGATTCTCAGGAACAGCGGCAAGAATAGGTCTTGCGGCAGAAGCAACAGGCGATAGTGCAAACGTATCTCAAATGGCAATCGGTTTATACGGTGTCTCTCAAGCAAATGGTGCTACAAGAGGTACTGGTGTATATGGTTACGGTTCAGTAGTATCAACAAATGATACAGGAGCATCAACAGGTGTTCGTGGTGTAGCAAGTGACACACATGCTTCAGGCTATAACATTGGCCTATTAGGTAGTGCGGCAAACAGTGCTATCGGTAACTATGCTTTATATTTACAAGAAGGCGACATTGGTACTATAGAAAATTCTCATAACTGGGACTTAGTAGACAATGACGCAGGTGCTTTAACATTCAGTTCAACTGGTAAAGCAAATGTTTTCTTAATTGAAACAACAAACAACGCAGAAGGTATTGCTACAACAGGTTACTTAAACGTAACTGGTAACATTACTGCAACTGCAGGTCTTATCACTGATAATCTTTACTATGCAAACGGTAATCCTTGGGACTTACAGCAACCAGCTGGTTCAAACACTCAAGTTATCTTTAACGATGGTGGAGACTTCGGAGCAGACTCAACATTCACATTTGATAAAGATACAAACATCTTATCAGCAACGACTGTTACAGCAACCACATTAAACGGTTCAATAGGTACTGCTTCACAAACAGGAATTACTCAAGTAGGAACATTAGGTTCTTTAGATGTTACTAATAACATCTTAGCAGGAAATGTCTATGCTAACTCAGGAACAATCGGAGCAGGCACATTAACAGGTACTATTAGTACAGCCGCTCAAACAAATATCACATCAGTCGGTACATTAGGAGAACTAGACGTAACAGCAAATGTTGACGCTGGTAATGTTAATGCAACAGGTGGTGTATTTACATACGTCTCAGGCGACGGTGCTAACCTAACAGCAATCACAGGTCAAAATGTATCTGGTGAAGTTGATTTTGCTCAAGTAGCAAACTCAGTTGCTGGTGCTAATGTATCTGGTGAAGTAGACTTCGCAGATGTAGCAAATAGTGTTGCAGGTGCAAATGTATCAGGCGAAGTTGGATTTGCGGCAGTCGCTAATTCAGTAGCAGGTGCAAACGTTTCTGGAACAGTTGCATTAGCAACTTTAGCGGCAGACGCTACAAGTGCTAACGCAGTAGCAGGTGCAAACGTATCAGGTGCTGTAAGTTTTGCAACAACAGCAAATGCAGTAGCAGGTGCTAATGTATCTGGCGAAGTATCATTCGCGGCAACTGCAAACGCAGTAGCAGGTGCAAATGTCTCTGGTCAAGTATCAGATTCAGCAACAGCAGATTCAGCAACGATAGCGGCTACAGTAACAACTGCGGCTCAGCCTAATATTACTTCTGTAGGTACTTTAAGTGGCTTATCAGTAACAGGAACTATCACTGGTTCAGTAAGTGGCTCAGCATCAACAGCAGGTACAGTAACAACTGCGGCACAGCCGAACATTACTTCTGTAGGTACTTTATCTTCTATAACAACTTCAGGTAACGTTGATACAACAGCAAACGTTGTAACTGATGACATTGTTGGTAAATCAGGCGGAGTTACAATTACAGCAATCGGTACAAATCAGCCTATCTCATTAGTAACAACAGGAACAGGTTCAGTTGACGTAAACTCAGCAAGAATTACAGAACTAGCAACACCAACAGCCGCAACAGATGCCGCAACAAAAGCATATGTTGACAGTGTTGCAGAAGGTTTACATGTACATGAATCTTGTGTAGCAGGAACACCAGGTACACTTACATCTATTACAGGTGGAACGATCACTTATAATAACGGTACAGCAGGAGTTGGCGCAACATTAACAACATCTTCAGGTAACTTTGATACAATAGACGGCATTAGTATTTCAACTGCTGACAGAGTGCTAGTTAAAAACGAAGCAACCACAGCAAACAATGGTATCTATGTTAAGACATCATCAACTGTTCTAACAAGAGCAGATGATTTCAACACTCCAGCAGAGATGGCAGGTGGTGACTTTGTATTCATACAACAAGGTACTACATTAAATGACACTGGTTTTGTAATGACAGATGCAGTAACAACAGTTGGTACTGATCCAGTCACATTTGTTCAGTTCTCAGGAGCAGGTACATTTACAGCAGGCGCAGGTCTTACATTAACTGGCTCAGAGTTCTCTGTTACAAATACAGCAGTAACAGCGGGTTCATACGGTAATGGTACTCATAACGCAACATTTACAGTTAACAGCAGAGGTCAATTGACATCAGGTGCTAACGTTTCAATCACTGCACCAGCAGGAGCATTGACTGGTACAGTTCTTAACTCAAGTGTTGTAGATTCATCATTAACATCAGTTGGTACAATTGATACAGGTGTATGGAATGGTTCAGTAATCGGAGCATCATACATTGCAACTTTGAATCAGAACACAACAGGATATGCGGCAACTGTATCAACAGCGGCACAACCTAATATTACTTCTGTAGGTACTCTATCAGGCTTAACAGTCTCAGGTACAATCTCTGGTTCAGTAAGTGGATCAGCAGGTTCAGTAGCAGGACAGAATGTATCTGGCGAAGTTGACTTTGCTCAAGTAGCAAACTCAGTTGCTGGTGCAAATGTCTCAGGTACTGTAGCAAGTGCTACAACAGCGGCAAGTGCAAGTTCAGTAGCAGGTCAAAATGTATCTGGTGAAGTTGATTTTGCTCAAGTAGCAAATAGCGTAGCAGGTGGTAATGTATCAGGTACTGTAGCAAGTGCAACATCAGCAAGTTCAGCAACTACAGCAGGAAGCACATCAAGTTCAGCAACATTTAACAATAGTGGATCAGGAGTAACTTCAGGCACAACATTCAATGGTGGTACAGCAAGAACTATTTCTTATAACACTATCGGAGCACCTAGTACAACTGGTACAAACGCATCAGGTACATGGTCAATCAATGTTACTGGTTCAGCAGGATCAGCAACAACTGCAACACGTGCGGCGACTGTAACAACAGCGGCTCAACCGAACATTACTTCTGTAGGTACTTTAAGTTCACTAAATGTAACTGGTACAACTAATACAGGTACAATACAGTCAACTACATTGACAGCAGGGTCTAATTCAACTGCAGGATCAATCATTGGTGATTGGACTCTAACAAGTGGATCAACACTTAATGCTACTTACGCGGATTTGGCTGAGAAATATACAGCAGATGAAGACTATGAAGCAGGTACAGTTGTTCTATTTGCAGGTGAAGCAGAACTAACAGCATGTGGTAATCATGCAAGTCATGCAGTCGCAGGTATTATTACAACTAACCCAGCACAAGTTTATAACGCAGAGTGTACAGCAGGTGAAGGCGAATTCGTAGTTGAATTAGCACTGATCGGACGTGTACCATGTAAAGTTATCGGACCAGTACACAAAGGAGACTTAATCGTTTCTTCTGAGGCTCCTGGATTCGGTTGTGCGGCAGATTTAGATAATCTTAAAGTAGGTACTATTATCGGTAAAGCGATAACAGGCTACAATGGCGACACACCAGACGGAGTATGTGAAGTACTAGTTGGTAAAAACTAATTCTAACTACCTTAGAACCGTGATGTTGCAAGGCGTCACACAACTAGAGAGACGCAAGTCTCTCTTTTTGTATGTGGAATAAAAAACTAGATAAGTACATATATGAATGTTTTCACTATGCCCTATGAACATAGGCTGGAAGAATGGTCAAAATTAAGACAATCAGTAGCAGATAAAACCTTAGAAGAGACATGTGTAAAAGTAGATAAATTCTGGCAACAATGCCCTCTTAATAACTACTATTTGCACCCACACGATATGAAAATGTGGCCTGGTCCATGGCAACTACTACATGATAATGTCTATTGTTTTTATGCCAGAGCATTGGGTATAATCTATACTATGTCGATATTGGGTATAAAAGATGTTGACTTAGTGTCCGCAACCGACTATAATAACGTTGATGTTGTATTAGTCCTGGTGGACAACGCAAAGTATGTGTTGAATTACTGGCCAGACTCGGTAGTAAATACTGTGCTGTCAGATTTTACGAACGTCAAATACATTGACATACAAAAACTACATAACAAAATAAATTAGGTAAAGAATGAACATTAAAGTCACTAAAAGATCAGGAACGGTTGTAGAGTTAGAATTAGAAAAGTGGCAGGCACAAGTAGCAAAAATATGTGAAGGGGTATCAGATGTATCTCAATCAATGATTGAAATTACCTCACAGCCTCACTTCTTTGACGGGATTACAACTAGAGATATCGATGGACTCACTCTACGTGCTATCGTTGATCTCATTGATGTAGAACAAAATCCAGAAACTGGACATACTAACTATCAATATGTAGCAGGTAAACAACGTTTATCTATGTTGCGTAAAGATGTATATGGTCAATACCAGCCTCCGCACCTCTACGAAATAGTAAAAACAAATGTAGAAGCAGGTCTATACACTTCAGAATTACTAGATTGGTATACTGAAGAAGAATGGAATAAAATGAACACCATTATAGATCATGCTAAAGACGAGCAATACTCATATGCGGCAGTAGAGCAAATGATTGGTAAGTATCTTGTTCGTAATCGTGCTAGTGGTCAAATCTATGAAACACCTCAAGTAAGATATATGGTAGCCGCCGCTACTGTATTCCACAAAGAAGAACCACAACAAGCAAGAATGCGATTGATTAAAGATTACTATGCATGTGCTAGTGAAGGACTCTTCACTCTTGCAACTCCAGTACTTGCAGGACTTGGTACACCCACTAAACAGTTTAGTTCATGTGTTCTTATTAAGAGTGATGATGATTTAGATAGTATCTTTGCATCAGGTGAAATGATGGCTAAGTATGCAAGTAAACGTGCTGGTATAGGCTTAGAGATTGGTCGTTTAAGACCCTTAGGATCACCTATAAGAGGCGGAGAGATCATGCATACGGGCATGATACCCTTTCTTAAGAAGTGGTTCGGAGACTTACGTTCTTGTTCACAAGGTGGCATTCGTAATGCTAGTGCTACAGTATTTTATCCTATATGGCATCATCAGTTTGATGACTTAATCGTACTTAAGAACAATCAAGGAACAGATGAAACTAGAGTTAGACATATGGACTATGGTGTATGTCTAAACGCATTCTTTTGGAAACGATTCAAAGACAAAGGTAACATTACATTCTTTGATCCAAATGAAGTACCTGATCTTTATGAAGCATTCTATTCTGACACACCTTTGTTTGAAGAATTGTATGTAAAATATGAGAGAAGTCGTAAACTACGCAAGAAAACAATGTCAGCAGAAGAAGTATTTAGGTCTGGCATCTTAAAAGAAAGAACAGACACAGGAAGAATATACTTAGTCTATGTTGACAATGTATCCAATCAAGGACCCTTTGATACTAAGATTGATCCAATCTATCAAAGTAACTTATGCTGTGAAATATTATTGCCCACAAAGCCTTTTAAGCGGTTAGATGATGATGAAGGGCGTATTGCATTGTGTACACTTGGATCGATCAACTGGGGAGCATTCAGGCACCCTGAGGACATGCGTAGAGCATGTCGTACACTACAACGTAGTCTATGTAACATATTAGATTACCAAGACTTTTTATCGATTCAGAGCAAGTTAAGTAATGACGAAATACAACCTTTGGGTATCGGTGTTACTAACTTAGCATACTGGCATGCAAAACGAGATTACGTCTATGGCGACAAAGATGCACTACAAGATGTTAAAACATGGATGGAACATCAAGCATTCTTCTTAACAGAAGCAACAGTAGAACTAGCAAAAGAAAGAGGCAAGTGTGTTAATAGTGATCAAACATGGTATGGTAAAGGCACGTTCCCTTGGGAACGTAGAGCAAACGGTGTAAACAAATTAGCAAACTTTAAGCCAGAATGTGATTGGGAAACACTACGCAAAGACATGAAAGAGCATGGTGTTAGAAATGCAACTCTAATGGCGATTGCTCCTGTAGAATCATCTAGTGTAGTAATCAATTCAACAAACGGTATTGAAATGCCAATGAGTTTAATCTCTGTTAAAGAAAGTAAAGCAGGGTCATTAACACAAGTAGTACCAGACTATCACATTAAACGTGTAAGAAACTCTTATCAATTGATGTGGGAACAACAAGACTGTGATGCATATCTAAAGACTGCGGCAGTACTAGCGGCTTATGTAGATCAAAGTATATCAACAAATACATTTTACAATCCAGCACATTTTAAAGATCAGAAAGTGCCTACGACATTGATCGCAAAGAACTTAATGCAGGCACATCAATGGGGACTTAAGACTTTTTATTACTCGTTAATAAATAAAGCAGGAGTCAAAAGACAAGAAGTAGAATTAGCACAAATAGCACAAGCATATGTCGGTGGAGCAGAACTACT
>Ga0102811_1000271_pt1 | contig 26897 bp, 22 predicted proteins | sample ColrivemetaGS705_FD_84507 | JGI IMG/M metagenome (GOLD analysis project Ga0102811, IMG submission 84507) | Estuarine microbial communities from the Columbia River estuary - Flood tide ETM metaG S.705 | ecosystem: Environmental > Aquatic > Marine > Intertidal zone > Estuary | place: USA: Columbia... | reverse complement strand
GTCAGAGGAATGTATTATGGCTATATCATTTGATAAACATATTTTGGAAGATATGATTAATAATAACTATGAACCAAATGAACACTATAATCTTGTTATTAGAGAGAATTTAAAAATATTTCAAACATGGTTAGGTTATGATAAAGAGAAACTATGTAATAAATATTGTATTATGTGGCTAGGTTATCAAGATAAATCAAATAATTATTCTAAACTATATGCTTTCAATAGGGTTAAAAGAATAAATAATGGATTAGATTATTTAATTGAAAATTGCATAGTAGATTTATCAGTATTTTATGATAAAATAAACGAAATAGAATTATTTAAAAACAATAATATATCAGCTAACCCTATTTTATTTGATACTTATTATAAAGAGGGTGTAATGAATGCTTAAATAAATTATTTAATATGATAAAGTTTTAAGGTACATTTATACTAACTTCATTATCATTATAATATCCCTTATCAACTAAATCTTGAGTATATTCTGCGCCTCCCCAATTCGGATTCATGGGATCCGGACTAATAGTGGCTTTTTCAGCTTGTATATTCATTCCATCTAAAGGTGTTGTAGTTCCAATATAATAACTTGTTTGGTCGTGAGCAGGATATGAACCTTGATTATATGGAGGGTCATTTCTTGTAGCATCAACTAAAAGAGTAGGATTTGGATAAGCCTCTTCTCCAACAGGTTCTAAACTAGTTTCCATCATTGGAGTAACTTGAGATGCTATTCCAATTGGAGCTGCTGTAGATGGAGGCAATCCGGCTTGTGGTTCAGAAACACTTGGTCTAGATTTGTAGACACGGTTACCTTGTGTGTCATATGTTTCTTGTAAAAATAATACAGGACATCTAATATTTTGACTTCTCTGCCAATCCAAAAATTCAGTATAATCTTCTAAATTATCAAACTCTACAGGATTAACTCCAGGAACTTGGGCTAATTTTGAATTATATAAATAAAATCTAGACCCTTTTTGTATTAATAAGTTAGGGCATCTAGGGCCGTCCTTCTGATTATTTGTAAAACCTTCGTGTCCACCTTTTGCGTAAAAATATAAACCAATCAGAAAAACTAATATTAATAGAAAGATAAATGTTGTCATTATATATTATAAGGATAAAAATGTTATGGATATTTATTTTCTATTTATTTATTATAATGGTTTATCTTGAGATTAATAAAACAAACTTTAAAACAAAAGATAAAGATTTGATTAAAGAATTAGACGACAATTTACGTATCAAAGATAATAAATGTTTCATTTTATTTTTCATGGAAGATTGTGGTCCTTGTAATGCTACACGTCCAGAATGGAAAAAATTGAGGAATGTCTTAAATAGTGATTTTTTAAATAGAGATGATATTATTATTGCTTCAATTGACTATAAATTAGCAGAAAATCTTAAATATGTGTTATCTAAACCGAGTAGTTTTCCAACTATGAGATTTATAACTAATTCCGGTGAAGAAGTAGAAAATTATGAAGATAGTAATATTAGTAATAAAGATAGAACAATTGATTCATTTGTTGAATGGATACAACATAAAAGCGGCGAACAAGATGATATAACTGGTTATAAAAAGAAACAGTTTAATAAAACGAATAAAATACAAAAAAATGGCGGAACACGAAAAAAAAGACGTAGTAAATGGTCAGCAAAATACAAACGCAGTATTAATTGTAGAAAACCAAAGGGTTTCTCTCAAAAACAACATTGTAAATATGGACGTAAAAAAAAATATAAACTATAATATTATATTTTATATATATGAACCATATTTTAGTAGAGTCGATATTGGGGGTATTAAGTGGATTATTTTTAGGTGTAACAGGAATACCTCCCCTTGCTTTAATTTTAGTAGCATTAGAATTTTTAAAAATAGGTGATTATAAAACGAACTTAGGTAGTATATTATTTGTAAGTTTATTTCCGATATCAATTGGTTCAGTTTATGAATTTTATAAAGCAAAAAATATTAATTTTAAACTAGGGAGTATCCTTACAATAAGCGTTATGATTGGTAGTTTTATAAGTTCAAATTTTTTTTTAGATAAGGAAAACAATATATCTCCAAAAATATTAAAATATATAACATCAGTTTTAGGTTTTTCAATTGGAATTATTTATTTTATATCTGCTTATTTTCATGATTCTAACATTTGAAGTTTTCCTTTGAATAACCAATAACAGCACAAGCAATTCTCTTACCAGCATTTCCAGTCTTTAAACTTTCAGCATTGCCTCCTTGACCACAATCATCTTGATCTTCATGAATAATCAATCCTCTACCAATAATATTACACTTAGTTCCTCTAAGTTTAATAACATTATCATAAAATGTGTATTTAGCTTCACCTCTATTATTAGTTTTGATATTACCTAAATCACCTACATGTCTTTCTCTTAGACCAGGACATCCATGTGTTTTACCATATGGATTAAAATGAGCACACATACTAGTACATTTATCAGTTAGATCTCCAGCCTCATGAACGTGAAATCCATGTAAAGAATTAGGAGTTAATCCAGAAATATTTAAATCGATTTTAATTTGATTATTATCTAAATCTTCAGAAAACTTAACTGTTCCTTTAATATTATCATTAAACCCCGCAATAGCATAAATAGGTTTATCAGTCATTATATTATATAAATAATATATAATTAAAAAACAAACTATAAATAATAAAAATATAAAAAAATATAAAATTGGTTTCATATGTATTATATTTTGAAATTAAATTTATATCTATCATTATTATTTAAATTTGTTCTCTCTCCGAGAAATTTAAAATATCTTTCTGAAAGTTTATACTGTTGTGGTTTTATATCTTTCAAAACTTCTAATCTTACTTTCATTATCATTCCAACTTGCCAAATTCTTTTGTGAGTATATTTTTTATTTTTATATAGTCTCTCTAATTTATTAATTGTATCTTTAACATCGTTAAGAGTTTTATATTTAATATGAATTGTGTCCTTAGGATTTTTATCAATATAAACATCAAATGATTTTTTTGGATTATTAGGATTATATAAAAACTTTTTAGTTTTATTTTTATAATTGAGTTTTTTTCTAGTTTTCATTATTATATATTTTTAATTTAATTTAAATAAAATTGAATAATTTTAAACAAGATAAATATAAATTACTATAATAATTAAACAATGGAACACATTTTTAGAATCGTAGATTTTAACGTTTATAATGGTAAGGATTCCTCCCACGAATCTTCAGATGACGAGCAAAATGTTTACAAAGATACAAACAGTTTTGTTATCCAAATGTTTGGTGTTGATGAAACTGGAAAAACATATTCATTAACAGCAGAAGGTTTTCGTCCATTCTTTTATTTAATGGTTAATGATAAATGGAGCATTCAGACGAAAGAAGATTTTCTAGCACATTTAAAGGATAAAGTTGGCAAATATTACAAAGACTCTATTACTGAATGTAAAATTATTAAACGTAAAAAATTATATGGTTTTGATGGAGGAAAAGAACACAAATTTATATTTATTGAATTTGCGAACTTTAACGCATTTAATAAAGTAAAAAATTTATGGTATTCTAATGATAGTTCAAGAGGTTATTCTTTATCAAAAAATGGTTACAGATGGAAAGATACTGATATTAAATTATACGAAGCAAATATTCCTCCTTTATTGCGTTTCTTTCATATTAGAGATATTAGTCCTTCTGGATGGATTGCTATACCAAAAAAGAAGGTAGTTGAAAATAAAAGTGAAAATAAAAATGTAAATTGTGATTTTGAATTTAGAACAAATTATAAAAACATTATTCCTTTAAATGACAAGGAAACACGAGTCCCTTATAAAATCATGAGTTTTGATATTGAAGCTAGTAGTAGTCACGGTGATTTTCCAGTCCCAATTAAAACTTATAAAAAACTAGCTACTAATATTATTGAGTATTTTGAAAATCTAAAATTGGAAATGACAAAGGAACTATGTAAAAATATTTTAAGAAGAATTATATTGGCTGCGTTTGGTTATGAAGATATGGAACAAATTGATATAGTTTATCCAAAGAAACATCCAGGAACAAAAGAAGAAGTTCAGAGATTAACTGAAATTTGGATGGCATCTGAAGTAAGAAATCTAAAAATCGATGAAAATTATTCAGACGCAAATAATATAGAAAAGATGTTTGCAAAAATGGGAAATGATGAAGAAGAAGACGATGATTTTAATAGTAAAAATATTAAAACATATACCAACAAAAAGGCTACAATTATTGATATTATTTGTGATAAAAATTTTGAAAGAGAAGGTAAATTAAATGAATTGAATATTTCATTAAACGCAAAGTTTCCAAAATTGGAGGGTGATAAATGTACATTTATTGGTTCAACATTTATGAATTATGGTAATACAGAACCTCATTTTAATCACTGTATTGTATTAAATACTTGTTCTAAAATGCCGATTGAGAATTCAGTAGTAGAATCTTATACTACAGAAAGAGAGGTATTATTGGCTTGGCAACAATTAGTTCAACGTGAAAACCCAGATATTATTATTGGTTACAATATATTTGGTTTTGATTATAACTTTATGTTTAAGCGGTCAGAGGAAAATAATTGTGTAGAGGATTTCTTGAAGTTATCCCGTAATAAAGATGAAATTTGTGCTACAAAAGATAAAGATACGGGTAAATATAAAATTGAAGAAAGTACTCTTCAAATTGCTAGTGGACAACATGATTTCCAATTTATTAAAATGAATGGTCGTCTTCAAGTTGATTTATATAACTTTTATCGCCGTGAAGCTAATTTAATCTCGTATAAATTAGATTATGTTGCGGGTAATTTTATTGGAGATTTTATAAAAGAATTTGAGTATAAAAGCGAGCAAACTGTAATAAAAACTTCAAATATGACAGGTCTTCTAGTAGGTAGTTATATTCATTTCGAAGAAATCGGTCATTCAGTAGACTATTACGCAGATGGTGCAAAGTTTATAGTAACGGACATTGATAAAGAAAAGAATAAATTTACTATAAATGGTATTGTAAATCCCGATATAATTTCTAAGAAAGTAAGATGGTGTTTAGCTAAGGATGATGTTACGCCTAAGGATATATTTAGAATGACAAATGGAACTGCTGATGATAGGTCGGTGATTGCCAAATATTGTATCCAGGATTGTAATTTAGTTCATTACCTATTTAATAAGTCAGATATTCTAACTGGATTTATTGAGATGGCGAAAATTTGTAGTGTCCCAATTAACTTTCTTGTTATGAGAGGTCAGGGCATTAAACTAACAAGTTATGTTGCTAAAAAATGCCGAGAAAAGAGAACATTGATGCCAGTTATTGAGAAAGGTGGTCTTGACGAAGGTTATGAAGGTGCTATCGTGTTACCCCCAAAATGTGATTTATATTTGGATAATCCGGTAGCTTGTAATGATTATGCGTCTTTGTATCCAAGTTCAATGATTAGTGAAAATTTATCACATGATAGTAAAGTATGGACGCTTGAATATGATTTAGCTGGTAATCTTATTGAAGAATGGGGTGAAAAGAACGATGAAGATAGATTTATTTACGATAATTTACCTAACTACTCGTATGTAGATGTAAAATATGATACTTATGTTTATAGAAGAAAACATCCAAAGGCGGCAGCAGAAAAAGTTTTGTGTGGATATAAAATATGTAGATTTGCTCAGCCGACAGATTCGGGTGAATGTGAAGGTATTATGCCTGCTATATTAAAAGAATTATTGAAAGCAAGAAAAGATACTAGAAAGTTAATTCCGCAACAAACCGATGAATTTATGAAAAATGTGCTAGATCAGCGTCAGCTTGGTTATAAAGTTACTGCTAACTCTCTTTATGGACAATGTGGTGCTAAAACGAGTACATTTTATGAAAAAGATATTGCTGCGTGTACAACCGCTATTGGGCGCAAATTGCTAACATACGGAAAGCGCATTGTTGAGGAATGTTATGGAAATAATATTTGTGATACAAAAAATCATGGTAAAGTAAAAACTAAAGCTGAATACATATATGGTGACACTGATTCTGTATTCTATACATTTAATCTTGAAGATCTTGACGGTAATCCAATTCGTGGTAAAAAGGCTCTTGAAATAACAATTGAATTAGCACAGCAACTAGGTGTTATATCAGCTAAATTCTTAAAGTCTCCGCATGATTTTGAGTATGAGAAAACATTTATGCCATTTTGTTTATTATCAAAGAAAAGATATGTTGGAATGCTTTATGAAACAGATATCAATAAATGTAAAAGAAAGGAGATGGGAATTGTATTAAAACGCAGAGATAATGCTCCAATTGTTAAGGATATTTATGGAGGTATTATTGATATATTAATGAAAAAACAAAATATTCAAGAAGCAATTGATTTCTTAAGAGAAAGTTTACAAAATATTGTTGAAGAAAAATTTCCTATAGAAAAGCTAATTATTACAAAGTCATTGCGCTCTGGTTATAAAAACCCAAAATCAATCGCTCATAAAGTGTTAGCAGATAGGATTACCGCTAGAGATCCTGGTAATAAACCTGGTCCAGGAGATAGAATTCCGTTTGCTTATATTTTAACCAAAAACAAGAAAGCATTACAAGGTGAAAAAATAGAAACACCTATGTTTATAGCTGAAAATGAATTAAAAATAGATTACTCGTTCTATATTACAAATCAAATCATGAAGCCAGTTCAACAAGTATTTGCATTGGTTCTGGAAAAAATTTGGATAATGCAAAAAAAACTACCAAAAATTAAACAATTTAAAAGAGAGGTAGAATGTTTACGCAAGGAATACATTCATGATAATGATAAATTTGAAGATAAATTTGAAACTATGAGGTGTAAAGAAATTAAAGTGCTATTGTTTGATGAATATCTAAGAGAAACTAATAATGAAAAAGCGGGTCTACAATCACTAACTAAATTCTTTACAAAGAAATAATAGTATAATTGATAAATTTAATGTTGTTGAAAATATAAAAGTATTTTAATAAATGAAACTAAAATATTTTTACCTTTTGTCTATTATTTTTTATTTTTATTTTTATTTTTTATTTTTTATTTTTGAACATTTTGTTTTCTTAGTGGGTTACGTTTTTTATTGTTACTTGAAATCATACTATTAAAATATTGTTGAACAACTTCCTTAATATCAGTAACCTGTGTTTCTAAACTCCAAATTCGTTCAGAAAGCTTCTCAACATCAGAAGTGACATCATCAAAAGTGACATCATCAAAAGTGACATCATCATCTTGACTATATTCAGACTCATTATCACAATCTTCATATTCCTCATTAGAATCATAATTTTCACTAACATTATCATCTTCAAATGTTCCCTTATATGAATTCATATCAAACCCTCTAGCATTATTCCATGAAGTAATGAAACCTTCTGATTCCAGTTTAAATAGGATTGCCGCCTCGGTTCTTTGATGTTTTACAGCAATCTGTTGAATAGTCCATTCTAAAAGTTCATATTCTCGTTGAAGCGAGAGCAATTCATTAACAGTCCATCTATTTCCATTTCTATTAAATGTGTTCATTGTATAATAATATTATTAGTAGTATATCTTTAAATCATTTTAGATAATACAATATTTATATTTATATTATGTCGCTGTATCGTGTGTTATTTGTGTGTTAATTTTTAATATAGTAGAGCATACCCATGTACCACATAATATCCACATATTATTAATAATATTTGCAGCATTATAAACAATCCATCTAAGACCTTGACAATGTGGTGTTGATGTCATAAATGGTGACAACAAAAATCCCATTACAGTTGATGGAACACACAATTTAACATATAAATGAGAAGCAAAATAATGTAAGCATATCCATCCTAAATATATACCAGATATACCAAAAATAAATCTAAAAATATTTTGTGAATAAGAAAGAATATTATAAATTCTCTCTGAAATAAAAGTTGATTTATGTTTATATTTGTTTAATTCAGTATCTTTGTCTAGATAAATGTTATCATTATCATTATCGTTATCGTTATCATTATCGTTATCATTATCATTATCGTTATCGTTATCGTTGGTATCATTACTAGAAATACTGTCTATTTCAGTTTTTCCTAGCATTTTTTCGAATACTTTGTCTATTTTTTTAAACCTTCTAGGCATTATATTTAAACATAAAATGTCTTTATATTATGTTTAAAATTAAATTGACGGATGATTTCGGTTATTAAGTTGTCTAAACAATGTGAATGGTTCAGATAATTCACCATTACCTGAAGCATCAGTATAATTTAAATTGTTTAATATATCTTCACCGTAATCATTAAAAATTGTTTCGACCAAATTATTAAAAATTGACTGATTTCTCTCTGTGTTTGAGTTTAAGGAATTATTTTGGGTGTTGTTATTTTGAGAAGATGGTTGAGAAGAACTGGTATTAGAATTGTTTTGATTTTCTGAAGAAAAAGCGGAAGAAACATTTGAATTATCTTGTCTAATATCATATCTACAAACAGGGCAATTACAATGACTTGTAAACCATGTATTCAATTCATCTGTATTAAATATGTGACCACAATGACGAATAACAGTAACCATATCATTATCATTAAAACTATTTAATGAAATTGGACATGATGTGTTTTTTGGAGAAATAATGTCACAATACATTACTCTTCTTGTTGCGGTTTCTATTTGAGATTGGGTGGGATAAACTTCAACTGGATCCAAAAAATTTCGCAATAAACGTAAATAGTCATTATTATTATTTAAATTTATATTTCTATTACTAAAATTGCGATCAACAGGAATTCTAATTTGTTCAACACTATCAATAATATAAGGAGTAGTATTTACATAAAGTCTACTTAAAATCTCATTTGTTATATTATTATCTCTAAAAATATTTCTTTGATTATTTATTCTATTATTATAGTTATAGTTATTGTTAGTGTTATTACGTGTAGCATTGTTATTACGTGTATCATTGTTATTACGTGTATCATTGTTATTACGTGTAGCATTGCTATTACGTGTAGCATTGTTATTTGTGTTAAGTATGTTAATGATTAAATTCCTAATTTCTATATTAGAACTAGTTAAGTTTGTAATTTGTCTTAAATTATCATTATACATTGTGTTTAATATATTAATTAATAAAAGTTGTTCATTACTGATATCATATGTTCTAGTAGTATTATTCATATATTATATATATTATTAAATCTGTTTAAATGTATTATTATATAATAAATATTACAAAATGAACAAACAAAAATACCAAAATAAAGGATTAAGTGGACTAGCAAATCTAGGTAACACATGTTTTATAAATTCTTGTATACAGGTACTATCACATACATATGATTTAAACAATTTTTTGGAACAAGAAACATATAAAAATAAGTTGAAAAAAAAATATGACTCTGTATTGATTTTAGAGTGGGATAATCTTAGAAAAATAATGTGGAATGAAAACTGTGTTGTATCTCCAGGCAAATTTATAAAGACAATTCAAAAGGTCTCGGAATTAAAAGGCGTGGATATGTTTACAGGATATTCTCAAAATGATTTACCGGAGTTTTTGTTATTTTTAATTGATTGTTTTCATACATCATTATCGAGAGAAATCAAAATGACAATCTCTGGGAAGCCAGAAAATGATACGGATATTGTTGCTATAAAATGTTTTGAAATGATAAAAAATATGTATTCAAAAGAATATTCCGAAATATGGAATTTATTTTATGCTATTCATGTTTCAGAGATAACAAGTTTAGAAACAGGAAAACAAATTAATTTAACTCCAGAACCATATTTTATGGTCGATTTACCAATTCCATCTAATAATAAATCACCTTCTTTAATTGATTGTTTTAATCTTTATGTTGAAGGCGAAGTCATGGAAGGAGAAAATGGGTGGTATAATTCAGAAACGAAAGAGAGAATAAATATTAGGAAAAAAATCCAATTTTGGTCATTTCCAAACATTTTAGTAATAGACTTTAAAAGATTTAATGCTAATTTTCAAAAGAATCAAATTTTAATTTCATTTCCACTTGATGATTTAGATTTATCTGAATATGTTATTGGATATAAAAAAGAATCATATAAATATGAACTTTATGGTGTATGTAATCATAGTGGCGGAGTTATGGGAGGTCATTATACATCATATGTAAAAAATGCTAATGGAAAGTGGTATCATTTTAACGATACGAGCGTGACGGAAGTGGGTTTAAATGACTCTATAATATCCCCGAAAGCATATGTTCTATTTTATAGAAAGAAAACAACTTAAGATAGTTAATTTTATATTATAATTTATTATTTTAACTATTTATATATTATAATGGAAGTCGTAAATACAACATCAACAACAGATCCAGTTAATATGTATAATTATTTAAACAGATTCATTTTAAATCCTATTGTTTTTATTACCATACTATTGATTATTGTAGCATTTTATGTATTTTCTTCATCTTTAGACAGTGGTTCGTCTGGTTTAGGAAATGGAAATGATAGTGGTTCAAATATAATGGGAATTATTATTGTAGCTATTTTAATCGTTTTAATTATTGTAAATGCTTTCCAATATTTTTTTAGTATAAATGTAACTGCTTATATTCAAGATTTATTTTCTCCAAAAACAAAGGTTGACATTGTTGTAGACCAAAGTACATATCAACCGTCAACGGTTCCTGTAATAAAATTTAAGAAACAAGTATTTAATATTCCTGGTAACTATTATAATTATGAAAATGCTAAGGCAGTATGTCAAGCCTATGGAGCTGATTTAGCGACATACGACCAAATTGAAAAAGCTTACGGTAGTGGAGCTGAATGGTGTAATTATGGTTGGTCTGCTAATCAGTTAGCACTTTTCCCAACACAAAAAAAAACATATGACAATTTACAAACCATACCAGGACACGAAAACGATTGTGGTAGAACTGGTGTAAATGGAGGATATATTGCTAATCCTAATATTAAATTTGGTGTAAATTGTTACGGTAATAAACCTAAAATAACATCAGAAGAAGAGGAATTAATGAAGATTGCTACACCATATCCTGAAACAGCAAAAGATTTAGCTTTTCAAAAACGTGTAGACTTCTGGAAAAATAAAGTTGATGAAATCTTAGTATCCCCATTTAACTATAATACATGGGGTTCAGCATAAATATTAATTTTTATATAAATTATAACTTGTTAAATTATATAAAATATTCAGGTGTATCATATTCAATTGTATCATATTTACACGTATAATTGTCATTACACCTCTTTGATATAAAATATGATTGATAAATATCGTAACTATATGATATTATAAGAATAAATAAAAATACGCAATAAATACGAATCAAAAAAAATAAAAATCTATTATCACGAAATAAGTTGTTAAATTTAAAACAAACAACAGATATAATTGACTCAGATTTTTTCATATATAACCTACATATTGGACAACTCTTATTTATGTGATACCATTTATATAAACAGCATAGATGAATCCATCCGCCACATTGACACCTTTTTAAAAATGTGTTTTGTGTTTTAAAATCTATGGGTCGTAAATTATCATATGTAACATTTTCCAAACAAATTAAACATATATTCAGTTCTAGTGGCCCATCTTCTGAATTATCCGGAAGATGGTCAATTAATCTAAAATACATACTACTATATTTGCTTAATATTTAATATTTAATATTAAATTATAACAACTTTCTTGTCGTTGATTTTTTAGAAACTCTTTGCCTTCTTGTTTTTTTCTTTTTTGTCCCAGCAGTTTTAATATCGTGTTCTCTAACAAGACCTAATAATTTGTCATGAAGTTCATCATCAATATCATCGCTGTATTCGCTGTCAGAATCAGTTGATTCCTCTTTATATGCTCCGCCCCTCATACTATAACTTAATGCCCAGTTAGGAATAACTAAATCATTAAATAAATCAGAAACTTTAGTGGAACCTCCAGATTGTAAAGGTTTATTTACTGTAAGTATTGGAGATAATCCAGATTTCATCATAATTGAATTCACACTAAATCCGCCGGAATAAACTCCAGCTTCTTTATCTGTATTAAATACCAATTCATTCGCTCCTATATAATCAATTTCACTCATATATATATTTTATTTATATATTAATTATTATTAGAAAAGCGCTTTATTTCAGGAACAACTTTAATTTCTCTCTTCTGTTTTAAGTGTTCCATTATAAGCTTGACCTGATTTTCATTTTTAATAACTTCACCTAAGGTCTTTTCTAAATATTTGAAGGTAAGTGGTTCGGCAACTTTTGTATTCGCAAATTTAAGTTTTCCATCATTTATTTGAACTGTCGCATTAGAGAGATTGTTTGAAGAAGCATAATTCGTTATATTTTTTTCAAGTAAATTACGTTTTTCTCTTAATTCCTTTGTTTTCTCATTTATTTGCTTAAGCTGGTTATCGAGTTGAACCCATTGTTGAATTTGATTTTCAAAATTCATTTAATTCCTATAGGAATACAAAATATAATATAAATATAAAAAAACCTTAAAAATTTTTAACGTCTATGTTTGCGACTTTTTTTACCACCATATCTCTTCTTTCGGTAGGTTTGCTGTAATCCTAAAAGACCCAACGGAACTATAGCTTGATTAATAACTTCGCCAAAAAATCCGCCACGTCTATTCTTTCTACGTCTTCCAGCAGTTTGAATTAAAGATAAGTTTTGCGATGTTGGTACGTTCTGTTGTTGAGACCATTGTCCTTGAGCTCCAACATATTCTGAACCAGCTCTGCTGGCATAAGGTCCAGTTGCATCAAATGTTCTAGAGAATTGTGAATCAGGGGTTCCATTTACATAAGCACCATAAGTGGAAGCAGAAGTATATGAACCACCTCTCATTTTGCGACTTCTACTTATATGTCTACGAGTGTGTCTACGACTATGTCTATGTTTTGCCATATTATATAAATTGATGAGAATAAAATAATTTAAAAGTAAAAAAATAGAAATTACGATATAAATTTATTTTTTAAGTTTCCTAAAACTAACGCGAGTTTATGAATTAAATATTTTAGTAATTAATTGTTTATTACGTAATAACATTATTAAAATAATAAGAATAGCTAAAATCATTACAAAAATTAAAAATACTAAAGCAACTGTAATATAAATGTAAGGATAAATTTCATAAAGTATAAAATCGATTACAGGTTTTAACAACATTTTAAATTCATTTTTTATATCATCCCGTTTTAAAATATCCAAACATTGTTGAACTAAAGAGTCTTTCATACTAAATCAAAATAAAATTATAATTAATTTTTAATTTATGCGTGTTATTACATTTAAATTTTTCTATATTTTGAATAATATGGATAATATTATTGAACCAACTGAAAACTTCGATTTTACCAAGCTTTCTTTAGCACATCCTAGTGGTATCCAAGGAGGCGCATATTTTACTAAAATTGAATATAATAAAAAACCTTTATACATACAAGCGGGTAAAAGTCTAACAAGACAAGGATTTGTTAAGACTGGTAAAAAATATTATTGTGATTTAATGTTTGATAAGAATTCGGAAAGCATTATAAATTGGTTTGAAAATTTAGAAGAAAGATGTCAGAAATTAATTTTCGATAGAAGAGACACATGGTTTCAAAATAGTTTAGAAGAAAATGATATTGAAAGTGCGTTTAATTCAACAATTCGTGTGTATAAGTCTGGTAAATTTTATTTAGTAAGAACGAATATTAAGAACAATGATAATAATAGACCTTCTATTAAAATTTATAATGAAAATGAGATACCGATGACAATGGAAGAAATTAACACTGAAACAAATATTATCTCAATTTTAGAAATACAAGGTATTAAATTTACAGCTAGAAATTTTCAAATTGAAATAGAGCTAAAGCAGGTAATGGTATTGGACAACGACCCTTTATTTGATAATTGTTTGATAAAAGTAAACGGCTCGAAAAAATCATCAGTTAAACCTTTAGCAGAAAATTATACAATAGATGAACCAAAATTAGACAACATTATATTAGATGATACTAAAATAGATGATACTATTTTACACGAGAATAATTTAGAAGAAGTTACAAATGAGAATATAAAAGAAAAAATGGAAGATAATTTAGATGAATTAGAGCCTATTGATATTTTACTTGAATCAGACGTTAAAGAAGATGTTAAACTTCACGAACCCATAGAAGAAAATAATACTTTAGATTTAGTTTTTGAAGATTTAAATGAAGATATTGAGGAGAATACTAATGAACTTAAAGAATTGAATAATAATGAGATGTCTTTAGAGAATAATTTAGGAACTATACATCTTAAAAAACCGAATCAAGTATATTTTGAATTATATAAGGAAGCAAGAAAAAAAGCAAAGGAAGCCAAAAGATCCGCAATTTTAGCTTATTTAGAAGCAAAGAACATTAAGAAAACTTATATGATTGAAAATATGGATGATAGTGATAGTGAATTTGATGCTGAAATTGATGAAGTGTCAGAAAGTGAATTAGAAGATTTTTAAATAATGCTTGTTTCACAAAATGTTTAGAATAATTAATATGTATTCTAAAAATTATTTTATCATTAATTTTATATAATGACAGTCTCTTTAAAGAAGCTATGGAATGACTATGGAATTGGAGCCATTTTGGTTTTATTAATTATTGCCTACGGAGTTAGTGTTTTCGCTGGTTATTTAGGTGCCAAAGGTATGCCTGGTTCTGAATCTGCTGCTATGATGCCTTCTCAATACAAGAATACAAACGCACAAGCTAGTGTAGGCGTCCGACCTTCTGATCCTAATGGAAACGAAGTTTTCTCATCTGCTAATGGTGTCCAAACCTCTATGCCTGGTATCCCCTCATCTTGCTCTCAACCTAATATCCAAAATCCTGCTGAACTTTTACCCAAGGATAGCAACTCTCAATGGGCTCAATTAAATCCTTCTGGTAAAGGTGAGCTTGCTAACGTTAACTTGCTTAAGGCTGGTTACCACATTGGTATCGACACTGTCGGACAAAGTTTGAGAAATGCCAACTTACAAATCCGCTCTGAGCCTCCTAACCCTCAACTCAATGTGGGACCCTGGAATTCCAGCACAATTGAGCCTGACTTCCTTCGTCCTCCTTTAAATATTGGTAGCGGTCCTCAATAAGCATATATGCTGATAAAATTAAAAATATATCAAATATTTTACGACGATAATTTTTTAATTAATATCAAAATCTTTATATTCATTATTTTTACACATATAAATATTTTGAACTATATTATCATTTGTGATTTTTTCAATATTCTCATATAATTCACTTTGCCAATTGTATTTATCTTTAAATACATCTTCTTGTAATATTCTAATTATACTAAACCCATTTTCATTAGCGCATTTCATTTTATATATGTCTCTTGCTCTATTATGTTCTGGTGTTTTCCATTTAGCAACCTGTTTCCAATGTTGTTCTCCATCAATTTCTAATATTATTTTTCTCTTTTCAATTACCAAATCAAAAGGTAAATGTTTTTTATCTATACACCAATCTGCCTTATATTGTCTTTGTAATAAAGGATATTTCTTTTTTAATTTATCATAAACAATATCTTCTGCTTTGTATCTACAATTAGGACACCAAGATCCGTCTGTTATATGACATAATTTACTTTCAAAATCGTTTCCACATTTATCACAATCAAACCAAAATTTTTCAGCAGTGCTTTTAAATACTTCTATGGGTTTCTTTTTATTTTTTGTTGACCAGTTTTTACTTCTCTCTATTGAAGCAAATGATTTATTACAACATTTTTTACAATTTAAATTTTCATCACATAATAATTTATTGGCACAATATGGACACCAAGTTTTTTTTGAAGTTATATCTGATAAAGATGCTTTAAATTCATGACCACAATCACAATCAAACCAATATTTTTTATGAGAATTTTTAAAAACTTCATATGGTTTTTCACAATTTTTATCTGACCAGTTTTTACTTCTCTCTACAGAAGCAAAACATTTATCAAAACATTTTTTACAATTTATATTTAATTCACATAATTTTTTATTTGAACAATATGAACACCATCTGTCAAGTAAATTAATATTTTTAAGACAACTCTCAAAAGTATGCCCACATTCACAATCAAACCAGAATTTCTTGTGTGAATTCAATGCCACTTCATCAGGCTTCTTTTCATTTCTATCTGACCAAAATTTAGATTTAGGATTTTCTGAAAACATTATTTATTGTTAAATATACTACAATAAATAATTTTAACTCAATTTTAAAAAAGTAATAATTATAATGTTTTTGAATTACATTTTATAAAGGTATTATATATGGATAAACATAGCATATTTTTTTACATTTTTATTATAATTGTTCTATTTTTTTGTTTAAGAATTTATCTAGAATCGGACGCATATAATTTAAAATGTATTATAGCATCAGAAGATGGAAATAGATATTGTGTTAGAGAAAGAGAGAAATTAGAACTCGCGGCAAATCTTTTGGCCCAAGTTACGCAAAAAATGAAGGATATGGTAGCATATTTGAAAGAAAAAAAACCAGAAGACCCTAGAACTGTAAGACTTGTTGAAGGGTTTAATCCCAAAACAATTAGTGAAACTTTACCAACAAGTGAACTAACTGCATTTAGTGAAAACAAAGGAGAAAAAATAGCTTTCTGTCTAAATACAAAAAAAGAAGGAAATAGATTAATAGATATAAGCACATTAACATTTGTAGCACTTCATGAATTATCTCACGTTTGTACTGAATCTATTGGTCATAAGCAAGAGTTTTGGCAAAATTTTAAATGGATATTACAAAACGCAAAAGAATCCGGAATATATGACCCAGTAGATTATAAAAAATCACCTCAAGAATATTGTGGAATGAAAATTAATGATAACCCTTATTATGATTTAGTATAATTTTTTCTTGGTATATAATATAATGGTAACAGCTCTATCTCATCTTTTCCACGCCGCAATTATAACTATAATTCTTTATGTTATCATGAAATTTTTTTACACCTTTTAACATTTCAAACGCCTAATATTTCTCAATAAAAATAACTTAAAGGCAAGCCAATATTGTATATTAAGTAATAATGATAATAAATGAGGTTACTTCCAATCTTTTAAAGATTGTTTAGCAGTGTTTCGTGAGACCCAAAGTCAAACAAAGCGTGACACAAATGCTACTCATTTCGTCCTTCACCAGTTTCACTGGGTTAAGTTGGGACATCGTAAGGTGAAACTCCTTACTATTGATTTTACACTTTTTACAAATTAAGTAAAGCACTGAATAATAGAATCCCAAAAATAAGTGATTACGAGGCTTATTGAAAATCGGCGTTTGAAATGTAAAAAGTTGTAAAACAATCGAATGTAATGTCATTAAATAGAAGTATTTTAATTGGAGCTTTAGCTTTAATATATATGATTTTATTTGGTCACGGAATGCCAACACATTTACATAAAATATAATAATTAATTTAATTGTTTAGGTAGTAATTAAATTAAAAATAATACTGTCTTTATATATATGTCAAAGTCAATATCTTCAATAAAAACATCAGATACAAAAGAATCATCTTTAGATAACCGTGTATATAAAGTAAAACAACTAATTAATGGTTCAATAAATATTATTTATGTATTTAATGGTAAAAAATCAGAAGAATTTAATAACATATTTACAGAAGAGGAAAGACAGCAAATTAAATCAGAAAATATTACGGTTAAATTTTCTGACCAACAAATACATTTTGATGATTCTGTTGGTACAATTAAGATTAAAATACTTAATGAGCTTAAAAAAGAAATTTCATTGGACGAAATATATTTATATTGTCAAAAAAAAGAAACATTAAATGCTATTTCAGTTTACCAATCATTAACTCAAAATAAGAGTCTTCAATTAACAAAAGTAAGACTTGACCAGTTTATATCAAATATTATTTCTCACGACTCAGGAGAACCTTTTGAAGACCCTGTTGAAAAGGAAGTTTATACATTCGATGATATCTTTGAAATGAATTTTAACAACAAAAAATTTATTATTAATAATGTTCTAGGACAAAATTTTTTTATTGTTGAAAATGAATATCCATTTGTATGTAATCCATTTGAGGTAAATGATTATGACAAAATTTTTGAAAAAACTGCTAGAAAATCCTTAACAACTCTTAATAACCATTTATTATTAAGTAGTGGTAAAATAATTGATGACAGTATTTATCTCTGTTTAGCAGAAGATGTTTTACATTATTTAAAGAAAAAGGACATTTCAGAAGAGACAACAATAAAGGTTTATTATCCTTTTTTATATAACAAAAATATTAACAGTTTGGAAGATTTACAAAGCCAAAAAAGTCAATTGCTTGAAAATAATAAAAAAATTATCAATGAAAAAGTAATCGACTCATTTAAAACAATTGACATGTTTTATGATGTTTATAAATTAAGAAAATCTGAACTTAATTATATTAATAAAGGTATAAAATTTATTACAATTGTTATAAGACCTGAATTTGATATTAAAATACCACTTGAAATAATATTTAAGGTTGTTCATGCTACACAAGAAAATCCCCTTATTAAATACAATCCTTCATCAAGACAAGAAAATGTGTATAGACTTTTTACTGATAAAATTGCTACGGATGGTAGAAAAATTCCTTACCTAAAAAAAGCATCAATTTTTAAACTTATGAAAAGTATTGCTCGTAATAAGTCTGTCGCTGTTTATGTTGAAACTGAAAAAAATGGTCAGGCTTTATATTTAGTTTGTGAATTTGACGAACAAGGATACATTACAATTACATCTGAATTTAATGAGGTTATCGATATAAATGAAATTAATGAAATATTTAAAAAATCAATTAATCCAATTATAGAAGAAATTAAAGCATTATTAGAACAAAGTGGGTATAAATTAAACAAATTTAATAGTTTAACTGATGATAATGTAGAAATTAAACAACTTACTTATCAAACACAAATTTATATTAAAAAAGCACTTGATATTGAAACCTATAAAGGTTGTGTGTCTAGTGTTTTCATTAATGAAACAAATGTTTTTAAAAGTGGCAAAATAAATTTACGTTTTAAACGAGTATCTAATTATAGTAAATTTAATAGCATGGAAGCTTTTATATTAGAAAAATCAGCACAAGGTTTAAGAGGAGAACATATTATTGAATCTTTACTTGAAAATTTTCCAGAAGATTTAGACCGTAAACAAGCTATAGAATTGGTTAGTAAAATTGCTAATGAACTAGAAATTGAAAGAGGAGCTCGAAAATCTGATATTAAAATTAAAAATAATCCTGGATTTAAAACTGTGATTGAATTAGAACAGGAAACTGGTATTATAACAATTACAACTGAAAATATCAATAATATTAATTATTTACAAACAATACCTATTTATTTGGATACGATTGTACGTTTAACACAAGATAAAAAATCTACTGATTATCATGTTAAAGAAATTAACAAATTATGTTCTTCTGGAGAAAAGGAAGATATAGTAATTGATGATATTATTTCATCTTCAGAAGAATTAGTTGAAAATTCTGAAGTACCAATAATAGAATCTGAAGAAGAGGAACAATACAATAAATTTAAAACTGTTGATATTAACAAACCAAAAGGTGCTTTAAGTTTATTTTTTGATGAAGAAGACGCTGAAGAAGAAAATTATGAAGGAGGTGAAAGAAAAGGATTTAGTATTGATTTTGAAGGGGGTGACTCTGAATCGTCTGAAGAATCAATAGAAAGCGAACAATCAAGTGATTCTAAAAAAAATACATATGATGGCATTACCGTTCCAATTGGATTATCAAATGATTCAGCACATGATGTATCTTCCAGTTCAGAAGAATCTATTATTTCTGAAAAATCTACGCCTCATAAAGAATTAGAATCATTCCCTTCAGCTAGTTCTAAAAAATCCGTATCATCTGAAAAAACACCTGTAGAAAGTGATAAGGAATTAGAATCATTCCCTTCAGTTAGTTCTAAAAAATCTGTATCATCTGAAAAAACACATGTAGAAAGTGATAAGGAATTAGAATCATTTCCTTCATCCAGTTCTAAAAAATCTGTATCATCTGAAAAAACACATGTAGAAAGTGATAAGGAATTAGAATCATTCCCTTCAGCTAGTTCTAAAAAATCTAGCACAAAAATACCAACACCTAAAAAGAATACTTCAAATATTAAATTAACAATATCAGAACCTGAAACTGAAGATTCTATTGCTTCTGATGATGAAGCCCCGGAATCAGAAGATGAAGATGAAATTAGAAATATAGATGGCATGAAATTAAATAAACCTTATTATTTTCAAACACTTATAGAAAAAAAAGACCCTGTTTTAATTTTAAAAGAAGACACTCCTCAATATAACTCGTATGTTAGAACGTGTAGTTCAAGTATGAGAAAACAACCTGTTATTTTAACTGATAAACAACTTGAAAAAATTAAAAAAGAACATCCAGGATTTTTGAGGGAAGAAGATGTAATTAAATATGGTTCAGATGAAAAGCATCAGCATAATTACATATGTCCTCGTTATTGGTGTTTAAAAAATAATACTATTGTTGACCCAAATGAATTAATAGAAGTTACTGGAAAAGATGGTAAAAAAGAATTACAACACCCTACATGTGGTAAAGTATTACCAAAAGGAGATAAAAAAGTAAAACCTGGTTATTATATTTATGAATTTTATAAATCAAAACCAGGTAAAAAAGATTATAAAAAATATCCAGGATTAATCGCAGATTCCCATCCAGATGGCCATTGTTTACCATGTTGTTTTGATAAATATAACACAGAAGGTAGAATAAAAGCTAACAAAAAATGTTATGGTGAAAAAGTTGAAGAAAAGAAAAAGAAAGAGGAAGAGAAAGAGAAAGAAGAAGAGGAAGAAGAAGAGGAAGAAGATTATATTAAAGGTCCTGATAAATTTCCACTTAACAAAGGACGTTGGGGATATTTACCTCCTGAAATTCAAACAATGCTTCATGAAATTAATGCAGATTGTCAAATAAGTAACACTAATACTAACCTTAAAGAAAATCATCCTTGTTTACTTCGTCATGGTATTGAAATAAATAAAAATCAGTCATTTATAGCCTGTTTATCTGATGTTATATTCTTTGCTAAAAAAGTATTAGATGCTAATAATGAAGTTCAAACCTCTAAAATTTTAAGTATTTCGGATATGAGAAAACGTATAATTAAATCATTATCTATTGATACATTTATAAAATATCAAAATGGTAATTTAGTTACAGATTTTCACGAACCAACTAAAGATGTAGATATTGAAAAATATAAAAACTCGAAACTCTACTCAAAAGTAAATAAAGATAATGAACCCGAAGTTGTCTACTTTAAAAAAGTAGTAACGTCCTTTGAAAATTTTAAACACTTTTTAAGCGACGATGACGCTGTAATTGACCATACATATTTATGGGATATTGTAAGTATGCCAAATAAATATTTATTTCCACAAGGTGTAAATTTAGTAATATTTAAGCTTCCAAAAGATGATATAACAAATAATGTTGAACTTTTATGCCCAACAAACCACTATTCATCTGAATTTTATGAAGCGAGAAAACCAACAATTATTATCATGAAAGAAGATAATTATTATGAGCCAATTTATTCTTATCAAATTAAAGCGAGAAAACAGTTAAACGTACCGATAGAATCAATTAAGTTTGTAAATAAACAAAAAGAAAAAGAAAATAAAAAATTTCAAGAAGGTTCAAGAGTAAAATGTATTACTCATCCTTCTGAAGTTGGATACAATGAACCTGCTAAAATAATAAAAATACATTTGAATAAAACAGTTGATTTATTACATGACCCATATTGGAAAGGAATTACCAAGGAATTTAAAGAGAGAGATCCTCATCTTTCAAAAACAATGAGAGCTGTATTTAAGGGAATTATTAAACCATTTTTTAACATAATTTGTAGACCTCTTGATAGTATGCCGAATGTTTATTTTGCTGAAAGACCTTTATTACTTTACGATTTAGTTCAAAAATTAGATAAATATGAATATAAAATACTAAAATTGGTTATTAATTTTAATAATAAAGTAATTGGCGTCTTTGCTGAAGAACCAGGAATATCTGATAATAGCGGATTTATACCTTGTTATCCTTCAGCACTTGATGAAGATTTAAAGAAGGATATTGATTTTGTTTTTATGACAGATTTAAGTTTATGGAACACATATGAAAATACTGTTAGATTTTTAAATAAACTTGATAACAGAAGCAAAAAACGTAAACAAAGTCCTGATATACCGTGCAAACCTGCGTTTAAAATTGTTGAAGATGAACATGTCGTCGGTATATTAACAAATACAAACCAGTTTATACAGTTATCTCAACCAATTAGAGTAGATGAAGTAAATGTAGATTTAGATATACCATCAATAAACAATAATAACTATATTATAAATAAAGACGCTAACCCTATGGTTAATACAGAAGTTGAATTTACAACTCAAAATAGTGTAGATAAAGTTCGCGTTGATTATATAAAAAAAATCAGACTAGAAACTAACTTCTATAATGTTTTTAGAAATACTATTCGTATATTATTAAACGATTACGAAAATACTAAAATAAGAGAGAAAATTGAAAATGAAATGATAAAAGAATATATTATTTATTCTGAAAAACTTAAAAATATTACTACATTGTTATATGATTTAATTAAAAATAAGATACAATTTACAGGTGACGAGAATTATTATAAACTTATTAATGAAGTATCAACTTGTATAATAAAAAATAAAGAATCTTGTGAAAATACCCCAAATTTATGTGCGGTAACTGAAAATGGAAGTTGTGATTTAATTCTTCCTGAAAAAAATTTAATAACTAAAAAAGATAATGAACCTATTTACTATGGTAGAATGGCAGATGAATTAATTAGATATAATAGAATTAAATCATTTATGTTACAACCTCAAACATTTTTGTCATTTGGAAATATAAGTTATAATTTAAGAGACAATGAAATTATTTTAATACAATCTTTATTAACACAAGAATATTTTGAAACGTTAAATACTGCTGTTACAAATAAATATATTAATTATAATTCTTACGATGAAGTACAGCCAATATTAACACAAGTATATGATAACACAATACCATCCTTAGATCATGCTATTGGTATAAAAAATGATCATAGTTGCGAATTAAAAGTAATTGAAAGCATTACTTCTAGTGTTTGGAAAAAATGTTTTCCAGATAATTATTCTGAAATTGAATATTCTAAAAAGGTAACAGATGAAAATGGAAATGAAGAAATTGCTAAAACAAATTATTGTACATTTGCCTTCATAATTGATTTAATAGAAAGAAAAACAGGAAAAAAATTACAAATTAATCAAGTTAAAAATGAATTGTTTGAAGAATATAAAAAATATGTTGAAAAATATATTGATAAAATTACAAATATATTAATTATAGAAGGTAAAAAGACATTAGGAGACCAACTCCATGCTGGAACATTAACATTTTCAAGTTTTATATATACTGATAATTATTTCTTAACTCCATTTGATTTATGGTTGCTTGTAACAAAATATGAAATACCAACAATATTTATATCTCAAAAATATATTTTACAAACAAAATATGAGAAACATGAATTTACATGTTACGGAGATAATGCTGATAAGTTTGCATTTATTGTTATACCAGGGTTAAGACCTGAAAATATACCAAAATATAAATTAATACAATCTGATAAAGGGGAAGTTTTTATTTCTCTCGACAAATTAAATGAAGAATGTGTTGAAAGATTAACCAAGTCAGTTGATGATAAGATTTCTATCGAAGATTACTTAGAAAATTTTACAAAACCAATAACAACAAATTATGAAAGAAAAAATCCTGTAAGACTTGTTATCAAAACGAATAATGATAATGTAAAACCTAAAAAGAAAAAGAAATTAATTATTGAAGAAACAAGTTCTTTATCCCCAGAAGAGTATATTTTACAGCCAGCAAAAAAAACTCGTAAAAGCAAAAAGAAACAACTTAATATAAAAGGCAACCAAGCAACTAAAAAAAATACAAAAAATCGCAGATTATTACTTATTGACAGTTCAAGCAGTGAAAAGGTTTAACTTATTGAATCGTTTTCTTCCTCTTCATAAATTGTGTCAGTTGAATCGTCCTCCTCATCGAGGGAATCGTCCTCCTGATAATTTATATTAAAGTCGGTTTCAACCTCATCATATTTTAAATGATCTATAAAAAATCCTTCATTTAGCTTTTCAATATCATAAAAATTTACACAGTTCTCATCAAAAACTATTTCTTTGCCATATATTATTTTTTTAAAATATTTGTCTGTTTTATAATGAAGTTTATATTTTTTTCTCCCAAAATAAGGATTAAATTTATTAAATCTTAACATATTTAATTTAAACAAATGAGAATATTGTTTTTTTATTTGTGGATGAAAACTAAATAGTGATTTAAAATATAAAAATAAATATGGTTTCATAATTGTTACTAATTTATTATTAGGAAATTCAGGATTAATAAGTATTCTATTTTTATAATATAATTTCTCACAATACAAATTAAAAGTAAAAACCATGTGTCTTATATCTTTTTCAATTACATTAATAGGTGATTTATATACATAATTTTCAATTGAATATTCTCTTAGTAAATTTTCATTTAAACATTTAAATTTTGTTAAATTAAAATTACAATCAAAAAACTTAAAAAATAATTCAGAATAATAATTCGTTTTATATCTTATAAAAAAATAAATATTATATAATGTTGATTTGTTGAATGGTAAATTATTATATGGATTTTTTATACTCTTTGGTTGAGAGAAAAATAAAAAAGAATTTGTTAATGATGAATTTATTATTTGAATCAAATCATTAACATGAAATAAATATTTTGAATTATTATCAAGAATACAAATAACATTTTTATCAGTTAATCTTAATTCATTTAAACACATGTCTGTGTTAACAACTATTTTTGATTTTTTATATTTATAATCACGAAGAAATCTATTTAATGCGTTATAGGTTTTTTGAATTTTATACAAATAATCAATAAATTCATCTTGTTTTTGTTTATTTTTAAGTAAAAAACCATCTAATACATTAGATAACTTTTTATATTTATTTTTTAAATTTAAATTTTTCTCAAACAAACAAAATGATAACTTTATATAAATTTGAATTGTTTTATCTTCTTTATAATCAAAAGAAAAATAATTTATATCTGGGTTAATTATTTTTTTTATTATTAATTTATATGTTTCCATAATAATTATTAATAATATGTTATGTTTAATATATTATTTATTAATTTAATTTACTATCGCACTACTTTTAAAATCCTGGATTATAATTATTATCATTACCCATATCTTGGGCTTGAATAGTAATAACATTATTATTAATTGAAATTTTATTAATACCGCATGGATCATCTGGATTTTCAATATTACCAAATGCTTTTTCAATTTCTTCTTCAATATCAATTGGTCTATATTCGCTTACAGCTTCAAGTTTCTGCATTTCATCAACGTCTAGAACAACTTGGAAACAACTGGTTCCAAAGAATCCTTCTTGACCACACATAACATTGGCTGAAACACCTCTAAATGTATCAAGTTCACCGTGTCTAGCTGCCTTTAAGAACATTTCAGGAGTTTCCTCGAAAGATGCTTTGGCAATTGGACCAATATTATCATTATTAATTCCGTGTCTAAATATAGATATTAGTTTACTAGTTGCTGTCATTCTATCGACCAAAACACTATAATTGTGGTAATTAATGTAAGTTCCATCAAATTCCACGACTTCAACTAACTCATTGTAAATTGCTTGTCTAGCAGCTTCAATACCCAAAACATTATATATTTCCACAATATCATTACTAAGTGTTCTTTTATTATCAATAAAATCTAGTCCTAAAACATCTAATAGATTTGTACCGACAGTATCTAAAACCCAAATATCCTGCTTTTTATAAACGCCGTTATGTTCAACCACATTATCTACTATTTTTCTAAGTATAACTTTATTTATTCCCTTCGTTCCTCTTAATACAACATTATTCAACATCTGGTCTTGGAAATTTTTCAAAATATAAATTTGATCTGATTGGTCGAGAGGGTTTATCTTTGCCTTCTTTTGACCTTTTCCAGATCCTGATAGAACTTCATTCATTCTGATTCTAAATATTAATTTATCAGAATTAAAATCAGAATAAACACAAGAAATTTGCTGATCATAACAATTTTTTAATGTAAAGTTAACATCATCCATCGTAATATTTTTCTCAAGCATAACTTCAGGATCCATTTCCATTCGGATAATCCATTTAGACTTTTCATTCTCATCGTTAGTCAATGATACTTCAGCACATTCTGCTACCATTTTTTCAAATTCCATGTATTGTGAAATAGTATCTTTGTCAATATTAATAAGAGAATTCAAGTCATCTGGGTCAAAGCATACTTCGATTGATTTTACAATTTCTTCTAATCTAGTATGTTCCAACATATACATAATAGTTTGAGCTTTTTCTTTTTGAGTTTCTTCTTCAGGTTTCAAATAAATACTGAGTGAAGGATTTTTAATATCACTTGACAACGACAATATTTCTTCAATTCTTGGAACGCCACGAGTCACGTTGGATTTAGATGCGACACCGGCGAAATGGAAAGTGTTCAACGTCATCTGGGTTGAGACCTCACCAATACTCTGACCAGCAATCATACCAACCATTTCACCTGGAGCCACAATAGCTCTCTTG
>Ga0102811_1000266_pt1 | contig 27278 bp, 21 predicted proteins | sample ColrivemetaGS705_FD_84507 | JGI IMG/M metagenome (GOLD analysis project Ga0102811, IMG submission 84507) | Estuarine microbial communities from the Columbia River estuary - Flood tide ETM metaG S.705 | ecosystem: Environmental > Aquatic > Marine > Intertidal zone > Estuary | place: USA: Columbia... | reverse complement strand
TTTATATTATTTTACATAAATAATAGTATTCTTATTAATATGCATTTTTGATATAATTAATTAAATGTTATTTATATCAAAAATTAATACATCATTAAAAATGATGTAAAATTACGGGTGTAAATATTTAATTAGAGTAAGCAAGACCTCCCATACCACTCATGATACGAAGAACGTTGTAGTTAGTGGCATAGACACGAACCTTGGCAGTCTTGGTACCTTCAACAGTGGCGTTGGAAAGAACGAGTTGAAGTGTGGCGTTATCAATTCTGGAGAAGTTGCACGTGCCTGAAGGTTGATGTTCCTCAGGGCGAAGAGCAAATGAGTACACATTGATACCTTCATCGGGGCAACGGGTGTGGGCTTGGTAAGGTTGGACCCAAGAGAAGTAAGAACCTTCACGCTCAGAGAAGCGGTCTTGGCCGTTAAGTTGGAGCTTAGCGGTGACGACAGGGTTTTGGCCCCAGCAGTGCATGTCCAAAGAGGTCTCAGAAAGAACGAAAGTACCAGCATCAGAGACACCAGAGTTATCAAGGTGAGAAGGACCATTAACATCATCAACAGGAACACCAAGACCTCCTAAATTAGGCTCATTGTAAGGATTGTTAGGACCATTCCAATATCCAGTAAAACCATCACCAGGAATATTGTCAAGAGCACCGGCATCTTGGAAGAGACCTTGAGCATCAATGTAGGCGCGGGAATCAGCAGCAACTGATGCAGGACCACCGAAAGCATGGATAGCGTTAGGAAGAGCATCAATGGCATCAGTGTAGTTGAAGGGTTGAGCACCGAGCACCTTGAAAAGGAGAGCATCGCAAGTCAAGGATGAGCAGTAATCAACATTTTGATCGGGTTGGACAACCCAGATAAGCTCCTTAACGGGGTGGTTAAAGTTAAGCTTGATCTTGTTGCTGGAAGAACCAACAGACTCGTCGCCAGTGAATTGGAGCTGAGTGATAAGATATTCGTGGGGATTTTGAGCCATTCTGCGGCGCTCATCAGTATCAAGGAAGACATAGTCAACGTAAAGAGAGGCAGCGACCAAAGATTGGTTGTAGGCAATGGTGGCAGGGACAGGACGTCCAACGGTGTATTGACCGGCAGCACCAGAGTAAGGGTTAGTGTTGCAGTTCAATGTGGTAACAGCCCACAAGCACTCATCAATAGGACGAATATCAAGGTTGATCTTGACTTCGTGGTATTGAAGAGCAATAAGAGGAAGGGCAAGACCAGGGTTGGTACAGAACCAGAATTGAAGAGGAACATAAAGAGTGGTCTCAGGAAGAGCGTTACGAGGAGCGCAAACTTGACGAGGAGCTAAAGAATCGCAAGGGGATTCAACATCAGAGAAAGAAGGATCTGTGATGAAGGTAAGTTGAGTGGTGTTACCAATCATCTTGAAGTATCCGCGTTGTTGTTCAGCAGTCATAGTGAGTTGATTCCAGATGTGCATCCAGTCACCATATTGACGGTCGATTCTTTGACCACCAATCTCGACTTCAACTTGAGCAATAAGTTGCTCACCAGGGAAGTCTAACCAACGGGCATAAACACCAGTGTTTTGTCCAGTAGTGTAGTTTCCGAGACCCATAAGTTGGTTGATCTCAGGAAGTGTCACTTGTAAATATGTTCTGTAGGCAAGGTCACCATTTCTGCTGATGACACATTGGACACGGCGACCAAAATCGGCTTGACCGTTGAAAGTTTGTTCAATTGATTCAATAGCAAAGTTAGTATATCTGCGATACGTAACTTTCCAGAAAGTAATTTGTGGATTACCAGTAAGGTAAACATCTTGAGCGCCATAGGCGACTAATTGCATAAGACCTCCTCCCATTTTTATAATATTGCTAAAGAAAAAAAATTCAGAAATTTTAATTTAATTAAATTAATTAAATTAAATTAAAGCAATTAAATAAATTTACACTTAGCTATATTTTTATGAAATTATTTTACTTAAGTCTAAATTTGATTTCATAAATTTTTTTAAATATGCGTCTTCTAAAACTTCTTTTTTACCCTCATGACTTTTTATGAATACAAAGGAATCGCCTCTTTTTTTTACAGTCCAACCTTGCTCTATAGAATTAAACAAAAAAAGCATTTTTTGAAATTTAATAGCGTCAATTTTAATGTTTTCTAAATCGGTTAAAGATTCTAAATTTATTTTTATATCCATTAAATATTTTTAAGAAAACATTAATTAGCTTTTAACTATTGTCTTTACATTTTGTTTATGTTTATAAAAACTTGAATAATGTCTTTCTCCTTTTTCTAAAGAATTCAATGAAGATTTTATTATATTTCCAAAACCATCTGAATAATATATATTTTGAATCTTATATCCCTTCTTGGGAGGTATTTTAATCATTGATTCTATACAATTACTACAAGGCTTACTAGATTGTATTTTATTTTTTGTTGAAATTCTTATTACAAGAATATTTATATGTTCCAAATGTTTTTTTTGTTTTAATGTCATTAATTTTGAAATAGCATCGCATTCAGAATGTACTCCTGGCGTAGTTCCATCACTATTACCCAGTTGGTTAACACCAAAACTTAGAATTCTACTCTTTTCCAGTTTCCCTTTCCCTTGTAAAATACATGACACGTGATTATAATTACCGCAGACGCACGATGATATATTACAATCACCATTCTCATACAAATCAACGTCCGAATTAGAAGGCAAACAGAAACGCTTAATAAACATAGTGTCGAGCAAATTATAATTAATCATCTTTAAATCTTAAATAGTTAATATTTTTATTATTATCTCTTTAAAATGTTTCAATTTTATTTTATATAGTCTTTAAATTTATTTTATAACTATTAATAATGAAATATATTTTATAACTATTAATAATTAAATAAATTTTATGTATTTATTTAAAAGACAATGCCTACTTTTAAACCCAAGTCTAATAAAAAATTTAAATTTAATAAAAAAACATCAATAACCCTTGATAATAAACATAAAGAATTCTTAAATGAATTCACTAAAGATGAAACCAATATTATTCCTTATTTTAAAATTGAACGTGAAGAATTAAGACAACAACTTAACGATAATTGCCACGAATTAACAGTTGAACAAAAATTAGATATTGAAGATAAGATTAACGAACTTACTGAAAAAATTAGAGAGACAAAATCCAGAAAAAAAGAATACTTTCTTGATAATTCAAAATTTATATTTGAATATTTTGAAAATAAAAAAAATATATGTCATGGTAATAATGTTCAATCTTCATCAAATAAATCTAAAATGATAAACAACTTTTTTAAAATTAACCAAGATAATACAGAGGAAATAAAACATGAAAAAGAAAAAAATAACATTGTTATTAAATATTTGAGTAATATTGATGATTCGTTTCTAGATGTAAATTCATTCATATGCCAAACTGATATTTGTCAAATTTGTCATAAAGGCGAATTAATACCTTTAGAAGACGAAGGAATCATGGTTTGTAACAGTTGTTCAAGAAGTATTCCATATTTAATTGAAAATGAAAAACCTTCATATAAAGAACCACCAAAGGAAGTTTGTTTTTATGCTTATAAAAGAATTAATCATTTTAAGGAAATATTAGCACAATTCCAAGGTAAAGAAACTACTCAGATACCTCCAGATGTTATTGAAAATATTAAACTACAGATTAAAAAAGAGAGAATAGAATTGGCACAAATTTCTAACATTAAAACAAAAGAAATTCTAAAAAAACTAGGCTATAATAAATACTATGAACATATACCATTTATTAAAGATAAATTGGGAATTAAACCTCCCATTATGTCTCCTGAATTAGAAGAAACATTATGTAATTTATTTGTTGAATTACAATCACCATATTCCAAGTTCTGTCCTGATGATAGAGTTAACTTTTTAAATTATTATTATACAGCTTACAAACTTTGTGAGCTTCTTGGGGAAGAAAAGTATCTCCCGCTATTCCCTTTATTGAAGGATAGAGAGAAAAGAATTGAACAAGATGATATTTGGAAAAAAATTTGCGAAGAACTTGACTGGGAATTTATACCTACTATTTAGATATTAACAAAATAAATTCTAGACATTGGGTGTACTGTTTATAAGGTGAAATAACGAATAAATTTATAGCGTAAAATAAATTTATAGCGTAAAATAAATTTATGAATTTATTTACAAACGCCATAATGAACCGTCTTTATTTGAACTATTGAAGGATTTAAAACCGCGCCTTTCGGTGAAATAAAAATCAACAAAACGAAGAAAATTAAAACTTTATAGGTCAAAATTAGTTATTTGTTTTTTTAATTTGTATATTATTACCAGTTAATACTTTATAACTTAATGTTGTTAAATTATCATTAATTTCTAAATTATTTGTTATATTAGCATAAGTTGATGAAGTACCCATAAAATATAATAACTCGCCGTTATTATTAATAATTACTGGATTTGTTGGAGTTGATTTATTTACCTGAAGAGTCGAACTCGTTGACGCAGAGGTATAATCTGCGGTTGCTTCTTGAGTTGCTGTGATTATTGTACTTCCAATACCAACAATAGTAACTGTGTCTCCAGAAATAGTAGCTACTGAGGTATTTGAACTAGTGTAACTAAATGAACCAGAACTATTAGATGTTGGATTTGTTAATACATAAGGTGAGATACCATAGATTTGAGGTGATTGTGTATTTAAAGTTTCTAATGTCGGAGTTGATTGATTTACCTCAACAGTCGAACTTGTTGCTATCATAACTCTGTCTCCTAATCCTGATTTTGCAACAGCAACAAATAAACCATTACCATAAGTAACACTCCACCATCTATTATCAGCCGCGGAACTTCCTAAAGTCCAAGTTATACCATCTGGACTTGTCATAACTCTATTTCCTGTTCCTGTGATAGCAACAGCAACAAATAAACCATTCCCATAAGTAACACTAGACCATTCATTAGTCTCGGTACTTCTTAAAGTCCAAGTTATACCATCTGGACTTGTCATAACCCCATATTCTGCTCCTGAGCTAGCAACAGCAACAAATAAACCATTTCCATAAGTAACACCACACCATAAATAATTAGCCGCGGAACTTCTTGAAGTCCAAGTTATACCATCTGGACTTGTCATAACTCTATTTCCTGTTCCTGAGCTAGCAACAGCAACAAATAAACCATTTCCTGATAAATCATTTACATAAGTAACACCTCTCCCGCCAGTATCAGCCGCGGAACTTCTTAAAGTCCAAGTTATACCATCTGGACTTGTCATAACTTTGCCTGTTCCTGTATCAGCAACAGCAACAAATAAACCATTCCCATAAGTAACACTCCACCACGCATTATCAGCCGCGGAACTTCTTAAAGTCCAAGTTATACCATCTGGACTTGTCATAACTCTATTTCCTGTTCCTGAGCTAGCAACAGCAACAAATAAACCATTTCCTGATAAATCAAATCCATAAGTTACCTCCTCCCACAAATAATCCGCCGAGGAACTGCTTATTGTCCATGAACTTATAGACATATATATATATATATATATATATTATATTATATAATTAAGCGTGCCACTTTAAATCTTTAATGGTGTAAAATGCTAATATTATTAATTATTATACAAGTACACCGTCCAAAAAGAAAAATGAGACATACCGTTTCCAGCACATAAATTATAATAATTATTTTAATTATTATTTATGTTAGTATTTTTATGTTAGATATTAATTTGTAGGTTTGTAAGGAAATAATGTTAATTCTCTAGTATTGTAAATAGAGAAGTTAGGGTCATAATTATTCGCACCCACACCGTTTCCAAAACATATTCCTCCTCTTTGTTTTCTCTTTTTCGCAGTTATCCTTCCCTTTTTCCCCTTTCTTGTTTTTCTTCCCTTTTTCCCCTTTCTTCTTTTCCCGCCCATTTCAGTAACAGAACGCGGAGAATATGTCCCTAATTCTTCTATATTTAAAAGAGGAGGTTGTTCTTCAATATGGTTCATACCATTACCATTTATATCAGCAACACCATTTTCTTGATCTGGAACAGATATGTCTTCATTAAAGTTTTCAAATTCATCATTCGCTTCATTTACACTTTGAATTATTTCTTGTGGTGTAAAGGGTGCGCCAGTAGCAGAATTTATTTCATTTAAACTCATTTGAATAATATTTAATCTAACACCAGTATTTGATAGAACCTGAATATCATCTTTTGAAAATCCCAATCCTAATAACTGTTCGGTCTCTTCTTGTGTAAAGTCGCCACCAACCATCTTTTTATAGGATCGACCAATTTTGCTGGTTTTTTTTCTAAAAGACTTGCGTTTTGGTCTTCTAAACTTTTTACGTGTTTGTTTTACCATAATATATTATATTTAGATTAAATATAATATGTTAGATTATTGATTTAAAAACCACCAGGGAATTTAACCAAGTTAGCACCAATACCAAAGCCAGCACCAGAGCGAGCAGTCGCGCCCATAGAAGGAATATAGGTGTCAAGTATGCTAAATGTAGCCGCAGAAGTTAAAGCAATCAATATAATTTCCTCAATGTTCAAAGAACGTTTAGGAATAGCATAAGCAGCAATAGCTACCATTAAACCTTCAACAAGGTACTTAATGATTCTCTTAACAAGTTCGCCAACGTTAATAAGTCCGTTCATTTATATTAAATAATAAGAAAAAAAATATATATTGCGATTAAAACTTAAAAATAAATACTTATTTTATTTTAAATGAAACATTCTAAAGAAAAGAATTCTAAAAAATCGGGTTTTGAGAGAAAAGATGTTAATGGTAAAGTTAATCCTAAATATGTTGACTTGTTAGAGGAAGATAAGCCTATTGCCGGTCAAAAATTCGTTTGTGTGTCATTTTGTTCTCCAGATAAAATTCTAAAGGAAAAACAAATCTTCTTTTTTGAAGAATTCCTAAAGAAGTGGGAATTTAATAAATCAATGGAAAAATTTGTTCAGTTCCTTAATTTTGTTTCATACAAATATAATATTTCATTTGATGATGTATCGAATGATTTTAAAGATTTTGTAAAAGAAGAAAGAGAAAATCTTATTAGTTCTAGCATGGATGATGATTTTAAAACTTTTATCGATAATAATGAAGAAGAGCTACAAAAACGATATGATGTTGCTCATAACTTTCAAACGAATACTAGAGGGTTAAAAATTCGCGGTTCATATCCTACTCAAGAAGAAGCCGAGTTAAGATGCAAAATGTTAAGAGAAATTGACCCTAATCATGACGTTTATGTGGGTCCTGTTGGCATGTGGATGCCTTGGGACCCTGAAGCTTATAAGACTGGTCGTGTTGAGTATATGGAAGAAGAACTTAATCAATTAATGAGTGAAAAGAGTAAGAACGAAACTAATGCCAAGTCTGCGTTTGAACAACGTGTTAAGGAATCTAAACAAAAGGCAATTGATGAAAATATTAAGAATGCCGAAAAATCTGGTAACGCATTAACTCAAACCATTGATGAAGATGGTAACTTAATCGGAGTTAACAATGTTAACACTCAAGAACAAACATTTAAGGGACAGGAAAATATTTCTACTGCTGATATCTGTATGGAGTTATTCGAAGGCGAAAATATTGTTGTTGGAAAGACCGACAATGGTCAAAGTCAATTAATTAGTGGTCCTTTTGCCAAAAAAGATTCATTGAAACAAGTAGATTAAATTAATTACACTCATAATTACTTAAAGCAAAACAAATAATATAACTATTATGAAAATTTGTTATATTATTTCTACATGTGATAAATATCTTCAAACAAGAGTAAAATATCAAATGGATATTATGCTTAAAAATGTAAATAAAGATGATATTTATTATCTTACATCTAAACCTGACGTTGAAAATAGACAATTTGGATGGTATTCTATGGATGATACACAAAATATAACGTGGAAATATATTCATTTTATTTATCATATGAACATTCCTGATTATGATTGGTATATATTAATTGACGATGACACGTTCGTTTTTGAAAAAAGACTTCGAAATTTATTAACAAAATATAACTCTAGTGAAAATTATTATATTGGTAAAGAGGTAGACCATATTAAACGGGAGTTTTGTTCTTATATGTCAGGCGGAGCTGGTTACGCATTGTCTAAATCTTTGTATTCTTATATTACTGAATACGTTAGAAAAATTGGGAAAAATGAAGCATATTCGCCACTAATTAATTTACAAAATCAGTGGTGCGACGATTTATGTATTGGAATATGGATTCAAGAAATTGCTAAAACAAATAAGATTAACCAAATCAATAATAATCTTTTCCATTTAGCTGAACACGAAAATGAATATCAGTTAACTGATGCTATCACATTTCATAAAGTTATAACAAAAGAACAATATGATTTTTACACATCTATAGCAGATAAGGATACAATTATAGAGAAAAATGAATTTCAATCTCAATCTGTTGTATCACAAAATAATAGTGATACTGTTTTTACATTGGTAACAGATTTAAATTATTTTGATAAAGCTAGAAGAACTATAATTGATTTAAGAACTAAAGGTAATTGGCACGGAGATATTGTTTTGATTACTATCGATTTTCATTTGAATACAAATTTTAAAGATTTTTATAATGTTACTGAAAAAAAATTTCCAAATATAGACAAATCACAACTGCTTACTAAAATAGGTATAAATGGATTTGTTGATACAACAGATAAGAGAGAAATTAATAAATTGAATCAATGGGAAAAACTACATGTATTCGACGATTATTTTTCCAAATGGTCACGGGTTGTATTTTTAGATGCTGGGTTGCGTTTATTAGACGACATTAAATATCTACTTGAGATTGATTATAAAAATAAAATTTTGGCACCAAAAGATGGTAATCTTTATATTGATCAATCATTTAATTGTCAAATAAGTTATGATAACCCAGAACTAATCGAGTCATTAAAATCTGAATATGGCGAACAAATCTTAAAATCAAATTATATGCTCAATTGTATCTGGATTTATGATACAAATATTCTTAAATTATGTGATAAAAATCAGCTTATTGAAGCTATGAATAAATATACATTTTGTAAAACAAATGAAATGGGAATAATGAATATATTATTCCATTTTAAATATAATTTATGGGAAAGATTACCAGTTAAATCGTCTAGTGGAAAATTTCTTTTTGATTGGTGCGAATTAAATAATCCTAATACAATTTGGAGAGACTATTGTTATATTAAATATCCTGTAACAATTTCATTTGATGATTGTTAAAAAATTTGATTCTGATTTATTATTAAAAATACATTAAATAATAAATTAATAATTATTCTGTAGCATAATAATAATCATGAACTATAGTTTTGTTTTTCACACATCTACTCATCTTGGCAGCAGAAATACCTTCTAGTTCGGCTGCCTTCGCTATTGTGTCCCATGTTGCTAGCAAAATATTAGTATTTGTTTCTCTCTTATACACTTTTTTACCAGTTGATGAAATAAGTTTTGGTTTATACTCATTTTGTTTTATAGACACACCATAATAACCTTCATTATTTCCTTCATCCGTCCATACGGTTGCTTTAAGAGCGTAAGGAGATTCGTTTAAATATTCTTTAATTTCTTTCATGTCATTCTCAGACAATTCTTTGTTAACTGAAATTTTCCATTTTTGATATTCTCTCAATAAAACTGAATTTAGAACCTTTCCACAATCAGAAAACTGACAAGATTGAAAAATAAATGTTTCTACTGGTGAATTTTCTTTAGATTTTTTATATTCAACAGGTTTTAATTTAATACCTAAGTATCCATGATTTCTTTCAATCCTTTTTGGTTTAAATCTTGTATCCAAATAATTTTTTAAGGCATGGAATACTTCTTTTGAAGGTTTAACTTGACTCCATAAACGATATCTTCCTTCAATGTTTACTGACAATTCTTCAACATCTGTTCTAACAATACATATTTCATTAACAAAATCATTAAATCTTTTATTAACATCATCTTCAGGCAATAATATATTTTGATAAACAGATTGATTCTCAATATTAACAGAATTAATTATTTTTTCATTATTTTCTAGTAACTCATTTAACTCATTAATTTTAAGATTTTTTTCAATAATCATCGCTTCTTGACTTTTATTTTTTTCTCTCAATTCCCTATTTTCATTTTCTAATTCTTCATTTTGTTTCATCAATCTATTAAAATTATCTATGCTATACGTTTTAGAATGTATAATATCTTTGATGTGTTTAGTTAATTTATCAATAGTAAAATTTGTAGCATCATAAGCAATAATTTCTGTTTTATTTTTATTGTTTATTTCGATAGTTCGAATCTGACGCTTAATTTTAGGATATGTTTTTATTAGATTTTCAATCTCTACTTTATTTTGAACTCTAAACGCCTCTACCAACACAAAGTTGTTGTATTTTTTACGATGATCTTGTATTCTTGTTGCTAGGTCATTTGTGTGACCGAATTTTATTAATTTTTCTCCAGATTCATTTGTATTATCAATTGTTCCAAAATATATACATTCTGTATTTAATGGAAAGTGGATAATTGTTGCTTGCTCTACGGCTCTTTGTTTTTCTTTTTTGGAACTTTTAAGCGCTTTATCTTTTTCCAAAATAATATTTTCTTTTTGCTCCAATTGAAGTCTTAATTCATCCGTTTCTTCTTCTACAATTTGATGTAAAACTTCTTCCATTTTCATATAATATTCGTGAATTTCACTCGCCTTTTTGGTTTGAGCTTTCAAACATAATGATTTAAAACATTTAATTGTTAAAAATATTTTTTTTATATTTTGTCCTCCATTTTGTTTTATATGTTTTATAGCAGTATCTTGCTTATCCTTAAAGTTAAGCGGTTTTTCTTCAGAAACTGCTCCTCCAACTTGAGGAGCAAGATTTTTATAATCTATATCTAATTTAAAATTTTTTTCTAATAAAATTTCACTCTTTTGTTTAGTAGAAAATCCTAACCATTTCCATATATCATCTAAATCAATTACAAAATCTATATTTTTATCATAATTTAAATAACAATAAAAACTACTTACAAATAATTGTTGTTCAAAACCAGTAAAATTATCTTTGATTTTATTTATTAATTTGTTATTATAAGCCTTTGACAGTTTAGATATTGGATTTTTCTCTATCAATTCTACGATATTTAGTTCTTGCATCTTATTATATACTTTATAATAGGATACTCTTTAAGTTATCATTCTTGCTTATATATTTTGAAAGCGGTTTTATAAAAGCAATGTTTTCTATTACCATTTAGTTGTTTTTTTAACACTAATCTTAGGTCCAGCACCTCTTTTCTTATTTTTCGTAGGATCATATTGCTCTTCTTCATCTTCATCTTTCATTCCTTTTGATAATTCCCAGAATTCTTTTGAACCTAGTCTAAAATCGCCATGATTATCGGCTTTATACCAAAATACTTGGTCGTGTAATTTGTTCGATTTCGAGTTGTTATTAATTACCAAGCACTCATAATTTTCGGTACATTGATCCATCACCTGACAAAAGCTCTCAAATGTTGGAAACATACCAGCATAGTTTTCATAAATACGCTTCCTGTTCGCAATGTAATTTTCTCTCAAAATAAAAACATAATCTATGTTGGTTCTCAGTGTGGGAGGAATGCCTAAAGGATATTGCATTGTGATGACTAACATGACCTTCCAATGTCTTCCGTTCATAAAAAGTAATCGCATCATTTTATCGCGAGTCCATGTAGCATCATATAAACAATCGTCCAAAATTACAAATGCCCTCGGGTCTATATTGCTGCGTTTATATGTTTCCATTTCTTGTTTAACTTGTTTTAACACGGTGCGTTGTCTCTTTAAAATATTTTCAATAATAGCTGTATTATATTCATTATGTATGAATAATCTTGGTACCATTTTACCATAGAAACCGTTACCTTCTTCTGTTCCAGAAATAACAGTTCCGATTGGTATTTCTTGTTGATAATAAAGTAAATCTCTTACCAAGAAAGTTTTACCAGTATCTCTCTTTCCAATTAAAACTACAACAGGTCCTTTGTTTTCATTTGGTTTAAAGCTAATATTTTTCATATCAAATTTTTTAAGTTCTAAGGTCATTGTTATTTAAAATATAAATTAAATTTTAATGTTTTTTACGCAATAAGAGCTAATAATATAGTTTTCACTTAATAATAAGTTAAAACTATATATAATTTATATATTAATTAGCTAAAGAATGTTTAACGTGAATTATCAAAAACGGAAAAATCTTGAACTTTTTAAATCTTTAGAAAACTCCAAAACCATGTTTCTCTCAAATGCACAAAACTATATTCCTATTTATAATAAATTCTTTACCTTAAATGATAGCAATTATAATAGTATTAATCTAAATAACAAATGGTTTATTTCAAATGTTATTCAAGGAGACGAACATGATTTTCGTGTAGTAAATTGTAGACTTAAAAATATACAAAATTCAAAAGCAAAAGCAAAAGCAAAAGATAAAGATGTTTTTTTTAAGATGGCACCTTTATTAGATCCATTTAAATATTTAATTGGAAAGTATAATGTAAATGATAAAAAATTGTTTACCTTACCAAAAATTAATTCAACCGAATTAGATTGTCATTCAAAATTTATTGACCAAAATAATTCAGCATATGTTGATGGGATGTTTGTATTCTTATCTAGTAATTTAATTTATACACATGGGTTCACACACGGAGTTGATTATTATGGTTCATTTTTAGGAATTAAAAACGATTTTATTTTAAATGTTTTTGATGATATTGATTATTTAAATGGTTCTGATTACTTTAATAAAAATAAAAATGTCTTATTTAAAGTTGACGATTATCAACATTTATTTCAGGATGAAAATCAAAAACTAATACCTATTACAATTCAACATAATTCAAGTGCTAAATCGCAAATATCAATTAAATCTTTTGATAATGAAATGTTTGAAAATGTATTTGATGAAAAGATTGTAAATATTTCTGATTTACAATGCGATTTGATAGATATAACTGATATGAATCTTTTGGAACAAAAAGAAACGAATCAACAAGTTACGTTAAAATCAAATTCAACTTGTTCGTCCCGCTCATCATATACTGATAATGATGAACATACAGTTTGCGATGATTGTGGCGAAATTGAAAATTTAGATTGCAATAACCATGAAAATGTTTTGAAAGAAGATAATGGCGAACATGAACAATATGAAAATGATGAGGATGATGAGGATGATGAGGATGATGATGAGGATGAGGATGATGAGGATGATGAGGATGATGAGAATGATGAGGATGAGGATGAAACAATAAATGTAACTATTCCAAAATTTCCAGTTCAAGTTATTGGTATGGAATTTTGTGAAAATACATTTGACGAGTTAATTTTAAATAATGATTTATCAAAAGAAGAATGGTATTCAGCATTCATTCAGATTATTATGATTTTAATTACATATCAAAAAGCATTTAACTTTACACATAATGATTTACATACTAACAATGTTATGTATAACAAAACAGATAAAAAGTATATCTATTATTGTTATAAAAATAAGTACTATAAGGTTCCTACATTTGGTCGTATATTCAAAATTATTGATTTTGGAAGAAGTATATATAAATTTGATGGTAAATTGTTTTGTAGTGATAGTTTTCAAGCAGGCGGCGATGCTGCTACCCAATATAATACAGAACCTTACTTAAATGATAAAAAGCCTAGATTAGAACCAAATTATAGCTTCGATTTATGTCGTCTTGCTTGTTCAATATTTGATTATGTAGTTGAGGATTTTGACGAAATTAAAGATTTAAGTAAATGTACTGACCCTGTTAAACGTTTAATAGTTGAATGGTGTTTAGATGACAAAGGAGTAAATATGTTATATAAAGGAAATGGAATAGATAGATATCCTGACTTTAAATTATATAAAATGATAGCAAGATGTGTTCATAATCATACTCCTCAGGCACAATTAGAGAGACCTGAATTTAATGCTTATTCTAGTTTTAAAGGTGAAGTACCAGGAGATGTAATAAATATAGATAATATTCCTTGTTACATTTAATTATAACTTCATAATACATTTATAACTTCATAATACATTTATAACTTCATAATACATTTATAACTTCATAATACATTTATAACTTCATAATACAATTTTATATGTATATTATGAATAAATTTTGTTTTTATTATACTAACTTAAAAAAAGACACTACTGTAATGTCGACGACCCTACATAATGTAGGGAAAATCTGGAAATTTTGAAAAAAGTCGCAAAAAATGTTCCTCCATATGTAGTATCGATATATGCAATTTTTTCGAGAAAGTTTTTTTGGATTTTCAATTTTGGACATTTATTTTTGTCCATTTTTGAAAATCTTGGATATTTTATGGAAAAATATAATTTTGTGACCATAATTAAAAATTAGCGTCTCATCACCAAAAAAATAATTTTCAATTTGTTACGATAAATTTTAAAATTAAAACTTAAAAAAATCTTCTGTTTCTATTGTATGGAAACATTAGGAAACAAAAATCAGCAAAAATCAGCGCAAAATTTTTATTGTAAAAGTTGTAACTATAATACGAGCAGAAAATGTAATTTTGACGACCATAATTTGTCAGCAAAACACAAAAAAACATTGGAAGGAAACGTTTTGGAAACTTTTATAAGCGAAAATCAGCGAAAATCAGCGATTTGTAATTTTTCATGCGAAAAATGTAATAAAGAATTTAAAACTCGTTCTGGATTATGGAAACATAATAAAATATGTATTTGTGAAAATAATAAAATAGAAAATACTGTAGATAAAAAAGATGAATTAATTGATTATCTTATGAAAGAAAATAAAGAAATTAAAGAATTGATATTGGAATTAGCTAAGAAGGATTCGTATAATAATTGTAATAATACGGTTAATTCTCATAATAAAGCATTTAACCTAAATTTCTTTTTAAATGAAACATGTAAAGATGCTATGAATATTATGGATTTTGTTGATTCAATTAAACTTCAGTTATCTGATCTAGAAAAAGTTGGGGAACTAGGTTATGTTCAAGGAATATCTAACATAATAACTAAAAATCTCAAAGAATTAGATGTTACACAAAGACCGGTTCATTGTACAGATAAAAAGAGAGAAACAATTTATATTAAAGATGAAGATAAATGGGAAAAGGAGGATGAAGATAAAAAAAAATTACGTAAAGTAATAAGAAGAGTTGCTTTTAAGAACCAACGTTTGTTACCAGAATTTAAAAAGGAACACCCAGATTGTGGTAAGTATAATTCAAAGTTTTCTGACCAATATAATAAAATAGTAGTCGAATCAATGGGAGGACCAGGAGATAACGAATTCGAAAAAGAGGAAAAAATCATAAAAAATATTTCAAAAAATATAATTGTTGATAAATAAATTTAAAATTATTACTAAATTTATTTATATAAATTATTCACTATAGATATTTTAAGTGTTTCATCGGTTACACTTAAATCAGACAAACGTTTTAATAATGAGTTTCTCTCTTTTACTAATAATTCATCTGGTAGTATTCCAGGAAATCTTTGTTTTTGTAATCCTCTATTCATAACTAAAATTGCGCGTTTAAATTTATCAAGAATTCTTTCACAATCTATAATAGTTATTCTTTCATAACCTTCTTCTGTTATCGGTTTTCTCTCTTCCAACAGATTTTTAAACTGAAAATATTTTGTATAATAATAAATTTTTTCATTTAAGAGAGAACCAATATTTGGACATCTGAATAGTAGTTTTTCATTTAATTCTGATATGAAAAATGGAAAATCAATTGAATTCTCAAAATATGGTTTAATATTTAGTGGAGTTTCTTTAAAATCTATATCTGAAAACTGCCTAAAATCATCTACCATTATACGTCTTCTAAAGTCTTGTTTTTTAATAACTTTTAAATAACTAAGTTTAAAAATAAATGGATTTGCTCTAGCATTTAAAGGATTTGGAACTTGAACAGAAACAGAGTATTGTGTTTCTGGTGTATTTAAAAACCATCTTACTAAATAAGATAAATGTCCTGCTAAATTTTTTACATTTGCCTCTACATATGGTATACTTGTATCAGGCATAATCAAAACATCAATATCTTCAGATTTATACATAGATGATTCTGGCATTCCAGCCAATACAAGTTGTATAGCCTTTCCACCTTTAAATATAGGTTTATAATCTTGTCCAATCATTTTGTTTAAAATTATTCCAAAAACAATTAAAGCAGCACATAATACAATATTATAATGAGAGAAATCTATATCTTGGTCACGACTGTACAAACCAAATGATTCATAAAAATCATTTTTTGTTGGAGTAAAATATGTTGGAATTAATGATTGATTTATTTTACAAACACTCCATAATTGAGTGACTTCTGAATTTTGTATGGGTATATTTCCATCAGAATTCATCATTTCATTAATTTTTGTTCTTATAGAAAGCATTTCATTTTCTCCAAAAATTGGTTTCCAAAATTCTGGTTCAACTTCTGGATTATATCCAGAATCAGAAGGTAATTCAGTTGGTAATGTTAATTTAACAATATGTTTAGAATGTGTAGGTTCAATTATTGCGTTAATTTCTTCATCTTTTATTAGATTTTCCATTTCTGATTTTTGTGCTTCTAGTAATAATTTGACATTAGCGCCTTTTTCAAGTAAATATTTAACTAACCCTGTATCTTCTAATTTTATTGCTGATGATAATGCTGAAATATTATTTTTATAACTAACAAGATTAATATTACCTTTATTATCTATAAAATTTTTAACAAATGCTTTTCTTACAATAAAATCATCAATATTATCAAAAATAATAACTAATAATGGAACGAAGCCTATCAATGGGGTATTTTTTTTATTATAATTATATTTATTGATAGGAATTGTGTTTGTTGTTATAGGAATTAGTGTATTTATACCAATTTGATTACTTTTAAATCCATTTTTAAAGATTTCAACGACTTTTTTAACTCTTTCCATGTCTCCTGCTTTAACCGCGTATTGTAGTTTTTTAAAAGAATTTATAAACATATTTCTAAATTCATCCTTAATGATTTTTTCATTTCTTTCTTTTTCTCCACCACCTCTTAAACGTCGTCTAGTTTTTTTATTTCTATTATTATTATGCGTTTTTTTAATTTGTTTTCCAAATAATTTGCGTGTTTTGATTCTTTTCATTATATTATAAGATGATAAAAAGAATTAATTTAGATCGAAGATACATTGGTTAAAATCCAGGATTATCGGTAAATACTGGAGTAATATTTGAAGCACTTGAACCTCCTTTGATCATTGGATTAATTTGCCCAATTATAAAATCACCAAAAACAACACTAAAATAAACGAGTAAAGAATCTCTAATTAATAATTTTAATGGTTTTGTTTCCTTTTCAATAAATCTCATTTCAATAAATTTTGAAATGAAAAATACTACTGAAATAATAGCAGCAATTATAAATATATTATCCATTTAAAATAATAATTGGATATTCTTATTTATTATTTTACGCAAATTAATCTAAAATTTCAATGTCATCAATTAACAAATCAGGTAACAATTCTAATTTAGGTTCTTCAATATTATGAACATCTAATGTATCTAAATTAAAGTCTTGGTCTGATATTTTAAGTTTTACATTATCGTCTTCTTCCTCCTCCTCAATTTTTCTTTGTTGATTTCTAAGTTGACTAATTTCTTCTAAACGTTCAATAGATTTTGGAGCAATAACATTTGTTACACTTCCATCATCCGTTTTAACATAATCAATATCATTAAAACTTAATTCAGAACTTTTAAGTGGTGAACCGCCAACTACAACATTTGGATTATCAACTGGATTATCATGTGGATTATCATGTGGATTATCAATAGGTTTTCTAATAGGTTCTTCAATAATTTGTTCTTTAACTTCTTCAATAACATCTTCTTCAATGGTCTCGTCCATATAAGCCTTTAATATTGACTCAACTGGAATACTTTCTCTTAAAGTATTTAATATACATTCTTGAACAATAATCTCTATTTCTCTATAGTGTTTTTGTATTGTTAAAGGAGCTATATTTGTTTCAAACAAATATACATTTTTATATACTTTTCTAGCTACATTGATGTATGTTTTGTGAATAAAATCATCTAACTTTGGTATATTAATATCTATCTTCTTTTGTTTCTGTCCAACCCGCATAGCAGTTAAAATTTTAAGCTGAATAATATGAACACATGTAACTAAATCTTCTAAATAATTGCAACCAGATTTGTCGCATATTCTTTTTCTCTCGGTTTCAATAATTTGAACATTCCATTTTGGTATTCTTGAAATCAAATTTTGAAATGTCATTAAGTATTTATCCATCTCACCATTTTCCTTACACAGATTAATAGATTCATCTAAAATTGACTTATAACCATCAATAATTAATGGTGTTAAAATTGTAACTAAACGGGATCCCCATTCATTTTTGGATTCATGAAGCGCACTAACATTAAAGTCATCCATTTACATAAAACTTATATTTTCTAAAGATAGTTCTGAACTTAAAAAGACAAAATTTAGAATAAATAACATTAATAATTTTTCATTTCTTAATTCTTTTCTTACACGATTAAAGCATATAAGTAGCTCGTAACGTTTTTCAATTGATAAATCTAAAAACTTGGTATTTTCTAATAAATTAATAATATCCAATGCTGAATATGCTTTTTCATAAAGTTTTGTACATAATACCATGAGGTCTTCTAAATTTATTTCTTTATTAAAATATTTGGTTAATTCTTTTTTTAACCATTCAAGTTTGTGTTCTTTTACATCACTTAAATTAAAAACATTATTTAAATTATATTGGTATAGATTAATTATTTTACCATTAATAACTGGTTCTGGAATATAAATTTCACAGAATCTTGACAAAATAGGTTTCATTAAATTATATTTATCTTCAGCAACAATAAAAAAACGTGTATTATGACTAAATAATTCAATACATCTTCGTAATGCTGATTGAGCATCTAGTGTTAATTTATCTCCGTTCAATAATACAACACTTTTGAATGTATTTCCGCTATTTGAATTTATATGAGTTTTTGCGAAAAATTTAAGTTCTTCTCTAATAAATTTAATACCTTTACAATGTGAACAATTAACATACATAACAAATGATTTTATTATATCTCTCTTATTGTCATAAATTTTATGAATAAATTCATTTACAAGTGTTCTCTTACCACTACCTGTTGGACCATGGAATAATATATTAGGTATTTTATGCATTTCATGAAAGTAATTTAATTTATTTTTTATAGATTGATGTATGTCAAGCATTTAGTGTCTACTATATTTTAAAAAGCGTTTTTATATATTAATACAACGCAATAATATATAAAAATCTATAAAAATATAAAAATCTATAAAAATATAAAAATCTATAAAAATCTATAATTATTAATTAATAATAACGTTGTTTATACTCTTAGCAATTTATACAGAATTTGTTAAAGAATGAGTATAAGGATTATTTTTAAAGGCATTTAAAATATCGGGTTGAATACGGTCACAACCAGCACATTCATTATAATATTGAGGTGTTCTAATTGCGCCATATGTTTGAACAGATGGAGGTAATCCAGATAAACTAGAATAAGCAGGATTAACTCTACCATCTAAACGATCACTATCGGCTTTAATAGTACTCAAGTGCATTTGTTGATTAAAAATTTGAGTTCCACCTTGGTTTGGTCTATTGACAATAGTTTGAGACTTAATATCATTATTATGTTGACGATAAGCAGCATCATAACTCATGTCTCCAAAACCTGTAGCATAACCACCAGCAGCTGTATAATATTCACAACTAGTTGTATCTCTTTGTGTTGGTAGTCCAGGCATAGCATTATTAACATACATGCCTTCTTTTTGATTATTAATATTAAAGTTAACTGCATGTAAATTGGTTTCTTTGACTGTCGTAGGAGTACTATCTTGAGGGTTATAAACTGGTCCCTTAACCATAGATGAAGTTCCCGCATCACCATAAACACGAACATTATTAATGGTTTCATCTTTACGTGTTGCTCTAAACATATCCATTATTGGAGCAACCACCGCGCCAATTGCGCCGCTAAATCCACTTCTAAATGTTTCAGGTTGCTTAACAGTACTTCGGTTATTTTCGTAATTAGTATGACTACGTAAAAAATTGTCAGTATCAGCACAATCACCTCGTCCTACAGCTCTCGAGTGATTAACCCCTCCTTGAATAACTTCATGGCGCTTAGACGGTTCAAAGTTTTGTGGAGCAGTAGCTGCTTTTACGTCAATTGAACCAGCAGGTCCCATATATTCACTAGCAATATCGTTACGTCTCAAAACACCCATTTCTTGAATTGGTCGCAATGTTTCTCCTTTCTCGGCACCAGTTGTTGTTAACCAACGGTCTTGCGTATTGATAAAATATGTATCAGGCCTTTGTTTTTCTACACGTCCAATCATTTGAGCAGTTGGCGCAGTTTTAATAAAAGAATTCGCCGGACCTTCATGATTAATTAATTCATATTCCAATTTAGGATTTGTATCAACTCTTAATTGGTCAACAGTCTTTGGTAACCATTTATCACGAGCTTCCATACCAGAATTATAACCATTGTTACCATTAATTCCGTAACCTTTATCTAAACCAGGACCAACCATTACACTCTCAAATGGTTTGACATTATTGTTTTTTATAGCAGGATTAACTCGTGATTGATAAAAATCACTTTGGTTAGGCATTCCATAAGCCCATTGCATATTTTGTTCGGGTTTGAAAAGAGGCGCTTGTTCAATTTTTTTTATTGTTTGAGAACCAGAACCAATCATGTTATCTAAAACGGATTCATTAATATTCATATCATAGGTTCTACCTTTTACTTTACCACCATTAAAAGGAACCATATTATTATGTTTAAATTGGTGAGAATCTAAATAATCTCCAGTTAATGAATAAATTTCTTGAGGATTTTGATTTACAGTAACATGGTTTCTAACCTTTTGTTGATATAAATTTTGATTAAAATATTTATCTGTAGCAGCATTTGGGTTAGGATATTCTTGAACAGTATCAACTAATTGATTTATATTGGTAACAGGAAAATTTTGGGGAGGAATATTTGTGTTTGGCAAGTAGTTATCAGTTTTGACACCTAAGTTGCTTGTAATTCCCATATTGGTAAAATTTTCTTTTTGTCTGATTGATTGTCTTATTTCTTTTTTAGAGCAATTTTCATTTGATTGATTTGATACCACATACATACCACCTAATGCTATTAAAGGGATTGCTATTTCCATATTTATATATATAGAGTATTATATTTTTATTCACATATAATAATCTAAAACCACTTTTAAAAAGTTAAAGAAAATAATTTTTATTTACTTATTTTGTTACACTTTTTCTAAAAGGGATTTGTTGACAAGAATTTGTTTGTTGACATGTTGTAGGACCTCCTACATAACCACCACTAATTAAATTATAACTAGATGGTAAATAATTTTTGGTTTCATTTATAACACAATCTCTCTTTGGGGTAAAATAATCTTTTTCTAAAATTCTTGTACTCAGGTTATTTTGAAAAGGCATACATACATTCACTTGAGGATTCAAGGGAGGATATTGCCAATCTACTTGTTCTAAATCACGATACCACCATGCTGGATTTGTTGCTCTTGATTGTTCAGTAAATAAATTATTACATGTTGGATATTGAATAGCTTCATTTGGAACATTGTAGCTTTTATAATTATCTTTTCCTAAACAATCTTTACCCAATTGCCTGTTAACACCTCTCAAATCACTTTCTAAATTAATTGTATTCGTTCTTAAATTACCTCCCCATTTTTGTATAATAATTTGGGGGTCTTCCATATAACAAGGATTGGAACCATTTCCAGGAACATTTAATATCCATCTACCTGGGTCTGTAGATTGTTGTAATGCCTTTTTTGTTCTACAATCGTCATATTTAAATCGCGTACTAGCCATTTTATATTTATATGATATATTTATTTAATAATTAATAATTTAAAAAATTAATACTATATAAATTATAAATGGAATTAGGATTAAATAAAAATACTCCAACTTTATGTCTAAATATGATTGTTAAAAATGAAAGCAAAATTATTACCAGATTATTTGATTCAGTTTTCTCTATAATTGATTGCTATTGTATATGTGATACAGGTTCTACAGATAATACTGTAAGTTTAATTACTGAATATTTTAATAAAAAGGGAATTCCTGGAAAAGTTGTTGTTGAACCATTTAAAAACTTTTGTCATAATAGAAATTTTGCTTTACAATCCTGTTTAGGTATGTCTGATTATATATTATTACTAGACGCTGATATGGTCCTTGAAATGAAAAATTTTAAAAAAGAAATGTTACATTCTGCTCAAAGTTATCATATTCTTCAAGGAAATGATTCATTTTATTATCAAAATATGAGAATTGTTAAAAATAACGGTCTTTACAAATATGTTGGAGTAACTCATGAATATATTGATACTCCAGATGGAAATACAACAGGAGGATTTAAAAAAGATGAATTATTTATAAGAGATATTGGTGATGGAGGAGCAAAGCATGATAAATTTGAGAGAGATATAAGATTACTTCTTGATGGTATTACAGAAGAACCTAATAATGTAAGATATTATTTTTACCTAGCCAATAGTTATCATGATTCTGGAAGATTTGCTGAAGCAATTAATGTATATAAAAAACGTATTCAATTAGGTGGTTGGATTGAAGAAGTTTGGTATAGTCATTATAGAATCGGTTTGTGTTTTAAAAATATGGGAAACATGGACGATGCGATTAGGTTTTGGTTAGAAGGTTTTAATTACTATCCAGAACGATTAGAAGGTATGTATGAGATACTTCGACATTATAGAATACATTTTAAACCTCAACTTGGAGACATGATTTACCAAAAAGCTAAAAAAATATTAGATATGAAGAAAAATAGAGATAACTACTTATTTTTACATAATGATGTTTATACAGATAAGATTTATTATGAGTATACCATTATCGCTTCTTATTTAGGCGTTAAAAACATTAATAATGAAGTAATAGAAGTTCTTAATAATTCACTAACTGATGGTGATTGTAATAATTTATTAAGTAATATGAAATTTTATAAAGATGTTTTAACGCCTATTTCTAGAATTATTCTTGATAATACAACAGTGTTAAATGTTAATAATGAAGATGTTAAGTTTGTTTCATCGTCTAGTTGTTTAATTCCTAATATTAATAAAAAAGGATATCAAATGAATATTAGATATGTTAATTATCATATTACTGATGGAGGCAGTTATTTAAACTGTGATAAACATATTATATCAGTCAATAAATATGTAGAGATTGATAAAGATTTTAATATATTAAATGAAAAATTGTTTGATTTAAATTTTGAAGATAGAAGATATATTGGAATTGAAGATGTTAGAATATTTAATGATGTTGAAACAAATGATTTACTATTTATCGGAACAGGGTATCATAAGAATGACAAAATTGGCATTGTAACAGACAAATATGATATTGAAAATTTTAAAATGAACGCAAGGGAACTAACACAAGATTTTAATAACTCTAGTTGTGAAAAAAATTGGGTATTTATTGATTATAATGGCTCAACACATATTGTATATGATTGGAATCCTCTTAACATTTGTAAAATAAATAATGAAAATAATAAACTTGAAAAAGTAGCAAAGAGAGAAACCCCTAGAATTTTCTCAAGAATTAGAGGTTCAACGTGTGGATTTAAATACTCTAAAAAAATCGATGAGATTAAAAACGGCAATATTACAATTGATATTGAAGAAAGTGAAATTTGGTTTGTTGGTCATATTGTTTCTTACGAATCACCAAGACATTATTATCATGTAATTTCTGTTTTTGATTCGCACATGAATTTACTAAGATATTCAGCTCCATTTAAATTTGAAGGAGACCCCATTGAGTATTGTTTAAGTATTGTTGTAGAAGACGAAAGAGTCCTTATCAATTATAGTACATGGGATAGAACTACGCGAATTGGAGTTTACGATAAAAAATATATAGATTCAATTGTAAAATATAAATAAACTTATATTATGAAATATAAATAATTTAAACGCATTATTATTTATATTTTAATGACAAATAACGTAACATTCGTAACATCGTATTTAAAAATTTATGAATCTGAATATGATGAAACCAAAACATTTGAAAAAAGATTGGAATTATTTATGAAAGTTGTCGAGCTAAATATAAATATATGTTTGTTTATTAGCCCTGAATATAAAGATACATTTGAACAAATATCTAATAAATATACAAATTTAAATATTGTTGAGATTCTTTCTATTGAAGACCTAGAATTTACCAAACTTGGTAATAAAAATGCCGATTTATTAGTTTTACCAGAGAAAAGAAGTCACATAAAAGATCATATAAATTACATGTTTCTTATGAACTCAAAAACCGAATTTATAAAAAAAACTATAAATGTTAATCCGTTTAATAGTGATTTTTTTTGTTGGTTTGATTTTAGTTTACCATATATATTTAAAAATTTTGAAAGTAGCCTTCTTAAAATTAAAAAGTATTCTGAGACTAACTTTATTTCTGAACCATTTATTGCTATGCCAGGATGTTGGAATTTTAAAGTTGGGAACAAAGATGTTTTAAAAGACACAATTTGTTGGAGATTTTGTGGTGGGTTTTTTATTGGAGACAAAAATAGTTTATCATCGTTTTACGACGTTAGCATATCTCATTTTGAAGAATTTTTAAGGTTAACAGAAAAGTTGATTTGGGAAGTGAATTATTGGGCTTGGCTTGAAGCGTGCGGATATATATCACCAATATGGTATCTTGCGGATCATAATGATACCATTATAAATATTCCAAATCAAGTCATAAAAAAATATACACAAATTTCAAATGATTGTAGTATATGTAAATATAATTATCCTGATTTTAATGAAGATGATAAATTTTATCCATCATCAGGGTCATATATTTATGATAAAATTAATAATAAACATATTTTAAATACGCGTTATGTAAATTATTATTATTTGGATAACTGGGAATGCGTTTTTCATAATAATATAAGACAAATCAAAACGTTAAATGTTAAATCCGAATTAAATAAAAATTTTTGTGAAGAACCAATTACATATGATATTGTTAATGTCGATGATTCTAATTTTAATTCTAATCCTAACTCTATGTCACTTGGTCTAGAAGATATTAGATTGTATGATGATAATGGGTCTATAAAATTTATAGCAACTAATATAAATTATATACCATGCGGTCATAATAGAATGATAATTGGTGATTATGATTATGAAAATAATATTTGTAAAAATTTAACCATTATAAATATGACATGGGAATCGCATTGTGAGAAAAATTGGGCGCCGTTACCTAGTTATTTTAATAATAAAAAATTATTCATTTATAAGTGGTCACCTTATTCGGTTGGGTTTGTGAATTTAGAAAACAATTTTGAATTACATATTCAAAAACAGTATGAAAATGAAATTCTAAATAAATTTAGAGGCTCTACTCCTTTTATCGATTATAACGAAGAATATTATGTTGGATTAGTTCATTATAGTGTTCCAGCTGTTCCTCCTGTATATTATAATTCACTTGTATTAATAGATAGAGTCACTAATTTACCTGCTTATTACAGCGAGCCATTTAAATTTTCAAAATATCCAATTGAATTTTGTATTGGTTTTACAATGGAAGACACTAAATATACATTTTGGGTATCACAAATGGATCGAGAGCCTATTTGTTTTAATATAAATATGAATACAATTCCTATTATAAATAAGGTCTAAGTTTATTTGTTTTGCGTTTACAACATCTTTGGTGTCCTAAATATTGACTATAATTTGGATAATAAATTGACATTATATATTATTTATAATTTATAAAAAATAACATTATATTAAACCAATTTTAATAAATAAATGTAATTGACGAGTTGGGTGTTAATACGACACCATAGTATATAGAATATATTGCTAACTTATTTGATTTGCTTATCAGTATGTAGCTTTTTCTTTTCAGTTGATATTGGTATATCATAATAAGATGTGTAATTGTTGTTACACATCTATTCCAAAGACATTCTTATAATCTTTAACAGTTAAATCAACCCAAACCACTTGGCTTAACATATACTATAATAAGATAATAATTATTATTATCCGTTTGAATAGTATAATTCACCACTAGATGGATCGTAGAATACTCGGCCAAATCCAGTATCAATAGCACCCGACGGTGGGACTAGACTTCGTAATTGTCTTATGAAACAACCAGGGACACTAGCATTGAGATTAGTGCCCGTTACGTCTATACATATCGAAGACTGATACTGACTAGTACGTCCAGCAGAATTACCAATCGCAATCGCATTAGCTCTCTGGCCAGTTTGTGCTGCTTTATTACCAATCGTAATCGCATTATTTTTTTGTCCAATCTCTCCTGCTAGATATCCAATCGCCACACTGAACGCTCCCTGCGCAACTCTTGCTGCCTCCCGTCCAAAGGAAACTGCGTTAGAGCCTTGGTTAACTTGTCCAGCAGCATTACCTATAGCAATAGCACTAGTACCTTGGTTAGTTTGTCCAGCAGCATTACCTATAGCAATAGCAGTAGTACCTTGGTTAGTTTGTCCAACAGCATTACCTATAGCAATAGTAGTAGTACCTTGGTTAGCTTGTACATAATTTATACCAATGGCAATAGTATTATTAGAAACATCTAATTTTAAACTGTTAGCTAAACGCAAATCGCCTGTATTTGGATTGATAGAAAAAGGATTAGTTGCCGAATTTATAAACAATGATTTATTCACACCTGAACTCTCTACAAATACTGGATAATATGTTTTATTAGAATTTGTATCTGTTATTACAATCGTTTCCAATGTGTTATCTGGACCGGTTGGTCCCGTATATCCTATACTTCCTGTTGAACCTCTTTGACCAGTAACACCTGTGTATCCAGTGTATCCAGTGCTTCCTGTAACACCTGTAACACCTGTTGAACCAGTATATCCAGTATACCCTGTTGAACCAGTATATCCAGTATACCCTGTTGAACCAGTATATCCAGTATAACCTGTTGAACCAGATACACCGGTTTCTCCAG
>Ga0102811_1000264_pt1 | contig 27390 bp, 23 predicted proteins | sample ColrivemetaGS705_FD_84507 | JGI IMG/M metagenome (GOLD analysis project Ga0102811, IMG submission 84507) | Estuarine microbial communities from the Columbia River estuary - Flood tide ETM metaG S.705 | ecosystem: Environmental > Aquatic > Marine > Intertidal zone > Estuary | place: USA: Columbia... | reverse complement strand
TTTGTTAACTGCATCTCCCGCATTTACACCATTAGCTACATTTTGAAGAGTATTACCCTCCATTGATGTATAAGAACCTTCAAACATTACGTCTGCTCCAAAAATAGTTTCTGCGCCAAAATAAGCATCTTGGTTGAAAATGTTTTGGTCTGTCCAAGTGTTAAAACCATTTAATGCCGCTAATTCTCCTGTCTTCTTTGGAAGTGTTATTGTTGCATCAGCAGTTAATAGACTTGCATTATGACGTAAAGTTGTTGAGAAAGTATTAGAATTCCAACTTGGGTGATTATTAAATACTAATCCTGATCCCGCAAAACCTCCTCTAAGCGTTAACTTACCGTAATTAAATTTAGAACTACCACTCGCAGCATCTAATGCTATGTTTAAATTTCCACCATTATCCCATGTTAATCCAGTTGTACCCTCTATCCCCGTTCCTGTACCTACTGCAATTTGATTATCAGTAATAAGTGTTTTAGCATCTAATTGTCCTTTGTTAACCGCATCAGTTGTTAAAGTACCATTAGCTAGATTGCTAATCTTTCCACCCTCCATTGACAAGCCCTCCACTCCTTCTACAAGTACAGGTCCGCTAAAAACAGTTTCATCTTGAAAAGTATTAGTACCTGTAAACGTATTATCACCATCTGTAAGCACCATATTAGGAACTACTATATTACCAAATGCATCTGCGGCATTACCTTGTACAGAAACAGCTAATTGACCGTTTACTCTAGGCAACTTTAAGAAGTACGGTACAGCATCTGTTGTATTTACTCTTGATAAATTAATATTACCTGAACCTAACTGAAAGTTAATACCATCCTCTATGTTTACATTAGCCAAAGTAACATCTCCTGTAACATCAACGTCATTAGAAAAATTTGTATTTTCACTAAAGGTATTCTCTCCCGCCCAAGTATTATCGGTTATTAAAAGACTTGCAATATTATCAGTAATATCACTTGTTAATGCTATTTGACCACTTTTTCGTTGCAATAGTTGGTCATAATCTGTAAAATCGCCAACACTAAATACTCTACCTACATTAACACTTCCATCACCAACCGTAACCCCAAATCCTGCATTAGAATCTACTTTATTAGCAGTCAAAGTATTAAAGACATCGAGACCTGTACTATTAAATGTTGCGACTGGAGTATTACTAACAACCATGTCTAATGCATTATTAGAAATAGAGCCAATTTTCATTTTACTGTCATTCCAATAAAAAGCACCATCTAAAGTAGCATCATTACTTTGGAATCTTACTCCACCACCTCTAGTGTTATTTGATGCAGCTCCTTTAATTAAAAGACTGTTTATAGATGCTCCAATTGAACCATACTGAACACTAAAAGCACTATTACTTGTTATTTCGTCTGCCGTTGTATTACCATAAGATAATTGGTTTAAAGTTGAAGACCCACTTATTAGACCATCTAATGAAGAGGCTGTTAAAAAGCTACTTAAATCTTGGTCAGCAGTTGCTCCTGCTTCTATTCCTGCTAATTTAGTTTCATCTGCTAAAGGGTATGTTCTTTTATCTGAATTTAATCCAATTGCAGTATCTTGAGTTCCTTGACTTGTATTAAAAGTAGTTGTAGTTACATATCCATTCAAGTCACTTTGACCAACTAATAGATTGCCCGGTTGTATAACTGATAATGCATCTGAATCTTTCAAAACATCTCCATCGTCATAAGGTGTATCCGTAAAAACTGCACCAACAGGAACTGCCGTTTCAACTGTTAAGCCATTTACTAAGGCAGAATTATCTACTATGCTATTTGCATTTGTATCGTAAACAGATTTAAGCATATCTCCACCTCCTAAACTAGAAATATCTGACTGCGTAATTAGTTTGTTTATTCCCGTTACAGGCGTAACCGCATCTGAGTCTTTTAGTACACTACCCAATTCTGTTTGTATATCAGTAATATCACTTTCATTATTAGTAATATCATTTGTATTAGTAGTAATATTACTTGCATTAGTAGATATATTAATTGTGTTAGTAGAAATGTTTAATAAGTTAACATCAGCGTTAGGCATCGTTATTGTTCTTGTAGTTCCTGATGCTATGTTACTCGCTTGAAACTGAATTTGTTTTGTAGTATCAAGGTCATCTTGAATTCTAAAAACATTATCAGCAAATTCATTACCACCTGAAACGCCACCTCCCGCACTTGATGAAGGGAATGTTCCTCTTAAATCTTCATTTTGAAGTATAGTATAAGTACCTCCATTTTCTTGAATCGTTAAACGTGCAATAAGGAATCCTGTTCCTACAAAATCATTCGGTATATTGTAAATAGAACTACCCTCTAAATCCAAAACTGCTTGGTCTCCATTATTATTTGGATATGCGGAAGAGGGTAAATTTACCATTAATTTACAGTCAGAAGCATCTTCACTAACAACTCCCCAAACAACAAGGTTATAAAAATCTGTATTAGCACCTCCTAAAGTAACTCCGTTAGCATCTTTATTCAAACCATCTGTTTGTGCTAATCCCGAAGCCTTAGTGTAAGATATATCCGGGTCATTCACAACATAAACTTCGCTTGTTGTTGCGGTGTTAAAAGAAGGATAATCATGCTCGTGAAGTTGTAAAATAGTACCCGAAGATGTAGCTATGTTTAAAATATTTAAACCAACCGTAGGCGTTAAATCAACTCCTGTTTCCCATGTTGCGGGTTGTTTCCTTATCCATTCATTGATATGTGAAATATGCCCCATTTTATCCGTACCTGAAAGATGGTCTGTCCAGGCATGCATTTTCATTACCCCATCAGTTTGTGCCGAAGCATCACTTTGTAAAAATATTGTTGCAATTGGAACGTGTTCTGTTGCTGGAAATCCACTCGTTGATTTTGTTAACAGTTTAGTGCTTTCTAATAAATAAATATAATTTATCTGTGGAGAAGCATCTGAACCCTCAGTAAGAATAATAGATTTTGCTGGACTTGTATCCCAAAGGTATTCTCCCGTTGAGAATATAGCAGTAATATCACCACCACCAACTTTTTCTATTGATAAGGTTGTATCAACTCCATTTGAAGCTACTACTATTGACGGACTCTCTTCAACCATTCCGTTAGTTAATCCTGTAACAAAATCAAGGTCTTCATCACCCGTATTTGATCCGCTTAAATTACTAGCAGAAATACTTCCTGAAAAAGTACTAACACCATCTCTACGAATATTCAATAAAGAATTACCAAATCTACTAAAGACAAAAGCCGTTCCTGTTAATGTTTCAAAATCTGTATTATTATTTTCTCTAGAATCAAAGTAAAAATCACCACTTACGTTTGCGTTTGTGGATAATGCTCTTATTGTTAAAGCAGGTAAATTATCATTCGTTTTTGATGCAATAGTTGGAGATTCTCCACTCGATGATGTATTGGCAAAACGAATTGCTCCACTAGTTATTGTTGGCGTATTTAGATTAGAACCCGCAGATGGTTTAATATCCACAACTTTATCTGTTTGTGCCGTTGTTATTAATGCAGTTCCCTCAATTCCTGTTCCTGTACCAATAACGAACTGTGAATCTGTTACAGAAACATCTACAGTCGCATAAGGAGTTGTTGTTCCATCATCTAGAAGAACATTTGTTCCTGATCCTCCTACATCTATGGAATTGGCTATTGTATTACCTAATCTATCTACAGTAAATGTGTTTGCTCCATTGCTTTGCCCCACAAAATTATATCCCGTAGCAGTAAGGTTTCCGTTAGAAACGATACCATCTCCACTTTGGTCATTTAATGAGTAAATACCAATGCCTGTTGAATTATTGGTAGAATGTACTCCTTGACCTGTTGAATTATTAATAGTTTGAACTCCCTTATTGAAGCTATTATTTATAGCAAGTATGGCAGTAGAATTATCTGAAGGATTAAATGTATTTGACCCACTAAAAGAATTGTTCCCTGCTAAGAAAACATCTCCTGAGGCTGAAATACCTTCTATCTTATCATAAATATCGTTTTGGGTAGCTGCTTTATTACTATTATCCCAAGTAGCATCATAAGGGTCAAATGCTAATCCTGTAATGTTTTGACCTGAAAGATAAATGCCTGACGAAAAAGATTGAGTAGCGGTCCAAGTGTTTCCAAGAGCCAAACCACCCTTGCCATCTAAGGCTGTTTGTAAATCTGTTTGGTCTAATAAAGTTCCCGTAATTCCTCCCCAAGAAATACTAGTTTCAGAAGGGTTCTCCCATTGAACATCATAATCTGCGTCAGTTGTCTTTACTAATATCTGCCCTGTAAGACCAAGTTTAGGTATAGAACCTTCAATATCCTCTAATAAAGCGATTGTTCCTGTTTTATCTTGGAATTCTTGAGCGTGATTATTTGTTAAAAATGGACTTTTGATATCTAAATTATAACCATCTCTTGAGAAATATATGTTTTCAGATAAGTAAGTTGCCTTTCTAAGCGTTCCCGTGTTATCAATTTGGATACTAGGAGTCGAAATACGTTGTATTAAAATATTATTATCTGTTTCAGCACTAATATCTGTAACTTGTTGAAGATTAGGTGTTGTCGCAATAGTTAAATCACTCCATGAAGTTCCATCATACTTTCTAAATTTACCTAATGTTTCATTCCAATAAATATAACCTGCTTTAGCGTTCACAGGGTCTGATGCAGTTCCTGTTGGGTCTCCTAAAATAACACCATTAGAGTGTTTAGAAGGATTTTGTCCAAAAGACAGAAACGTAATAAATAATGCGATTAATAATAAGTACTTTTTCATATCTTAAGTTGTTATTGATTGATTTTGCTCATAACTTGTTTCTAAAGTAGCATCTCCACCTAAATAAGTGTGACCAATTAAAGTTAAAGGGTCTCCGAGATTATCTATTTGTTTAAAATAGACGATATCATTTGCTTCTAAAATCGTATTATCAAAATTTGATGCATGTTTATCAACAAAACTACCATCTATCCACACCCACGGTGAAGAACTTGATATACTAGAAAGTCTTACCTTCTCTGCTCTTTTTGATGTATTGTTCCAAATAATTGCCCAATCTGTTGATAATGGGTTTGCCGCAGTAGGCAAGTCCAAGATGGTTTTGCTCTCTGCTAAAATACTTAATATCTCGTCTATCTGTGCCATAATGTAAATTTATGATTTTTTATTCAATAAATAATAGTCCTCTTGCAGAACTATCTAATGCTAAAGGAATACCGCTTCCAAGAAGTATTTCTGTAGATGTTAAACCTAATTGTTTAGAATCAAAAACATAGTCTGTTTTAACTAAATTAGCCGATATTTTATATGTATTTGTGACCCCTACCGGGCTTGATTCTACCTCTCCTTCTAAAAGATAACTAACTCCATCTATGAAAAGTCTATTATGAGCAAGTATCAAGACAACCTTCTGTGCCATTGCGGTAGGTAAAGGCATTAGGTTTAGCTTGTAAAACTCACGAACCTTACTGTCTAGGTTTATAGTTCTAGTATCTGTAACATAAATCTCTTGTTCTGAATTTGGCTTCCATTGTAAATTAATCATATACTCCAATCTAACCGTGAAAATGATTCCTGTACCGTAATTAATCTCATTATTCCTTGTGCTATAGTATTTTATTTCATGATGTTTTTCTTGTATGTCTTGAACATTTATCCATTCAGAAATAAACTGCTTGTTTTCGGCTTTTGCATCCTCACAATCAACTAAAACATAGTAGTTCCCATTTAGGGAACTTAAGTCTAATGAAAACTCAAAACGATTGAAATCTGCTAAATTATAAGCACTTGTTATTATTACACTTTGCCCATCCACATAATTTAATGTGTTATCAATGTTCCCAGTAATCTTATGAAACTGAAAAGTTTTTGTAGGTGGAACTAAAGAGTCTATTTTTCCCCATCCAAGTCCATCTATATTTATGTAGTCACCAACATTAATCCAATCCATTAAATATTCAAGAAGATTATAAGTGCCGTTTTCTAATAAAGTTTCGGGGTCATAAGTTTTACCTGATCCAAAATAAACCCCAATACCACTACTCAAAGTTTTAATTTTACCATCTCGGACATCTCTGATATCCATATTATCTGTAGCCTGGACAATAGTCAAGTCTATTCCAGCAGTAACATCCTCACCACATTCGATTAATTTAGCAGTTATCGAGTCGTAGTTGCTTTTTATTTGAGTTCTTACTGTATCGTTCTTCTGATAGCGTTGGATGAAGTCTCGCCTATTAAGAATCGTGTTCTCCTCATGAGAAAGGGTGTTGTTTACGTTTTTACTGATGCCATTAGTATCCCAAGCAACATTCTCTTTAAATCGAAGTGCATTGGCATTACTGATTTCTATGATCGGGTCATAATCTACAAAGTTTACATCTGTAAATGTTTCAATTTCAAATGGAATAGATATTTGACTACCTAAATTATCTCTAATCAATAAAGTATAAGAGCCTGCTTCAAGACCTGACCAAGAATTGGATGTTCCCCATTCGTCATCTCCTATTGAATATTCTATTTTTACTAAACTAGCGAACTTCAGCGGTTGTAGTTTGTTTACTATAAAAGTAGACCCGGAAGGGGTGATTATAGTTTCTAAGTCAAAATAGACAGATAATAATTGAGGAACTGATATAGTTTTTGTTGCAAACCACGTTTCACTATTTGTTACACTTATTAAAATATTATCTACTCTTGAGAATTCAAAATCAAAAGGGTTTGTTGTTACAAGTTCTTGTATTGGGCTAGTGATGTTATCAGCTAATTCGGTTGTTGTAACTTGAATTTTTACTGTTGTATCGATATTTCCAATTTCAGCAGGAAATATAGCAACATTTGTGATTCCGAGTAGAGGCTCAATAATTATATTCTCAGCAGTAATGGTTAAAGCCCCAGCAGTTGTATTGAGGTCTACAGAGAATTCAACAATACTACTAGTACTTTTTATCTCTATGCTTGGTTGATTAATTGGAGTATCTCTAACTTTAGTTATTGTAAAATATCCTAATGTGTTTGAGTCTTTCTGAATAGCATCTATGATTCTATCAGCAAGGGGTAAAAGGAAAAAATCTATATCCTCTAATGCAACTTGGTTCTTTAATAACCTTTTTTCTTGGAAGGTCTCAAATATAGGAACAGATATTCCTGAGGCAGTTATAGAGAAAGCAGTTCCTATAGCTGGAACTGAGTTTAATGTTAATGTTATTTTAGATGTTAGTGCCATTTTATATTGCTTTTAATAGTTTCCACTTGCCCTCTTTATTAGGTTTAAGTTCAAATAGATAGCCATATTCGGTTAATCCTTTTTCATTTATAAATTTAACTCTTCCAAAGTAATTTGGAACGCTTTTTCCATTTATTTCTGTATAACCATACACTTGTTGGTTTACAAAAAAGTCAACTTCATAGTCAAATTCTATCCACTCATTTGCAAATTTAGACCTTTCTAAAGAAGAAATAAGGACATCGCCTCTCTCTTTAAGAATATCCTCATCTACCTTTTTTGTTTCAAGATAACTATTTCCAACACTATTTGAGTGAGTAATTGATTCTTGTTGGAACTTTTTTAGCCCACTACCATAAAACCACTCATGTCTTTTACTTACCCTACCTGGTGTTAACCTTAAATTTGTGGCAGTCTCGGGTGAATAGACACCTATTGGTGCTGTTTCAAAATCATCAGCCCATTTCCTTTGCTCTAAAACATCTGTTTGAGATTCTTTTAAATCCAATAAGAATACTGTTTTATCGTATCTTGTATCTTCTTCAGGAAAAGTTACCTTTTGTTTTCTCCTAGCGAACTCCATACCATAACTATCTGCTCTCGCAGGGCTTAGTTTTACGTATTTGTTATCAACTCTAGTTATTGGAGTTGAATAACTTGTTTTTGTATTGTACTCATCAAGACCTAAAGATTCTTCATATAAATTATCCCCTTCAGGTTTTTTATAGCCAAACTCTAAAGTGGAGTAATAAAGTTCACTAGCAGTTTTTCTTGTTAAATTACTAACTTGTTCGGGTAGAACAATGGTGACTTCATTTTGGAAGAAGTAATTCATGTCTTCAAGGATCAGGTATTCTTCATCATCTTTCTCCTCGATGGAATATCCTGTGTTATGTATAGCGTTACTTGTTTCTAAAAAGTCTTTTAAACTCAACTCCATTTCCTTATCTAAGAACCCTCTAACCCAAAAACCTGAAGTTAATCCCGTGAAAGCATAATATCCATCTTCTTCATAGCCTAAATCATCTTTTCTGCCATAGAAATTGCTTTTAAACTTAAGTTTTTCACCTGTAATAATCTGCATTAATTTGTCTCCAACATCATGCATCAAAGCAGTTTTACCTACTGTTGGGTCAAAATAACTTTCTTCTTCTATTTTTAGAGTTGTATTAACTTGTTGTGCATCAACTCTAACACCTGCGTTATTAGTATTTCTTAAATCAGCCCTCACCCATAGTTCAAAACAAAGACTTTCTCCCGGTTCAATCACTTCTGTTGCAATATATTCGCCTTTCATGGGATGGGTAAACTGAGGTTTTGCCCCATTAAAGTTCCCTACCATTTTAACTTCTGAAAGAATTGTGTCAGGAAACGTTGGTGCATCTGCGGTCTTTATTTCATGGATAACCTTTCTGTCTTTGAATTGGAGAAGACCTTGTTCATTTGTATAGAATTTAGACAATGAAAGTCTGTAGAAACACCAATCGATATCTTCGTATTGCTGAAATCGAGCGATAAAATCATATTTAAAATCTATTTTCAACTCTCTACGTTGGTCTGTTTTTAGGAAAAACATATTACCAGCACTTAAAGTATAAGTGATTCCTCCTTCTCCATCACCATCATTTCTTACCGGGGTAACACTTGTAGCCCAAGGCTCGTGGGATTGACCTATGATTTTTATGGGCAATGAATTTATATCACCTGAAGTCCTTCCTGTATTGTTATTTGCATTAACACGACTTATTGTCGAGCCTAAATCTCCTATTTCTTGATTACTACCTTCTGTATCCCAAGTTGTTATTAAATAGATGTCTCTTCCTTTGAATTCAACATTTTTTTTAAGTAGTGCATCTATATTTTCATTCTTAACAGAAAGCAAACGGTCTAGTTCAAATTTCTCTGCCCTTTTGGATTTGATTATAGCATTCAGACCTCCTGTTTTAAACGGAACTTTTATTCCAAGAATAGTCTCTTCATATTCGCTAAAATCTAAAGTTCCTTTACTATGACGATATTCTGTGTCTTCTTGAGGATGCATCCTCCATTCTTCCAAAACAACATTTGCCTCAATATCTCTATTAATCTTGGCTAATCTTAAGAAATCTGCCCCTTCCTCAAAGAATTCTAAGCCTTTAGACAACTCAGTAAAAACTCCATACGTTTTATCGCTTCGTTTTAAGGTTTTCTCGCTCTCATTCCACCCTTTAGGGTCGTTTTCAAGCCACAACTCCTTTTGTCTATCATTATCTATTAATCTGTATCTAACTCTTTGGTAAACCATTATAAAGTATCGTTTTTAGAGAATAAAAAGTTTAAATCATCTGCTACATTAATCTTTTGATTAAGTTTTACTGACATATTTTTTCTGTCCAATGCTTGTACCATCTTTTTTATTTCCATCGCCAAGAACTTATCTTGTGATTCGGCTTTCAAGTTATGGGTATTCATGTTCCAAACAGACCTTTGTATACTGTCTTTTGCTCCATAATCAAAGAAGTCCTCATGAGACTTGTATATCTTATCACCCTGTTCAAGATACCTTAAGTTAGGAGCGTTTGCACCAAAACTTTTAATATTTCCATGTCTATCAGTATGAATTTCAGGTCTTTTCTCATCTACCAATGCCATTCCTCCTGGTGCATTCATTGTTCCTTTTTCAAATTTAGGAATAGGAGCGGCTAATACTGCGGCCATTTGACCTGCCCCTAAAGCACTAACAATACCTGTCAATAGACCTGCTGATATACCGAAATCAAATTTTGGAACTTCTGCCCAAATACCAAGTATTGCTTGAGCTGTTTTTAGACCTATTTGGAATACTGCAAATGCCTTTTCTGTTTTGGCTTGTTTAGTTCTTTCTGCTCTTTTCTTCTTTTCTAGCTGGGCTTCTTTTAAATCTCTTTCAGCCTCCATATCAGACCTTTGCTCTACAGATAGTGTTTCATCAGCTAAAGCCTCTGCATACTTGTCTTTGTTTCTCTGTATCTGTTCATCTATATTGTCGATATTGTTTTGATGAATAGAAGACATAATATCTCCAACTACTGCACTAACGTTTCCTATTGTTCCAAGAATATCATCAGCACTTTTACCAAAACCATCTACAACATCTAACATTAAAGTTTGTAAATTGTCTGCGTCGAGACCTAAAGAATCAGCAAGTATAGTGGATGCTTGACCTATTAGTTCTGTTCTGACTTTCACAAAAGCTTCTCTTGCCGCTTTTTCTGTAGCTATATTTTCTAATTCATTGTCTAAGACCTGATCAGAGAGTGCCATCTTTGCATCGGCAAGCATTTTTTCTGCTTCTAACTTATCTTCTGCGCTCATGAAAGGGTCAGCATCAATAAGTTTTTGCCACATATCAATAGTATCCTTCAGAGTCTTTAATTGGATATCTCTCTTTATTTTGGCTATGTTCTTTTCGTGCTTTAGAGTTAATACTTCTAAACTGCTATTATAAGTTTTGACAGATATCTCTTTATTAGCAAGACTAAGCTGTAGAGCCTTTAATTCAGTTGCATATAAACCTTGAGCATTACTTATCTCTTCAACTTCCTCTGAATCTAAAGCTTTTTGGTCTTCAATAGACTTTTTCTTTTTATCAAATTCAGATTTAAATATTTTATCAGTATTTTTTAATCCTTTTTGTTTAGCTTGTTCTTCATCTGCAACTTGTTTTTCAGCAATCTCCTGAGTTTTAGCTAAGAAAACTTTTAGAGCGTCTTCTTTTTCTTTAGTTGTCTTTTTAGCACTATCTTTATAATACTGCAACACGGCATCTGCCATTGCTACTTGATATTCTGCCTCATTTTTAGCAATAGTATTAGACGTTGTTTCAATATTGCGTCTTGCATCTATTTTCTCAAGAAATGTAGACTCATCGTTGTCTAATATTGCTTGATTTGCAGAGATAATTACATTAAGCCTTATTTTTTCAGTCTTTGCTTGAGCAGTCAAAAGGTCTTGATTAGACTTTAAAGATGCACGAAGTCTTCTTTCTGCTTCATTCTCGGCTTTACTATCCGATGGTTCTCTCTTTTTCTTGAAGCTTTCACCTGTTATTTCTGTTATTTCTGTTTGTAGTTCTTTTATACTGTCTCTTAATTTTTTAACCTTCTCAACACCTTCTTTCTCTAGTGTGTCAAACCCTTTTTTACCAAATTCAGCAAGAGAATCTTCGGCTTTTTTTAGACTATCCCTTAAACCTGGTAGAATTTTAATATGGGTTTTAGTTTTATCTATAGCGTCTTGTGCCTCTTTTGCTTTCCTTGCCGCATAACCCTCAGGGTCTGCAAGTTGTTCTTGTTGGTCTTTAAGTGCTTTTGTCAGTCTCTCTGTTTCCAATTTAGCCTTTAAAGCTGACTGTTCCCATTTCAAATAAGCCTCTAACTTATCACCTTTAAGTAGTTCTCGTGTTTGATTTACACCATCACCAACTACGCTTTTCAACTCACCAAAAGTTTTTATAACCTTACCTGCTCCTTTTACATAAGCCGCATTTCCTGCTTCAATCCATGCTAATTTTTCTGTTTGGTCTTCTAAAGACCCAAATAAGTCAACAGATGCGTTTTCTGCTCTAACTTTAGCTAATTGTCTTTCGTTATCGAGTAATTGCTTTAGAATACCTAAATTTATCTCTTGTGCAACACCATATTCATTCACAGAAACAATTACCTCGGGATACGCTTTTCCTATTTCAGCTACCACCTTATTATATTCCTTCTGTTCTTCAACAGTTTTATTAAGAATATAATGTAAATCCTCATATCTTCGCATAAGAATTGTTGTCTCATTAACAAGTTTAGACGAAGCAGATACCTGATCTAATGTCTCTTTGTGCAATGCGTTCAATTCTTCAGCCGTTTCTAATGTTGTTTTTCCAAAATCCCTCATAGATACAGCTACTACGGCTACAACAGCGATTAAAGCAAGTATTGGATTTGCTATCATTACTGCCCATAATTTCATGAAAGCACCTTTTAATATGTTTGTTGCAGTAGCAAGAATACCTGTTGAAGTTGTTTGAGCAGTTTTTGCACGAACATCATTCCAAGCGGCTACTATATTTGCTTTAACGTACCATAAATGTGTTGCTAATCCTCCATTTAATAAATATGTTTGAGCGACAAGTGCTAATTGTACAGTTTTTAAACCAACCCAAGCGGCTATTAAATAACCAACTCCTTTTACGATTAAAGGAAGGTTTTTAGCCAACCCATCAAACACCTTCATCAATAGATTAGATGCATTGTTCCCTTTATTAAAATCTTCAACTAATATTACCCAAGCATTACTAAGTCTTGTTGTGGCCGCTTGTAAAGTCTCTACTTTTTTTATTTTATCAAGACCAAAAGCGATTTCTACTTGTTTCGCAAAGCCCGGAAGAACGTCTTTGGTGATTACTTGACCTTTTTTTAGCATTTGGTCTAATTCAGAAGTGGTTACTCCCATAGAATTTGCCATGATATCCATCGCACCAGGTAATCTTTCACCTAATTGTCGACGAAGTTCCTCTGTGGTTATCTTTCCTTTGGAAACCATTTGCTCCAATGCCAAGAAGACACCCTGTAGTTCATCGGATTTTAAACCTAAAACACCAGCGGCCTTGGTCATTGTTCCAAATATTGCTTGTGTTTCTTTTGCAGTTAATCCTGCTTGTTGTGTTGCAGCTCTAAACTTTATAAATCTATTAGTTACGACAAGTAAATCTGCACCATAATCTTGAGCAATTTGTCTTAGGAATTCTTGAGATTCAATAAATTCTCTTGAATTAGTTATAACTGCTTGCATAGAGAAACGCATTGAGTCTAACTTTTTAGTTAAATTAAAAGCCCCTTTAGCTGCGTTTGCAAATAATGTAATTCCTCCAATAACTCCAAAAGCAGTCATTAAACTTTTAGCGGATCTAACTAAGCCACCAAAACTAGTGTTACTGAAATTTGATACTGCTTTTTTAGCTGCATTTGCTTTATTTTGAAGTTTCTGAAACTCTTTTTGGGCTTGTTTTAACCTAATATTATATTTTTTTTGAGATTCACCAGCCTTTTTTCCTTCAGTCTGAATATCTAAATAGGCTTTTTTTGCTATTTTCAACTTCGCAGTAAGTTTTGCCATACCTCCAACAACTTTACTTAATGTGGATACATAGTTTTTCATGTCTCTGTTTAAAGCCGCTACTTCAACCCTTTCTTTTGCTTCGGCTTCTGTTAAAATTTTTGATGCCGTATTTCTTTTCTTATTTGCTGCATTAAGTCTAGTGACATGACCCTCAAGTCTCTTGATAGCATCTGCTTGTTGCCTTAATTGGTCGGTTGTTTTGCTTGGGATTTGTGATGTGCCATACTTCTCTAATTGAGCAATAGTGCTTTTTAGACGTTCATCCAACTTTACAACTTCACCCGTGATGTCGCTAAGAGCCTTTTTTGCTTTTGTGACTGCACTACTATAATTATTTTCCATTTTGACTACGTCTTTGAGTGTTTAAATTATCTGCAACCTTACATATTTCAATCCACTTTAAAACACTAGTGGTTTTTGGGTCGATATTATTTTTTCCTGTAATCTGTTCTAGCGTTACTGCTTGCGATTCTAGAGTGGAGACACCTTCTCCGTTGTTATTTTTATTTAAAGCTTTTAATTCGCTTCTTTTTAGCCCTAATTTGTTAGTTGAAGCCTTATGTTGAGTAAACAGTCTGTTTAATTCTGTTATTTTGTCGTTTTTCTTATTGTATTTGTATTTCCACTTACTAAGCATTTCAATATACGTATCTAATGTAGATTCGCTCATCTCTCTTTGTAGTATTTGTTGCAACAAAATCTCTGCAACTTTAAATCTTGTCTCTAAATAAGCTACTTCGGATATTAATTGATAGTAATAAAGTATTTCGTTATTATCACTTGCTTTAACCCATTCATCAAAGATGTTTTTCCAAGTTTGGTCTATGTCTTTAGGTAACTTCACATCATTATACCCATCAAAATCAACTAATAGGTATCGATAGTCCGAAGTCTTGTAGACTATGTCAAAATTAAAAATAGATAATTCTGAGCAGTTTCTATAGACTTTGATTATTTTCTTGTTCCTTTTAAATAAATTTATCATATGATAGGTAGCCACCAATTTTCTTCTATAAATTTAGCTAATTTTGGCTCAATAATGTTTTGATTAATCCATTTATTATTTTTTTCAGACAATTTAAACAGTTTATCACCATAAGTTTTCTTTAAGAACGCCTCTTTTCCGTCTCTTGAAAAAATACTATAACTTTCATTTGCATCTGCTTCAAGAACCATTGAATCAAAAGTAGAACCCGTCCATTGAAAGTTGTAAGCATCTCCTGGAGCCTTTTCCTTTATTGGATGTGGTAAGGCTTGTGCGAATAACTGAGTCGCTTCAGAGTAAAAACCCGTACCATCAGACCACTTTAATGGTCTGCCAGTTGAGTATTGACCTAAACCTAATTGTTTATCTTGTAAAACACGAATTATCTCATCTGCATTTTCCTTTACTATTTGCTTCGCATAATCGTCGATAAACTCCTCAAGATGGAGTAAGTTCCTTATATGTTTTGCTACTACGGTCATGATATAAATAGAGCCTTTAACATGACGCTAAAGGCTCTTATTTTAGCTATTAATCAATACTTGTACTTATACTGCTAACTTGCTCTCTACATTAGACTTGTAAAGCGTTGCATCTTGCACGATTACATCTCTAGAGTTCGCTATATCATAAAGACCTACAGTAATAACCTCACCTGCCACAAGCGTAGCAACTGTTAAAGTGTAAGTACCTGCTGGTGCTTCTGTTACATCAGTAACAGTTTCAGCAACACCATCTCTTGTAACTTGGAAATCACCTATTACACCACCAACCCAAGGGTTTTGATTTTGCTTACTTTTAGCCGTAAATACAACTGAAGTACTTGCAGGAATAGAAGCTACTACCTCTACTTCATTAACACCATCAAGATTTTGAGGTTCAAATGACCCAAGATTCTTTTGTTGGATATAAATGTAGTTGCTATCTAATTCTTTTCTAACCAAGAATTGGAATGAGATACTTTCTTTTTGACCTACTGAGTCTGTTGGGAAAGCTAATCTTGAACCTTGTAACATACCTACAGAGAATCCTTTTAAAGAACCATCAGAAGCTTTTGTTCCAATAATGTTACCATCTCTATCAACTAGAGAGATATCATAAGAACCAAAACTGTTTAATGAATGTAAAGCAGCGTGAAATGCTAAACCATTAATAAACGTAGCCGTGAACTCGTACATCCCAAGTGTTGCAACTTGTTTTGTTCCATCTTCTAACGTTTCAATCGTATCGTCACTTGAATTGTCTGCAAAAGACTTGATGCCTTTTAATACAATCAAATTACCTTTCGCTTGCTCTAACTGAGCGTATTCTTCATCTAATGTTGAAGCTCCATCATATTTGAATCCTTTTTGAGTAATCCAAAGAGATGTTGCTTTCTTCAAGAATTGAGTACAACCTTTTGTACCTGTTCCTAATACGGCTGATGTTCCGCATTCTACTAAATTATAAATTGTTCCTAATAATGCCATTTTAAACTATATTTTGTTGTTTGTAAAATTTGTATCCTTCTACCGTTAGGGCGATTTTCGCACCTTTCGGTTTAAGTTCGTTCCCAACCACAGTTGCTCTTTTTAAGGGATATAACTTAGAGCCTTTTTTAATTGTTTTTTCTGCTTTTTTTCTTGCCATCTTAATTACATTTTTCAGTTAAATAATACTCTAAATCCCCTATAATTGCAAAAGTGTGAAGAGGATGCATATCTGTTTCTAATTCGACATCGGTGTAAGTGTATCCGTAGAACACATTCCTAACGGTTTTCTCTAGTCCTGTAATCGTGAAATTGTTAATTGCGCTCTTGTTTAAGATTGAAACCACTTTTTCTTGCACTACAACATCAGCCCTTTCGTCATCATCATACCCGATCTCATCAAGGTTTAGCATAAAACAAATTTTTATTCTTGTCTTAAAAACTACCCCATCAGCAGATTGGTGGTCATGGTTTTCTAGGAAAAACATTATTCCTTTTGCATTCTCTGAATCATCATAAAATGCATCTAGATACTCGTTTCTTCCTTTGTAAACCTCAGGTATAAACCCAAGTTGTTTTCTATTCTTGTAAACTCGTCCATAAGCATCAATATCTCCCCAGCTTTCAACAAGACTACCATGTAGGTAGTTCTGTATCTTCTGAACTTCCTTATCTATCCCTATTGGGTTATTTAGGTTATAGTTCATTGCCTGGATAAATATTAATATTAACAGCTTCGCCCCTTGAAATGGATTGCAACTTTTTGTTTTGACCAAAAAACCTCTTTAATTCAAATATCTCAGCCCCATATCTAGATGTGATACCCATAGAATATTTATAGTTTCTATTTGTAACAGCAAATCTAACATTGGAACTTCCGATAATATCAAAATGAAGTTTATTAATGAATTCGTCTGAGAATCTCTGAGTCTTATTGGAGCGTGAACTCGTAATAATAATCTCAGAGACTATAATAACCATTCTCAATAAAATAACCTGATCAAACATCGTAATGTTTGCGTTTATCTCATCTTCGTTAATGTCTGTCTTACTAAAAACATCTGAAATAATCTGATAAATTGATTGCTCTCTAAGTTGCCCAAGATAGTCATTCATTTCCTTATCGGAAATATTTGATACCCTTTGGCAGTCTTTGATGTTATGTATGCTAACTGCCGAATGTTCGTCTTGAAAATAACGACCACTTTGTGTAGTTAGGTTCGTAGCATTGACTGTTATTGGAGATTTTATTTCTTGTCTCCAACCAATCCTATTTATCAATATATCTTTTATTTCAGTATGCGAAGCCATATCTTACCCTTGAACGAATTTAAAAATTGGTGTTGCGTTTGCAGTACTCTCAAATGCACCTTGTGTTGTAAAGATTGTAGTCATTTCGTACTCATCAACTACATCTTGAACATTTCCACCTGCTCCTGAGGTATCAACTAAACTTCTGTGAACATGTAAATCATGACTGATTCCCATAACTGAATCTTGGAAAGTTGTAAACATACCTTCGTTTGCTCCAGGGTCACCTAAACCTCTACGGTTTTGAGGCTCATTCCAAGTTGTCATTCCAACCATACCTGATCTCCAAGCATAAGCACTACCATTTGCAGAAGCAGTTAATTGCTCTTCTTCAATGTAGTTTAAACCTGGCATTTGGTAAGTTTCATTTGATGAGTTACCTGCTCCTTGTGCTGATAATCTTCTGAATTCAGCTGCATTAACTTGGTCACCAACAACATCGTACATAGGACGATATTTGTTTTTTCTCATTGCTGCTTTCATGTAATCGAAGAAACGGTCTTTGTCACCTGATGCATTATCAAATTGGTCATTCGTTACGGCATCGAAAGCCATAATTGAACTAGTAGCAACTTGGCTACGGTTTGTATCAAGCCATGCAGTATTATAAGAAGATAAATCCTCATATATGTTAATCAATGCATTCTTGATGTTGTGCTGAAGAATCTCTTCGTAAGTGAATTGATTGTTATCAGCTTGCTTGTAAGAAACTTTGAATTTTTGTACTCTTTTCAAGTACGCAATATCTTTTTCAAAAGAATCAGCGAATCCTGCGGCAGCGTGAGCGGCCTCTTTTGCAGTTCCTGAAGCGATTGAGTTTCTGTTGAACAATATAGCCTTAGTAGGCTGTTCGTCTGATTGTTTCAAAGCATTACTGTTTTGAAATACGCTATTGTCATTCTTTAATAGCATAGCTAAAAGTGAATGTTCCCACGTTCTCATTTCTGCATCACCCATGATACCGTTTTGAGACTTCGTGATAGCCTTTAATAATTGTGTTGCTGTTAAATTTGCCATTTTAATTTAAAATTTCTGGATTATTATCTACATACGTTTTAAGCAACGCTTGTGCCTCTTGGCTTCCCGGATGTAGTCCTTTCTCGTTCATTTCCTTTTCATAGTCCTCAAAAGAAGCTGATGCTCCTCCTGGGTTTGGGTTTGGATTTTGGTTTCGTCCACGACCTTTTGGGCCGCTTCCTTCAACATAATCCCATCCTCTATCTGATACAAATGAACTAAGGACTTTATCTACTCCAAGATTTGATGCCATATCATCTTGTATTGGCTTATCATCTTTATACACTACGCCATCTCTAACTTCGTAAGTTTTTAGAAATAAATCTAAAACATCTTCATTTTTAAGACCGATATCAGCAAGCTTTGGAATTGCTCCTAAAAGCGTCGAACGGGTTTTAACGTTTGATACTTCCTTTTGTAATTCTGTATAAGCAGTTTCCTTTTGCGTTACTGTGTTTCTAAGTGTTTCTAATGATGCCTCTAATTCTGATACTTTTTTATTAGGCTCAATCTTTGCTTGGTCTAAGACAGTTTGTTTAAGGGTATCTATGAATTTTTGTGGGTCTTTAATAGACTCTTCAAATCCTACCAATTTACTCATGTCTTTTAACTGCATTTCCCTTGCAGCTGAACTACCTGCGTCATAACGTGCTTTTCCGTGATTGTCTTTGAGAGTTGTCTCTTGTTCAGTCGTTAGAAAACGTCCTTCAGGTAATGTAATATCTACTTCATTTTCAGAAGTAATTCCTTGTGCAAATTCCTCTGCGTCGAGATTAAGCATACCCGCTATCTTCTCTAGTATTTCCTTTTTAATCATTTTACTATTTTTTTGTTGCTTTTGGTTTCTTAGCTGTAGCTAACTTTACATATCTTTTTCCGTTTACCTTGGAATCTTGATTTAAAATTTCAGCGTATTTCTCTGATATACTAACAATCTTATCAGCATACTTAACTTCTACTTTGCTAATATGTTTCTCTTTTTTGACTTCGTTTTCCACCTTTTCTGTGGCTACTTTTTCGGTAACCCAACTCCCATTGGTGTAAATTTCAACTTTGTGTTTCATGTTTATTGTTTTAGTTCATTAATTAATTCTCTTAATTTTTTAGCATCCCAACCATGATATGCTTTCTTTTTAGAAAGTTGTTGGTATTCTTTAGCTAATTCTGATAATTCAGTTTCCTGATCCTCGTCAACAAGAACGTATTTAACCTGAACACCAACTCCTCTTGTTTTACTAAAATCAAGATTTAATTGGTCAGCCGATTCTTGTGTAATTTTTACTGTTTTTCCTTCACCTTTCTTTCCATCGGGTGTTGTGACTTTAAGAGGGATAAATTCTCCTCTATGCCATTCCATTATTCTGAATTTCTTCTGTTTTTCCATCTGTTTTAGGTTTTGACTTAGTTTTAATATATAATTTTAATTCTTGTTCTAATCGTTTTTCGTCTTTCAATACAATATCGGCATCACTAAGTGTTCCATGCCATCCAATAAAGTATATTTTCATTAACTTCTCTTCATCACCAATAAGTTCCGTTGCCACAACCTCACTAACACTCATGTTTGGAAAAGGCTCTATTTTAGACAGTTTTTTCTTTTTGGCTAGTTCTACTTCATCATTTTGGTATTCCGCATAGAAATACTTACTACGCATATCTTGTAGGATTAGGTCAGAGACCTTTTCTCTACTTGCTTCCATTAACACCTTAAGAATCTCGTCAGGACTCTCTATAACGTATCTTGTGCCGTAACTCACAAAAGCATTATAATCACTTTTATTTAATGTTATTGAGCCGTAGCAATTAAGTATAAATTGGTGCATTAAAGAGAATGTATGTGATACATCTCTAAGTCTATCTTGAACTGGTTGAGTATCTATAAATCTACCCGTTGCAGTTTCATTTTTACCTCCTTGTTCAAATGTAGTTCCCCATAATACTTGGAAAAGGTAGTTCCGGGTATCTCTTATGTTGTCATCATACTTTTTCCATATCTCAATAGATGGATTGACGTATCCAGCAACATTTGGAGCCGGGTCAACTTCATCTTTTTCAGGAATTGGTACAATCATCACATCACTTGGTGATACTTTTTGTTTGTAGCCTGCTCCTCCACATGAGGTACAGTCCGCTTCTAACCAAACATCAGAACCTGCTTCCTCCTCGTACTTGACTACACCTTCTCCGTGACACTTAGTACAAGCTTCGGGTCTCTGCCAATATTTAGCGAAACCTTGAGAGATTTTATGTATTTTGTTTATTGAAACATCGTGAAGTAAATCTTTAGCTTCTTCGTTTACATCTGAAATGAAACTATCAAAAAGGTTTTTATTTGGGTTCTTTACATCCCCAACAACCATAGCTGGAACATATCCAAAGAAATTATCAAGTCTATCACCGACAACTTCTCTTATTTTTTCTCCTTTAGAACCATCGTTACTAGGTTCTTTTACAAATATTCTATCTAATTCATCGTCTATTACTCTGAAATATGTCCTAGTTACATCGTCTGCACCTTTCTTAACTTCACCTTTGAAGATGATAGCCCCTATCTTATTTCCTTGATTTTTGTACCATAGTATTTCTTTAGAGTCAACAAAAGATGTATCTAGTTTACCCTGATCATCTAGGTCAATAAAAATAATACCATTAGGGTCTATAATATATTTCTTTAAGACAACCTTTTTTAAATACCTTTTTATATTAAGACCATCTGCAACTTCATTAACGGCTGCTTTTACTATTGCGATACTAGAATCATTAAGATTATAATTTATAGCACCTCCTTTTGCCGAGAATATTTTATCTAAAGGTCTAAGTATAAAAGAAAATACAGACTTGTTAGATTTCATTATTTTTTCACGAAGAATCTTCTGATTAGAGTTCTCATATTGGTCTAAACCTTCTAAATATTCTTTCGCACCCTCACCTGTGATGTGCATATTCATTTCCTTTGCAAGCTTACTAGCAAGCTTTAACTCTTCGGAAACGCCTGCATATATAAGGTTTTCAACTTCAGAATTGCTTAATTTCATTTAATTAAAGAATAAAATGTGTTCATCGTAAAGGTATGAAAAATTTTTTCATAATAAACTTAAGTAAAAAAAATAGATTTTAAGCAAAAAAAATGAGGTAACTTTTGGAAATTACCTCATTCTAACCTTTAAAAGCCCTTTAACGCTTTTTATATCTTGCATGACTTTGCAAATATATAAAAAAATTTGATACTATCTCAAAATACTACCCATAAACCTACGTTTGTTAGGTTTTAGGTCAAAGAAAACCCTCATGAAGATGGCATCTCTGTAATCCGGGGAGCGACCTATGTCTTGTTTTATATCACTCTTGCTTTTACAGTCCAACTTACCTATGTCATTAAGTTTGGAATGTATTTGGTCAAGTTCTTGCTTAATATCACTTCGTTGTTTTTCACTCAACTCACACATTATCCAAATCTTTCCTTCGTTGATTATCCGTGCAAGATGGAATAAACATTGTACTTGAAGGTTTTTATAGTTTTGATTGTCACCTTGTTCTCTTATAGGTGTCGCATTGTTTATAAACGCCTTGATACCTGTGTTGTCAATAACACCCCCACCAACACCATCGGCATCACCTACGCACCTATTTTTGGGTATGTGATACTTTAACCTTAGTTGAGTTATAAGTAGTTGTATATCGGTTGTTTTGGAAACGTCAAAAGTTTTTAATTCTATAAGTCTCCACCCTCTCCAAACACAAATAACGGCTTTATCACTACCAAAACGTGCAATATCCGCAGTTATGAAAGTTTGTCCTTGAGGAACGTGGTTATTGGAGAATATTGCCTCAATCATTTCATAATCACATAAGGCATTTGGATTATCTTCATATTCCCAATTCCCTTTAAACAATCTCTCAAATGAAGCCTTGTCCTCTGAAGCCAAACGTCTTAAACTCTCAACATAATCTTTCTCGATAAAAGGATTTTCAGTAACAAGACACCCAAGGTATCTTTTGTGTGATTCAATTGTGCCTGCTTTATCTTTATCGTAGAATTGTGTTTTAGTCCAGTTCTTTTTAGGATTCCCTGACATAAACATCATCTTCTTTATGCCGTACTTCTTATTTAAGTGCCTACCTATCCTTGTTCTAAGCACGATATAGGCTTGAGGGTGTATTTCACCAACCTCTTCCATCCAACCTCCCGTATACTCGGTAGAACCTACTCCCTCAAACATTGGGTCACTAGGTTTATAGCTTACCTCAATAAGGTTGATGTGTGAGCCGTTACCAAATTGAATGAAGTGTTTTTGTCCGTTAAACTTGTAGTCTGAGAACCCATAAGTGTCGCACACTTTCTTGAAGGTTACATAAACCGAATCGATGATGTCTTTAAGTTCTTTACGAGCAACAAACCAACGTGTTCCGGGATAATTAATACACATAAACAATAGCCAACAACACCCTGTCCATGTTTTAGCCCCACCAGCGGCCCCACCGTACAGAAACTCCTCTACAATATTAGCCGTTAGTATTTGAAGAGCCTCTTCTTGCTTTAGATGTGTGCATATTTTACCATCTTCATCTTTACCTGTAACAATAAAATTAAAATCCTTTGATTTAAAGAGTGCGGATCTAATATCTATAGGCTTCAGTTCTGAGACTAAATTCTGTATCTTCTGATTTTCGGGAGTAGTATCCATTTATATTTTTATTTCTTCTTGAGTTAATGCAAAGTCGGTGCAATTTGGTGCATCTAAATCTACAATTACCCTAATGTCATTTTCTCTAACCTTACAGACTTTTGCAGTTACTCCTTTATCGTTAATTACTTTTACGTCATAATGTTTACACCCTAAGCACCTAAAAGTACGTTTGGTAACATCGGTTAAAGTTAATTGCTTTAATAGGCTTTCTATTCTAATTAGTTCAACTGATATTTCTATTACATCAGTAGTCTTTGCTGTTTCTATGTTTTTTCTTAATTCTGCTATTCTGTTTATAATATCATTCCATTTTGTTATCATAATTATAGTTTTAGTTTTTTTAGTATTTCATAAAGCACCGAAACGACGATACTATTACCTGCTTGTTTGTATGCTTGGGTGTCAGAAACAGTCCAATTGAAAGTCTCAGGAAAGTCCATGAGTCTAAAGCATTCACGAGGGGTTAATCTCCTAATACGTGTACCTACTTGATACTGCCCTGCTTTATCATTGCAATTGCCTCCACTACCCATTAGTGTTCTACCTAAACCTTCGGAATCATAGACTCTTCTTGAGAAGTCATTGTAGGTTTCATTTGGTAGCATTCCAACAATCTTTAATTGGTCACTCGGAACTGTATAAAGCCCTGTTTTTGCTCCTTGTCCACCTCCACATCCCGTGATGGTAACACCTAATCCTTCTGAGGAATAAATCTTGCCACTTTGAGAGTTATTTATCTTTCCGACTTGTTTAATCGAATTATCTGTAGGGCATAAAGACGCATTAGCCCTAATAGTATTCGCAATATCATCTTCGGTCTTTGGCTTCCATCCAAAACCTGTTCCTTTATCTTCATGTCTGTCTTTGTGGCTTAAAAATCCTTCTATCATCTTATCGCTCAAGTAGTATTTCTCATCTACGGTTTTAATTACATTCATACCTCTTGCCAACTTCTCATAATCTCTCGCTCCGTGGCACGATGCTATATCTTCAGGTGTTTTAATGTCTGAATGAAAGCCTTGAGATTCATTGGTTAGCCTACTTATTGCTTCCTCACTTAAATTGTATTTTTCATCAACACATTTTGGGTCTTTATAGTCTCTTGAGAGTAAAGCACCGCAAACGCCATTAGCATCTTGTATCATGTCCTTTTCTTGGGCAAAGTTTGAATTGGCTATCTTGTCTATTTTTTTATCAGAAAGATACTTATGGTTATCACTATCCTCAAGGACATCTTTCAGTCTTTTGGTAAGGTGCATTGGTTTTGGGAAAGTGAAATCATTATCCTGATCATCACGGATGCCTATAATAAAAATCCTTTCTCTATTTTGAGGCACTCCGTAGTGTTTCGCATTCAAAACCTTGTAGTAAATGTGGTAAGGTACGCTTTGTTCTAGCGGAAATATCACGGGATTGCCATTTACAGACTTTCCACCAAGATAATCACACCATCTTTGGAAGGTTTTGCCCTCATCATCACTTAAAAGTCCTTTAACGTTCTCAAAAATGAAATAACGTGGCTTATTTTTCTGAATAAACTCATGGGAGTTGTAGAAAAGCACTCCTCTTGTATCATCTTCCCCTTTTCTATGTCCAGCAAGGCTAAAACTTTGGCAGGGGGGGGAAGTCATGTACAAATCAAGTGGTTTTTTTGGAATTTTCCTCTCATAGACATCTTCCGGGAAGTCTTTTGGGGCAGGATAGTTGTGTAAATAGGTTTCCCTTGCATATTTATCGATATCGCAAGCAAATATCTTCTTATAATCCTTTTCTAATCTGTTTAGGGCTTGGTTAAACGCACCAACTCCGCTAAAATCGCTTCCTACTTCTATCATTTTATAGTTGGTACTTTAGGAGTGCTTTTTCTAGCGTATTTCTTTCCTTTCTGTGCTTTCATGAAGGCTTTGATGCTTGCTTCGTTGTATTTATTGATTTCACTTTCCCTTCTTTTGTTTTCTTTGATTCCAATCAGAATAATAACGACAAGTCCGAAGACTATGGCGGCTATAGATATGATTAATACTAATAAAGCGGTTTTCATGGTTTGATGGTTTTTGGTTCAATAACTTCTATTTTTTTGATGTCTGTAGGCACTTTTCCTAATTTATACCCAAGCATAAACGCTTTCACCCATCTTGGGCTACCTTCTTTGGCTATAAGTGTTCTGAAACTTCCGTATTTTATTCCTATCCTTAGACAAAAGTCTTTAGCGGTAATACCTTCGTACTTTAGTACGGCTTTAAATTTATCTATCATATTATGTTTTTTTCGATTGCAGTTGCTACTACAGCATATTCGTTTACATCTCTACTAAGACCTAGTTTTCTTTTAATCCTCAGTTTATACGTCGATATGCTTCTTTCATCACTAGCACGATTACCTTTAGTTAAGATTCGTTTACGGATATCTTTAGATTTTAAGCCTTTTTCCATTAGCACTAATACTTTAAATTCAGTTCTCGATAATTTAATTGGATTCTTCATCTTTTTTGTGGTATTTAATTTGTTTGACATGTGCATTAGTTGTGGTCACGGTTTTGTTGATTTTTACAATAGTGTCACCCTGATCATTTGTTGTTACTGTAAACCTCTTGGGATTGCTTAGTTTCATTTGCTTTGAATTTAAGTTGGATTAATTTAAGATTGAATGTGGAGGAAGCCACTTTGACTAGAGACCTAGTGCGTTTGCGTTTCTTTTTTTTCATTGTTAAAGGGGGGTTATAATTAAACTGCAATATAGTAAATTATTTTATAAGTACACTATAATGTACAGAAAAGTTTATAAATCAAAAAAGCACCCAACTTAATGAATGCTTTTTCTTAACTAAACCAACTAACTATAAATCGAAACCCATTTACCACAATGGTGTTCCAGGGAATATCTGCTAAATTTACAAATTTTTTATGGATAAAAGCGGTTTAAACATTAAAAAGTTAGACTTCATCCGTAAGACTCAGAAGCATATTCAGTTGGACATTCGTAGCTTTACTTAAGTCAATCTTTACACCTTTTTGCTTATTGTCTTCCGAATAGAAGCCTATATGTTTATTAATCATCTCCATGGTCTTCACTTTGTCCATGAGTTTAATTTCGATAATAGTCTCTTCGACCTCTTCGCCTGGTTTTGCTCCACGAGGAAGGTATCGTGATGTTTTGCGTTTAAACTGCGAAATGCATCTGCGAAGATCAGGTGGTAGAGCCTTTAATTCTTCAACGGTCAATCCCATGTAGTCCGTAATATCCGAAAAACTAAACTGAATCAATTCCCGAAGTACCTGCACAACGTCTATCTGAGCCTCGGCTCGCATAATCTCGACCTTAGACTGCATATAAGCCTTTATGCTATCCTTCTTAGATATCATGTTGAAGTAATTCGAAGCACCAGCAGATGTGATATCGGGCTTGTGTTTTAACACAGCTTTGTAACCAATGAACCCATTCACATAGTACTCATCTATAATCGCCTGGTCTATAGAAACCATCAAATTCTCTGAAACCTTATTTCCCATAACCCAAATATAGCAAATTCATCCATGCGAAGCATCCGATTTTTTTTCAAATTACCCCTTTTACAGAAAATGACACCATAATATTCAAAAAACACCAAAAAAAAAATAAAAGACAAAAAATTTTTGCGTGGGGGTAAAGGATCAGGACCGCAAGCGTGATTTCGGGGTCACCCCTACCTTTGTATGGTTTTTTTTAGGGGCTTAATTTTGTTGTATAGGTACATGTATAGGTCTTCTCAGCCCAGGCATAGTAAGGCTTGCGAGAGGGTGCTTATAATTTGCCTAATTTTTTGCCCTTTTTTTGCCCTCATTTTTGGCTTAATATAGTACTTTATGCCATAGGTAAAACCCTTGAAACCCAGGCGGATCGGGGCTTCTCAGCGCATCCCTTAGCACCTATACAAAGGTAAGTATAAATCGCAGCATTTACCCTTATGATGATTTTTTAGCCCTTTTAAAACGCTTAATTTTATCTAGCAAATAATATAGTTTTAAACCCTATTCTATTAAACCCTTTTTACACGGAATTTTTTTATATTAAATTATTTCAAGCGCATAAATGTATTTTTTCTATACCATCATATCTTAATACATTAAACATCAGTAATTTTACTAAAACTTTGTATTGTTTCTTATATATGTAATTAAACCCTTTTATACTTTGGGCAATTAGTTAGAAACCTTTTATAATAACGCTTTTAAACGTTTTTTAGACCTTTTAAGCTTTTATCTTTGTATTACTATCTTTTATATATAAGTATACATGCTAGATATCTTATAATTGGTCTTATCTTATACTACGATGTTTTGTATTATTCCTTTTTTTTGGGCTTAATTTTGTAGCTTGCAAGTAGTATAATAGTATAAAAGTAAATTTATTTGAATATAATTTGCATTTTTGCAAAATAAAACCCTTGAAATCCAATTATAAACACTATATTTGATTAATAATAATAACTTTAAAACCTTTTAATCATGAAATCAGTAACACAAAAATTCTCTAAACTATTGAATAATAGTGAGTTATGCTATAAAATAGCAAAAATCGTTTCTTTAACTTTTATAATTA
>Ga0102811_1000254_pt1 | contig 27733 bp, 46 predicted proteins | sample ColrivemetaGS705_FD_84507 | JGI IMG/M metagenome (GOLD analysis project Ga0102811, IMG submission 84507) | Estuarine microbial communities from the Columbia River estuary - Flood tide ETM metaG S.705 | ecosystem: Environmental > Aquatic > Marine > Intertidal zone > Estuary | place: USA: Columbia... | reverse complement strand
TTTCACGACCACACCAGATGCACAGGCGGTTTTGCTCCTGCCAGCGCGTGAGGAGTTCGGTTCTGTAACTCATGTCTGCGCCTCATTCGCGGCTTCGTATTTGGCGAGGGCTTCGGTCAGGCTCGGGGCACCATCACGAGAGTAGAATATCTCAGAGCGAACAGCCTCCGCCAGTTCGTCCGCAGCCAGCACCAGCGCCTCTAGTTGTGGGACGCGGGCAATGCGGCGGGCGTTGGCAAAGCGGGTTGGCTCCCTCTCCGGTGTGTCTTTGTCGTTGGCGACCAGTGCCACAAAGTTGGCACCATCCTCGGGCAATTCGGCGGCAATTACACCATGGCATCCGCGCCCAAGTGCCGCGCTCCAATCCCCCGGCGTACCAGCTTCACGGTCGCGGCGAATGTCGTCTATCAGGCTCATGTCGTTTCTCCTTGTGTGGGTGGGGCGATCAGGGATTGCGGGCAGGCCATCTATTTCAGAGCCTTATGAGCAAGTGCATAGCAGGCGCTTAAATCCCTGTGTTCAGACGCCTCCATAATTGCCTTTAACGCAGCCCTCAGGGCCTGTTGATCGGCAACAAGATCGGCGCGGACGTACTCGGTTTGCCAACCTTCTGGCATATGTTTTTTCATGCGGACTTCGTCATCGTTCCAACTGCCGGTAGTTCCGTTTCCAGTGGCCCAAATCCGTTCTGGTGCTTCGGTCATTGGCTCGCCCCCCTGATCCGTGACGGATACCGCCCGCTGCTCTCTATGTAATCCACCAGCCTGTCAGTCTCGCTTGCGATTAGGCGCAGTGAATGCCTGTCAACGTCAGGTAGAGCCGCTGTGTCGCCACCCGCGCGAATGGCGGCATAGGCGGCGGCATTTAGGGCGCGGATTGCTTCTTGGTATGTCATTCCTGCACCTCCCGCAGATGGATTGTGCGAACAGCGCCCACAGCATACCGCTGGGCTTCTGCTTTACTGGCGTGATAAGCCCCAAGCCGCCCGTTCTGGTATATATTCACCCACCCCTCAGGTAGCGGCTCTTCCAGCGGGACGAGCTTGAGGTTTGGACGGCCAAACCTGCTGGTGCCATCCGATGTATGCCGGGTAATCCGGCCTTCCTTATCCTGCACCACTACGGGGTGTCCGGGGAGGGTTCCGTCAACGGTCAGGACGCGAACCTCTGCGGTTGGGTCGAACTCGTGAGCATACTTGTCGGTCATGTTGACCTTGAGCTTTTCCTCTTGTTCAGTGGTCATAACGCACACCGCCAAATGAAAGCCTTTTGATCCGCGCGACAGCGGCTGGAGCAAGGGCGCTTTCGATCACTTCGGTGGCCATAGCCTCATCCTCGCCACAAGCCCATGACGCGACAATTGAGATTGTCATTTCGAGCGCGAGTAGCATCACCTCTGGACTTTGCTCCCCGACGCAGATGCTCCTTGAGGCCGCCGCAGCTTTTTCAATAGCAACGTCAATCAACCTCTTCGCTTCTTTTTCTGAAATATCCATCGGTTTCCCCTTTGATTGGATTTGCACAAACCAACCTAGTGGTTAACGATCATCCATTCAATAGGTAAACGATCAATCGGCGGAATGAGTACAGATGAACCCGCTATCTGTGCGCTGTACGATCCGGTAGCCGACCGTCTCCAGCCAAGGCTCAAGGGTCGGTTCAGGCTTGCCAAAGCAGAACAGGACCGGGCGGTTCTCTGACAGGGTTCTTGTTGCGCCTGTAAGCGCGTCCTGATTGGTCTCGCCAATGACAATGAGGTCGGGCCGGGATGACCGGCTGTCGAGGGTAAAGACCTCAACCTTTGATCCTGACATGATGATCCGGTTCGATCTGCAATTGTCGGGATCATCCCTGACAAGATGACCAGTCCCAGATTTGCCAGAAAGGCCGGCGCAGTAGGGCATGACGTTCTCGGTCGAATTCTTCAAGAGCGCCCTGTAATTTTCGGGGTCAGGCTCATAGGCTTCGACCCGCCTGAATTCCGCTGACAAAAGCACCGCCGAAACGCCGCAATCCCCTACGGTACAAATCGCCTCTCCGTACCGTGAGACGTAGGCATAAGCCTCAACAAGATCACTTGCGGCCTCAATGGCCGATCCCACCCCAAACACGTCCGTCGCTGGCCACGAAAAACCAGCCGCTCCCATAGTCAATCCACGCATAATTCACCCCTTCTGATTTGCACCAGTTTACTGAGGCCAGAGCCGCTTTGATAGGTGGGATATATGTCAGTGATTGTGACCTAGTTTTCGTCAGGCAATAGCCGTCACCCGCTCCTATCCCCCGATATACAGGGATAGTTCCTACACCTCCTGACCTGTATCCACGCGATGCCTTTTGTCGGTGGCCAGCCGCTATCCCTCAGGCTTCTATCCTGACCCGCTGTTAAACGGTCCCCGATCTGTCACAGTCACTATTCTGACCTTCACCAGCCGGTGGGTTCTTTTGTCGCGTATCTGGCAAGGCCTAGTAGGAACCAGTCCCCTGCCGGGTTGGGTGAATACCCCAGATCATATCAGCGTTTTGGGCACGGGAACGCTGCAAACCGGGGGTCAGACATATTTCTTGAACGTAGGTTCATGTTGTTGTAACCCTTGTTCTGCAACACCATTACGTCTGACCATAAAATTCGGTGTCGCCACGCCCCGGTGTCTGATAAACAGCCGGGGCATTTTTCTTTTCTAGGCTCAATTTCCCCAACCGTCAATCGGTCAAAAAAAAGACCCCCGAGAATGAGGGTCCAGTTGGGGCAGAATTGTTAGGCCCGGTTTGAGTTGCCGACTAGGCGTGAGCCGCCACCGCCAGCCAACAGTGGGCCGATGATCCCTTTGACAATAAGCAGCACCGGTCTGGCGCTCTCAGCATCTGTGCGGCTCAGATCATACGATACGGAAATTGGACCGACCGACGCTGATGCGAGCCGTTCTGATGGCGTGTAGTCAGGGGTCATTGCCCCCGGTGTCACAAGTTCCCTCAGGGCTATCTCATACGTCGCCAGAACAATCTCCTTGGGTAGTCCAGAAACGGTGTACCCATTATTGTCTGTGAACACGGCGCGGGGGAAAGCTAACCCCTGATCGCGTCCGTTGACAGGCCAGCTTTTCCAAGCGAACCCTTCTGACAGGAACGTGGAGGCCCGGCGCAGCGCCTGTTCCTTCACTTCGTCCGTTCCCGTCCAGTCTGTGTTGCCCCGGTCGCTGTGATAGGCGTCAGCACCTGCAACCGCGCCGAAACTCTCAGCCGTGGCAAGCCCTGTTCCATCCTCTACGACCAAAGCCATTACTTGGAACCCCTACGCTTGACTGGTGCCTTGGCCTTGCCGAATTCAGTGTGAACCTTGGGATCAAAGTCCGCCTTGTTGATGATCCGAAACCCGCGCGGGGTATCGTCGATGATCTTGATGGTTTCCATCACATAGTTCCTTGGATCATGAAGGTGTGCGACACGAGGTTTGTCAGGTCATCCCTGATGGTCAGCCGCAGCCTCTCGTTGTTGTTCAGGATCAGCGGCGCACCAGCCTTTTCAAACGTCCAGCGAACGGCCAGAAATTCATCGCCCGATCCCCAATCCGAATGCACAACGTCAAAACACTGGCGAGACCAGCCACCTGAGGTCAGGATCGGCACGCCGTCAAGCAGATCGGTAATGACGTTTCCATCCGCGTCAACATGCTCGATCAACATGCCGTTTGTCATTGCAATCGCGTTGCCATAAGCGCCGGTGTCGAATGACCCGGTGTCCCTGACATAAACGATCATGCGAGTGAGCTTCATTGAGCCAACACCGGCAGGAACACTAAGAGAGAATTCGACCGGCGTAACGGACCCGTCCACGTTGGCTTCCTTGGCTCCGGTGCCGTCGCCGTTCGTGTCGAGGTATCTGAAAAATGAGGTAGCCATGCTGTCGCTCCGTTAAGAGAAACGGGCCGGGGGGTTAATCCCGGCCCGATCTGTTTAGCCAATGAGCAAGCCAAGGTGAGCCGGTTTGATCAGCTTGACGCCCCAGCACATGGCGACTTCGTATGTCACCTGACGGTACTGACGGTACACCGAAATCTCGTACACGAGACCCGAAACCGGATCGGCGACATAGGTCCGGTCATCAGCCTGATCACCACCATCTGGCAGGGCAGGAACACGGGCCGCGAGCTGGATCGCGTCACGGCTCATCACCATGTTGGCAACGTAGGCAGCAGTGCCAGAGGCAGCAACGCCGTCAGCACCAGCAGCGACCAGACCGGGCGCTCCCAGAACAACGTCCTTGTCACCATCGCCAGCCGCGCCGGTCGTGATGACGTACTTGCTTGCGTCGCCAGCAAAGCTGATCAGATCGCCCGCAACGTGCGTACCAGTACCAGTGTCAAGGTGAACCGTAGCGACGCCAGCGGCCACGTTGCCATCAATCAGGTAGTTGGCAGCGGTTCCCGGCGTGTGGGTCGCAATCGCACCAGAGGCGTGCATAGACGCGCCAAAGGTCTGTTCCATCGCACCAAACCGGCGAGCGGTATCATCGCCAGCTTCGTTGATTTTGAAGAACGCAGGTTGCTTACCAATGAGCTTGGCAACAGCCGCCGATCCCAGAACCGCATGACGGTCAGACTTCGGAGCGCCGTTGTCATCAAGGATACGCATGGCTTCGGACAGGTCGGTGAGGTCATCACCCGTGCCAAAAGGCGTGGTTCCCGCCGTACCGTAGGCGCGGGAGGCACCGACGTAGAGCGCGGCAAGATCAGCTTCGATTTCGTTGGTCAGGGTCCGCATGGCTTGGGCAAAACGGCCCTCAGCAATGACAGACTTGTTCTTGTCGCCAAGGCCACGGCTTTCTTCGCCGGTCAGGTTGAAAGAAACCTTGCGTTGCTTGGTGATCGACATGTCAACGTAGTCGATGGTCTGATCAGTGCCGCTTGCCGCGATGTTGGCAGCGGTAATGTCAGCAGCGGCCATCGCGCCGACAACTGGCGAACGGACGGTTGCGTTGATAGCGGCCATTTCAGCCGTTGCGTCACGAGATACGGCCTGAATGATACCAACCTGTTCACGCGACACGACATTCATCGCGTTATACATGATCGGCAGGAGGCCAGATAGAGTATTAGACATTTCCATGTCTCCTATTTTGAGGGTTTGCCTGTCAAGGCGGTGCTGGCCGTCCGACCTTCAATTTTCGCAAACGTCCGTTCGCTTTAATGGCCCTTAATCAACCACAGTCATGCCGTCGCTGACAAGAGCCTTTTGAGCGGCGGCGGGATCGGACATGGCGAGCTTGTCAAATTCGCCGCGTGTCATGGTTTTTCCGTTTGAACCGCTACCGTTGCCACCGCCCGGTGCTTGCGAGCCGTTTTGATTGGCCCCGCGCAGCATCTTGTCACGGCCCGAGTGGCTTGAAATCAGGTGTTCAATTGCCTCATCAAAGGACGCGGCCTCGCCGGGGTTTTCCGGTGAATAGATCGCATTCCCGTTTCCATCTTTCGAGACCATCCCGCCAGTTTCATCCAAGCTGAAATTGCCACCAAAGATTGCTTCGATCATGTCAGCGGGAAGGGATACCTTTTCGCGCAGGTATTCAGACCGGCTGAAAGCGCCCGTGATCTTTTCGGTGCGCAAGCTGGCCTTGAGGGTTTCGTTCTCGGCCACGACTGGCTTGTACTTGTCCTCTACGGCCTTGATCACCTCTGCCTTGACGCGCTCGACTTCGCCAGCATCGACCAGCTTCTTGTCATCAAGGTTCGACATGGTTTCAAGAGCCTTGCGAGCGGCGGCAGGGTCCAGATCGCCAAAGGCTTCCAGAGCGGTCTGTGAGGCAGCGGCCTCTTCCCGGCGCGTCTTGTTCTCGACGCCCAGATCAATGATCTTCTGGTGCATACCGGGTGGGTCGAGGGCGACCTCCTTGCCAGCATTCATGTAGATTGGTTTTCCATCCCGCAGTTCGGCATAGACTTTACCATCGGTTTCGAAAGTTTTCAGTTCAAAGGACATTTTTCATTCTCCTTGACCATCCGGTCATTTTCGCGCACGTCCGAGCGCTGTGATGTTGCCCTTATTAGGCAGCACTTCGTCATCGGAAGCCTCCTCATCCAGAAGTTCCAATTCATCCTCATCTTTCCTAAAGCTCCGGTCCAGAATTCCCCGGCGCACGGCCTCTCTAATGGCGGCGGCGGTTGAAATCATAGGCACGGCGGCTGTCGCCATTGTCAGGACATGGGCAAAGCTCTCATCATCGCCATATCCAAGGTCGAATTCAGTGTCGATCACAACGTCACCAGAGAATTCCTCTTTGACCCATTTGCCCGTGAGCGTAAGGCAGCGTTCGAGCGCCGCTTTGAGGTTCAGCGCCCATGCCTGAATGGCAGCATTGCCCTTTTGGGCGGCAAAGGCGGTTGTCACGACCGTCAGGTTTCCAGACTGCGCTGTCAGGGGCTGTCGCCCTAGCTCGCGCAATTCCCTGATTGTGTCCTTGATATTGTCAGCCAAGAACCGGAGCGATTGAGAGTTTGGCTCGATGTATCCCCATGATCCAGCCGTGCCGCTTGCGCCGACCCCGCCGTACAGGACGGTATGAGGTGAAACGCGAATGGGAACAGGCTCGCCAGAACCATCAACCTCGGGGTCGATCCCATTGGCTGACAACATCGGGAACCCTGTCAACGTCCATATATTCTTGAGGGCGCTTTCCTGCTGGAATAGCTCAACCTGCAAGTCAGCCGCGTCACGCATGGGTGGGTGCATAGTCCACGACGATCCGATACGCCGCCCGGTCGCGAACGGCACAAGGGGGATTTCGTCAATCGTCATCGCCCGAGCGGGCTGGAATAGCTCCCATTTGTCGGGTCGATCCTTGACCTCGCGCCAAAGCTCGAAAGTTGGCTTGCCCACCGCCACATCATCAAGCACTTCACGGTTGAACACGCGGACCTGCTTGACCTCTGTCTCTTCGAAGTCATCACTCATCACGGTTTCGACTTCCATCAGCCGCGCGTGAACAATCTGCTCGACCCCGGCGATAACCTGTGAGCGAACCGCGATGACGCTCTCCGCCGGGTATCTGACCCAGAACGGTCGAACCCCGGCGATGCGCTCATCCTCGACGCTGGCGTCAGCGGGTAGCTTTTCGTTGCTCGAATAGTCCACTAAAATCCAGTCGATGGATGAATTGATCCCGGCAAAGAAAACATCACCGGCGAAGCTGTGAATTGATGATCCGCGCCCGTCCACGTTGTCAGAGAATTCGATGAACTTTTCCGGCGTGTCCTCGCTCAAGACAACCTCAGCCGAGAATGGCCGCTGCGCCAAGTTCTCAACAATGTCCCGGTACACGTTTGTCATCCGAGCATTCTTGCGCCGAAATTCATATGCCTTGTCATCCTCGTCAGGGAATTGTGGCAGATAATCAGGGCGCGTCCGCATAACCTCAACACCCCCCATGATTGCCGAGACCTTAGACCAATAGGGAGCCATTGCCACATGATCGCGGGACGGAGTGCTTGGGTTTTTCATCGTTGCCTTCCTTGCTTGGCTCGCGGCGGTGCCAATGTCAGGGCCATGAACGCCCTTGAGGCCGCATCAACTTGGTCAGCAAATTTGCCAGACGGAAAACTTGCAAGCTCATTAATAAAATCGCGGTTCCAATCCCCTTTGACAAGCAAAACATTCCCCGCGTCAATCTGAGCTGCAAGAGGTGTCGCCCTTGTCACCTTGTCACCAGTCTCCGGTGTAGCGCGATAAACCAATCCTGCCAAGCTCGCCAGTAGCGACTGGACCTGAGCTTTACCGGCCTGACCGGGGTCTTGTGGCAGCGAGCCTTCGACCCCCCGGCCATCTATGGCAGCGGTGTTCTTGATCAGGGCCGTAACATCCGCCGGGCCGAGCTGACCTTTCACCACATCGACAATAACCGTTCGTCCGTCAGGTAGCCGACCGATGCGAACCCCGGCGGTCCTTGCGGCGCTCACATCAGCGGTCGCGGCCAAGTCCCACCCCCTGACCTCTCTGACGCAGACCGGCGGCGCTTGGATCACTTCCATCTTGTGGGGCTTGAACAGGCCACCCTCTCGTGGCGCTGGCCTTTGCTGATACTGGCCAGCATGTGCGAACGGACCCAGAACTTTCTTGTCGCGCTCAACCGTCTTGCGGCTGAACCGATCCGGCATAAGAAGCTCGCCCTCTTTGGTCCTTGGGTCTTTGAACCCGATAGAGGTGGTACGCGCCCGATCAGGTTCGTATTCCATCGGCAACATCAAATGCTCATACCCAAAGTCGTTCTCGAGGATGTAGCCTGACACGTCGCCCTCGTGCAGTCGCTGCATGACAATGATGATCACCGAGCTATCGGGATTATTCAGGCGCAGTGGCAGGGTCTCAGAGAATACCCGGTTCGCGGTCTCGCGCTCAACGTCAGAGTAGGCTTTCTCAGGTGACAGGGGATCATCCCAGATCACAAAGTCGCCACGCTTGCCTGTCATGCCCTTGACTGCGCTCGCCTGACGGAACCCGCGCTTGTCATTCTCGAAGTACCGTTTCTCGTTCTGGTCGCTTGTCATCTGCACTGGCCAGCGGGATTGATACCAGTCGCTTTCGATCAATAGCCGGGACTTCCTGTTATCCCTTATCGCCAAGTCCTGTTCATGTGAGGCTGACAGGATGCGCGAGTGAGGCATACCTTTCGGCCCCCATAGCCACGCGGGAAAAAACACGCCGACCATTGAGGACTTCGAGGTTCCCGGCGGGATGTTGATCAACAGTCGGCTGATCTTCCCGTCAACCGCCGCCTCAAGGTGTTCTGCCATCGCATCCATGTGCCATCCGTGCAGGTAGGTCTGACCGGGGTCGATCACGGGCCAGCCCCTCTTGAGGAAGTATGACAGAGACCGACTGCACATTTCCTTTTCGGCGGCAACAATGTCCTGAGGTGTCAGCCGCATCAGTCCTCACTGTACTCGCTGGCCTCAAGGTCGATGACCTCAGCGTTGTCCACGATTTCCTTCAGGGTCTCATCCGAAAGCTTGCTCGGGTCTACCGTCAGCTTTTCGATGTTCTCATTGATAACGTGCTTCTTGTCAGCCTGATCCAAGTGCTGTTTTCCGAGCCATATAAGCATGGCCGGATTGCGGTCATATATAGCCGCTGCATACTGCGCCCGGCGCAAGCTCATCCGCCCGCCAGCACTGTATTTTAGGTAAACTGACCTGAAGGACGGAAACCCATGTTTCTTGCAAAGCGCCTCAAGTGTTTGCTGTGTGAGTTGCATCACATCGCGCACTTCCTCGGCTGAGGCTTGCCACCGACACATGCGGATTACTTGCTGGAATTCCTGATCATCCAGCGCGGCTATCTGGTCTCTGCCGGGTTTGATCTTTTCCTCGCCATTGAGCTTGGTGCCAAAGTCGGCGTCGCCCATTGGTGCTGTGACCTTGCGCTGACGTGGCGCGTTCTTGATCATCTTGACCATCCGGTCTGTCCTTTCGCTGTCCAGCGCTGCGGGTCGAGGCACAAAAGGGAGGAAAGGCCCCGACCCGCCTTGAGCCAATCACGCACTGAGGATTGCAACTGGCTTGGCGGGGACATTACCGATGACACCTTGCCATGACAACAGCGGGTGCGTTCCTACATATCGGGGGGGACACGGGGGACATGCGGGGGACATGCGGGGGGACATGGGGGGGATACTTCTGTCATCGCCACCCTGTCAGGGCCGTGTCAGGGGGTTTTAGCCGGCTGTCAGGGTTGTCAGCGTCATAAAAATAAGGGTTTTCTCGTGTCAGGGGTGTTTTTGGGGTCATTTCTGTCACGAACAACATTCAATGATTTCAGTGGGTTATACGATTTATTCTCATAATCTATTGAAAGCAGCAAAAACCTGCATATATCAGTATTGAGGCACACAGAAGAGCCTCACGGGACGGACCCCCCAAGCATAAGGGCCAACTGATCTCTAGGACGGGGTTGGGGTGGGCGCATAGAATGTAAGCCGCACATCCCACTAACGCAGGACCGCATCGCACTTGGACGACGCTGCACCACCGGACTGGTTTGAGACAGACACTCGTATGACCCTGAAGCGGGGTCACTGATGAGCGCCCATCGCAGGGCCGAAACGAAAGGGGACTTGTTATGTGTAATCTGAACAGTGCTACCGAGTTTAAGCTCGAAGTCGAGCGTCTGGTTGCTAGTGACAAGGCCGCAACCGAATTTAACCGTCTGCTGACCATGTTTAAGCGCGGTGACGCCGACGAAGTTGAGGTTCGTGCCGCTAAGGCTGAAATGGACCGTCTTGCCGCTTAATGGCCGGGGGCTTCGGCCCCCAGAAAGGGACTAAATGACCTACCTTACAGAAACCCAAATTGATGACATGGCTCACGCCGCATATGAGACCTTTATGGTCAGCGGCGAGCGCCGTGACATGCCGCGAGTTGCTGCGGAATATGCCGCCGATGAATTCGGCGTGACGCCCCGCAAAAGCGCGGTTCTGTTGGCCGTTAAGCGGGCCAACCTCATGTATGAAGCCGCGCGACTGCGCTAAAATCGAAACGTCCCTTCGGGGGCGTCACCGGGTCAAACCCGGTCTGATGAGATTTGAAAAAAGGGGAACCAAATGCAACTTTCTATTCACAATGTAACCGAAATCACAATGTCGCCGCCCCGCACTTTGAGCGGTGGCACGATCTCGCAAGTCATCAACGTACACACTTCGCAGGGCGTGTCTGAATTCACGCTTTTCAGTGAGGCGGATTTGAACCTGAGCCTTCCCGTGCGGGACTGCGATGTTTCGGCAGTGTACGGAACCATGCACGGCATCACCGGCGTTGAGTTCGTCAAGAATGCCAGCGGCTCGACGCGCTGGACTGAAATCCGTGTGAGTGGCGATGATGCCACGACAATCGTTTGCTTTACCTAATCGAAAGGGGAACCACATGCTCAATGCAAAACCAAATCGTAACGGCGACACGCCAGAGACATTCAAGCGTCATGGTCGCGCGGTTCACGCCGCTGCGAACGCTCTGACTGAGGCTCTCGCCACCATGCGGTCTGAGGTTATGCACGGTCGTAACTATCAGACCTCATCCAATCCTGAGGCCGCGCGTCATGTCGATATGGCCCGCGTTGACAGCTATCTGACTGCCGCTCTTGCGGTGTCCGAGCTTGGGATCGAAATCTATATGAAAGGGGACTGATATGGCCAAGATCGACATGAGAAAGTTTCGCGCCGCCGGTGAGCGGCGCGTGACTGTCGGGAACAATCGCGCTGTCAGCCGGGTTGAGGGTAGGCTAGATTGCTTCCTTCACGGCCACCGGATTGTGCAGGTCGAGGGTGACAACGTCACCCTTGATACCTGTGGCTACCCGACGCCGACGACACGCCAAGCGATGGCTGACTTCCTTGAGGCCGAAACTGGCCTTGTCTGGTCTGTCAGCCTCGCCAAAGGCACCGCGATTGCACTCGGGCGCACCTTTCCAGCGCCCGGTCAATTCAACATGAAAGGGGAACAAGCATGAACGCTCCACATTTCAAACTGACGAACGAAACTCGCAGCGAGTTGCGCTCGTCCATCGTCAAGCATCCGCGTTGGAAAGCTTGGCGTATCGCGAACGATACCAACAGCGCAAAGCTGACGGTCTCGGATATGTTCAACTTGGCCGAGGAATGGTCGATCAAGATTGATCACCTTGACCCGGTTAACAAAGCGAAACCAGCTAAGGCCGACATTGCTGATCTTGAAGCTGATCTTGAAGCTGCGCTGGAAGCTGCGTGGGATGATGAGGCCGAAGTCGAGGCTCCGGTCGAGGCTCCGGTCGAGGCTCCGGTCGAGGCTCCGGTTAAAGCCCTCAGCGGTGATGCCGCGAGCAAGCTTGAAATGCTTGAGGCGCTCCTGTCGCCAAAGCTTGATCAGGCCGCGCTTGAGGCCGCTGTCATCAAGGCGACCGCAACACTGCGCGACCGCCTGACCGCGCTTGAGGGTCAGGAACCGGCTTTGCTGGTGGTCGATCAGAACCGTGCTGAGATTGGCAAGGTCGAGGGGATGCGCCACAAGCGCTTCGATACCCTTGTCCAGATTGCCGTGTCACGCGGTCCTGACGGGACGCCCCTGAATGTCTGGATTTCTGGACCCTCAGGTAGCGGCAAGACCTACGCCGCCAAGCAGCTTGCCAAGGTTCTCGGTCTCGAATTCGACTTTCACGGTGCCATGCTTATGGCGCACGAATTGATCGGATTTGTTGACGCGAACGGTCGCTATCACGAGACGCCATTTGTTCGCCTGTATCGCAGCGGCGGTGTGATCCTCTTGGATGAGGTTGACGCCGGTAGTGATGAGGCGCGGCTGGCCCTCAACGCAGCGCTGGCCAATGGCATGATGAGCTTGCCGAATGGTGAGTTGATCACGCGGCATGCGGATTTCATCTGTCTTGCCGCTGGCAACACTTGGGGGTCAGGTCCGACCGCTGAATACGTTGGTCGCAGTCGTATTGACGCGGCATTCCTTGACCGGTTTGGCGCTCGCATCGACTGGCCTTACGACGAGGTTCTGGAACGCAAGATTTGCGGCAACGCAGATTGGGCAAAGCGCGTACAGAACGCTCGGGCAAACGCCGAGAAAAACGGTCTGAAAGTCATGATCACCCCGCGAGCCTCTGAGGCTGGCGCGGCGCTGATTGCTGGCGGGATGAGCGCTGACGCGGCGGCACGGCTGACATATCTGGCGAACGTCTCGCCCGAGCAAGCCTTGATGCTCGACGCATAAGGGCGGGGATGGCCCTGCCATAACAGAAAGGGGAAACAAAATGGCTAAGATTTTCAAACACAAATACGGTGGCAAGGCGTTTCTCTTTGAGAGCGCTGATGAGATGCGCGGGTATCTCGTGGAACACAACAAGCCGCTTGCCGACTACGCCAATGGTCATCCAGATGGTGCTTGGGCTGGCGGCAGTGTCAGGCAAGCCTTCAACGGCATGACGCACGGCGACAGGTCGCTTGTCAGTAAGAGCGAGGTAATCATGCGCGGCTTTGATGACATGATGGGCGAGGTCGAGCGGACCATATCCGTTCCGGCGATTGCCGGTGGTGCGCCGAATGTCCCGGCCATGCTGGCGGGTTCGCCAATGTCCATGCGGCGGCGTCAGCCTGTCAGGGTTCAGGCTCCGTCCGTAACCTTCGTTGCCAGTCACTGGCACCGGGTTGATGTGCCGAAAGAGCATATTCTCAGGCGCGGCGTCACGGTGCTGGCTGTTGTCAGAGCGCTGTCAGCGGTCATGCCGATCACGCTATGGTCGGCGGTGGGCCTCGGGAGCGGCGGCACGAACACCGTTGTCGGGTTCAAGGTTGAGACCGATCCGATTGATCTGGTTCGCGCGGCTTGGGCCGTTTCATCGCCTCAGGTTCTGCGCACCGGGTTCCACGGTGTCACGGGGATTGTTCACGGCAAGGCAACGAAGGGCGGATATAAGGTTTCCGAAATCGAAAAGAACCCCGCCGAGGCTTGGTCAAATATCTTGGGCAGCGAGGCGGAAAACACAATCGTCCTTGAGGGGATAAGCGGGAAAAACTCGATCTGGTCCTCTGACAAAACCGCTGCGAAATGGTCATCGGACATGATCGCCAGATTTCAAAAGTAGGGGGCTTTGACCCCCGGAAAGGGAAAACAATGAACACCATAAATCATCTACGCCGGTTCCTCAGGTATGATCCTGAGACCGGCGAATTCCGGTGGTTGCCAAGGGTCCGCAAGGACTTCAAAACAAAACGCGCGTTCTCAAGTTGGAATTCACGCTTTGCTGGCAAGACTGCCGGGACCGTTCGCGCGGGGAAATACCCCTGCCTCTTTATTCGGATTGGTGGCGTGACCTACCTTGCTGACAAGATCGCTTGGGGGTTCTCAACTGGTGAGTGGCCAGACCATCCAATTCGACACATCAACGGGGACCGCTCTGACAACCGCCTGTCAAACCTGACAGGGGAACACGTCAGCCAAAAACTTCTGCGAGGCGCTGTCAGCCGGGGGAATTCTTCTGGCCATGTAGGTATCGCAATGCAGGAACACGGCTCATATCGGGTTCAGGTTCGGGGAAAGCATGTTGGGAATTTCCGCGAGCTTGACCGGGCCATACAGGCCCGTGAGGATGCAGTGAATGAATATCTGAAAGAGAGGGAACAGAATGGATGAGCTTCAAACTTTCGAAACGACAATGGAAAAGGACGTTGTGATCTACGTCTCCATTGCCTCAGGCACAAAGGCCGCAACCGCAATAGCAGGGTCATCAGACGAATTGTTTGACCCCGGCAATGACGTGGAAAAAACCGTCGAGGCGGTCAAGATCATAACGGGCAAGAGCCTTCGCCAAGCGGTCGAGTTTAACGTGCCTATCGCTGACATTGATCAGGTCTGGGTTGGCCTCAAGGTCGCCCGGCAGGGTCAGTGCCTGTCTGTGGGCGAGGACACAATCACCCGGCTTGACGGACGCGCTGTCCGCTTCGACTTCGTTGGCATGATGAGCAGCGAAGGGTTCAAGACCTGCGACCCGGCAATGATGCCAGTGATCGCAGAAATTCAAAACAAAAACTGAAAGGGAAACGACATGGAAAATGAATTCAGAGCGATGATCTGCACCTTCACTGAGGATCGGCAAGCGGTCTACAGCGTCGGGGCTGAGGCTGTGGATGGTGCGCCAGACTACGCATTCATTCACCACCTTGCCAGCGAGGCGGCTGAAAAGGTGCCGGGTATCTTTGGCGCAATCTTGGCGGCTGAGGGGACGGACCCTGAGGCGCTTGCCGATTGCGCTAATGCCCTTCTTGAAGGGGGGCTGTCAAAGGACACTGTGATCGAGGCTCTCACGGGGGATGACCGGGCCGTTGATGTTATTGGCCTTGCCGCATACTCGAGCGACGAAACCCCAAGCATCTTGACGGTGGCGATTGACGGTGAGGTCACATCACTGCCCTTGTAATACGAGTGAAACCCAGAGGGGCCGCGCTGTTAATTCAGCGTGGCCCCTTTTTCGTTAGCTCTCTTTTGCGCCGGTCCAGAGCTTTCAGTTCATTCTTGCCAAAGGGCTTTGCGACCGATGAATACTTGAGCATCACAAGCTCGACGCCCTCAAGCTCTCCCAGATCATCACAGGCATAGATCACGTCAATCATGGTCGGCTCTGATGCGGGTAGGCCGGGATAGAGGGCCATCATGGCCTGACGGTGGCTAAGGCGGCTCCACGGGGCTGAAATCGACCGCTCCGCCCGATTTGAAGTCAGTATATGGGATCATGATGACCGGCTCCACGTCCATAGCGTCGTTTCGGTCGGTCCTGCCCCCAACTTCTATCCGGTAGCTTTCCCCGAGCGGTAGATCGGTCAGCTTGTGCCAGTACCAAAAACATTCGTTCGAGTGTCTGTCTGTCAGCGTTGTCACAATGATTGATGGAAGTCCCGTTTCTCGTGTCAGCGTTTTCAGCGCGACCGCCTTTGACATGGAAAGCATCAGTGTCGGGTACTGGTCGAGTTTTGTCGTCCGAGCCTTGATCTCAATCAGGGATCGGGCGCGACCATCTTTCAGGGCGATGAAATCCGCCGCTGCGAGCTTGGGTAGCTTGATCAGCTTGAGAGGCCAGACGTGCGCGACCGCCTCAGCGACAAGAGCTTCCCTTTGCAAGCTGGTGGCGTTCTCATAAATCCTCATTTTGAGTATCCCTTGTGAATATCAGCGAAGTCCTGACCGATGTTTTTGGGGATCATAACGCTGCACGACAAATCCCGGTGGGTCACTGACAAGCGGTGCGCCAAGTGATAGGCCGCAGCTTGTCCGCCATAGAGAGGATCATTGTCACCAAAGATCACCAGTTCCTTGACGCCCTCAGGCAAAACCCATTCCCTCAAAAGCTGCGACGAAATTGCTGACCAGACGGGGAAGCCGTGCATCGCGCAAGCGGCCATCGCTGTCTCGACCCCCTCAGATATTCCCATGACCTCGCTGACCTCGCCTAAGCGCACGGCTGAACCCTTTGGGATGGTTCCCGGCATAAGCTTCCTTTGGGGGTCAACGTCAGCCTTTTTCCCGTCCGGTGTCAGGAAGGTCCGCTGGATATTCACCCCGCGTCCGTCCGCGTCCTGCATCACGGCAAACATGGCTGGCATGGAAAGGCCCGGCGCGTAGAATGCAGATGGATGGTATCGTATGCTGGTCGGGTATTCCTGTTCATCCAGATCGCGCGAGGTCAGGTACAGGTCAACAGGATCACCGTGGCTGACGCGCTTTGTCTCTCGGAATGCCGCGCGAACAATTTCCCGCTTTTCCTGCTCTGTCTTTTGGGCGGCGATCTTGTCCTCGCCAACAAGGCCCAGAACCTGACGTACCTCGCGAGCGGCTGGCCCAAATTCCCAACCCCTGAAATTCATAAGCAATGACCAGCCATCGCCCGATCCACACTGCGCACAATAGTAAGTCCCGCGACCATCCTTGTTGTCGTATCGGTATCGGTCCTTGCCGCCACAGAATGGACATGGCCCGTGCTTGTTTTTCAGGAATTCATCTGGAACACCCAAAGACTGCAAAATCCCGGTCCACTTTCCGGTGGCTTGTTCCCGCACGTCTGGAAATCTGCTCTTCTGATACATTCGTTTCCCCTTTTCTTTTTTGCCACACCGGAGCGTAGGTATCACAACGTATATTCACAAACTCTCATTTGCCAGCTATTGGTTATCACAGGCCGATGAGAAAACTCATCAGGGCGGCAGCGCCTTGGCCACCTCAGGACACGTCAGGGACTACCGCTGTCGCCCATTCTCACCCCCCTCACAAAATGACCCCAGACTGCGCCTGACTGGTTTGCGGTATGGGTGGGTCAAAAAAAGCTCCAAACGCTCCCCAAGGCGCTTAAAACGAGCGAGAGGGGCTATTTGAGGGCATAAATGGCCTGACATAACCAGTTTATCCCGCCTTAGCCTGTTTTTTCTCAGCTTCCTTTTGTTTCGCGTATGCAATCTGAGTGTGTTTGATCCAGCCGCGAACAATCCGCGTGTCGGCACTTTTGCGTGCCGGTATCTTGTCCAGACCGCGAGGCCATACGCCAAACTTGTCCCGATACTTGTTTGACGCCCAACCGTCCTTGTAGCCTTTCGACCGGGAATAGGTCAGCAGCTCAGAATACCAAAATTGCTTTTCCTCGTGCGTCGCCACTGGTTTCTCGGCCTTGCCCTTGCCGACCTCAATCAAATCACTGTCAATCACCTCACGCTGGATGACCGGCGGCTGACCCTTGTATCCGCAGCATGGGCAATCGTACTCCCCGACTGCGATCAGGTAGCTGCACTCAGGGCATTCCGTTGGCAGCTTAGGCTCTTTGACAGCCTCGCCCTTTTCGCGTTCCTCAAGTCGCGGCGCTCGCAATTCCTCGTGGTGAATGTTTTCAGGCAAGCCAAGTCTGAGGGCGGTGCCTGAGTGATCGAACACAAGGCAATCCTCTTTCCCCTCATGCAACCGCAATCCGCGACCGACCATCTGGATGTAGAGCATTTCAGACCGGGTAGGCCGAGCCAAAACCACGCAGCTAACGCTTGGCAGATCGACCCCGGCTGTCATGGTCCCGATGTTGACGATGACCTCAAGCTCGCCCCGGCTGAACCGCTCAAGAATAACTGCGCGTTCAATCGTGTCAGTGTTCCCGTCGATATATGCGGACCTGACCTCGTGCTGCATGAATTCGTGGTGAACCGCTCTGGCATGTGCGCGGTCAACGCAGAAACAAAGCGTTGGGCGGCGCTCGCCATTTTCGATCCAATTCGAAACGATGCCGCTGACAAGATCGCCCTTTTGCATGGCCTCAGCCAATTGATCCAGCTTGAAGTCACCAGCGACCAACTTGACGTTGCCAAGGTCAGGGTGTTGAGGCGCAAAGAAACGCGATGGGGAAAGATACCCCTGTTCTGTTAGCTCCCTGATGGTCGAGCCGATGATCAGGTGGTCCCATTGCTCGGCCATTCCGTAGCGCCAAGGCGTCGCTGACAGGCCAATGAAAATCGTGTCAGGCTCTTCGCCCATCCAATCATCAATGGCCTTTGACGCGATATGGCAATTTCCTACAATCACCGGTTTGCCGTTCCTGCGAACGACGATATTGCCCTTTGGCACAGTTACGCAGTGCAGGTCTCCAGTGTAATAATCCTCAGTTTCAATCCTGACTTGTTGCGTGCCTATGTAATCCCTGTCGGTAAGAATACCCACCCTGAACACGTCATTGAATTTGGGGGATCGCTTATCAGTTACCCGCCTGACAGTCGCTTTGTATCCGGCCAGCACACAGACCGCAGAGTAGAAATCAGCCGCATCCTTGCTTGTCGTATTCAAGCCAAGGCTGTGAGGCCCGCTGGCATTGATATGACCATCCCATTTGACCATTTCCGCAATGATTGCCTTGGCCTTTGTGGCTGACAGGCTGGCAAGATTGAAGTGATGGGAAATCTGCTTTGATGGAGCGCTGCCAATATAAACCATAAAGCGCCGCCTTGCCTTCACCACACCCTCTTTCTGCTTTCCAGAAACCTCGCTCCACCGGAGACCAGTCTCTTCGATCAGGCGAAGGAATTCATCAATTTTGCGCTGCTTTGAAAAGCTGAACGAAAGGGTCGAGCTACCGTCATTGTTTTCCCGATGCAGTGAGCCATCAGCTTGATACGCAATCATGAAGCGCTCCCAAGATGACATGGGGAATTCCGGCCCGGTCCCTCTCCCAGCAACCGGCAGTCGCCAATAGCTGTTCGGCCTGAAATTCTCGACCGCCACCTTTGATCTGACGCCCGTTTTGCTGTGCTGCTTGATGATTTCATGACCGCCGGTGACAATCAAATCAACGCCCTGATCTGACCGTACAGAATAGACCACGCCTGTGGCCTTACGCTTTACGCGCCTTGAGGCTTTGGCAAAGCTTATCCCAGAGGTCTCAATGTCGTATTGCGCGAAAAGCTCATCGCCGCTTGTCTCATCAAAGCGCACAAACCCATTGGAAGTCAGGACTTCGGTGTCGCCACTAAAGCATTCATCGACGACCGCGAGCTTTGTGTGAGCTAGTCCAGCGTCAGCCCGATCCCGGCGCACAAGGGTCTGGACGCTCGCAACCTGAACCGGCTTTTCAGGGTCGGTCAGGGCGTGATCCGCTTGGATAACCCCCGCATCAATTTCCTCGTTTGAAAAGCTCTCAACGGTCTGTCCGATGAGACTGATCAGCGGCACGGTAAAGGCAACGCGGTTTTCCTTGGCCCGCGCCCCGGCGATGATCTTTGATGCGATAAAGGTTTTCCCGGCCCCGGTTGGAAGTTGCAGGACGACGCGCTTTTTCCCGGCCCTCAGTGCGCGTCTCAACTGATCAATGGACCGATCTTGATACGGGCGAGCAACCTTCATTTGCGCTTCCCTTCAAGGTATTTCTTGACCGCGCGAGCGCCTGAAAACTTGCGCTCATGTTGCGGGGTGCCGCTGACGTTTTTCAGTGGTCGCCTCAGTATCTCAGCGACCTCAGCGGCGTAATCCTTCCCCGGTATCCCCCGGTTTGAGATTGGCTTGCGTGCATCTGTCTTTTTCATTTGGTTCCCCTTTTTTGCCTCAGCTAAGGTAAACAGTTGACGCTGGTTTTCAAGGTCTATTGAATTCCTAGCCAACGGGGTTATGTTGACTGCGATGGTTGTGCAGTTAGCGTTCCCGTTATCGCTGATGAGTTTTTGGTTAGTTTCCCCTTTCCTCGCTCGCAACCTAAGAACGGCCCCGCTCCCTCACTGGCGGGGCCGTTTCAACTTTCCCTGACAGTATAGCTCATTGCCTCAAGAACGGCCTTCCTGACAGGCCAGTCGCGGCTTGCGTATCCCTTGGCGTCATCCAAGATCAGCTTGCCGTTTTCGATGTATGAGAAATCAATCGTGCAGCGCATTGGACGCCCCGTCTTTGTCAGCAGCGCCCCGTCACGGCCCTCCAAGAATATGACAACCTGCCGCTGCAAATCGCTAATTTCACCGGCCCGGCAGAGCATGGTCAATTCGAACCAGCGCTTGGCCTCTCTCTTGCTGTCGAAAGACAGTCCCGCAACAACTACCTTTTTGTTTCCGTATTTCTGCCGGGGTTCCCGCTGGCTTGTCTTGTAAGGCTTCTTGGCTTTCATCAGTCTATCCTTGAACAACTATTTTTTTGTTTGGGGATTTCTCGCCCGGTGCTTTCCGCACTTGAATATATGGTTATCGCTGTTATGTTCCAATTGGTAAACGATCAAAAGGGGAAATCGTGATGAACGAACACTTCGACATGTTGCTAGAGGACTTTTCAGTATCACAACCGGGCGGCGCTTGGGCTGTTCTGGACGGGGTTACATGCCGGTATTCTGTGTCGGTTGAGAGGGTGTCCGATCCCATGTTCAATTCCGGCGCTTGGTATGATGAGGCAACCTGTCGCGTCGTTGGGATGCAGATCGGCGGATTGGAGCTAGACCGAGGCGAAGTCCTAGCAATACTAGGCGGCAGCGCGATGCGCCTTGACCAATTGGATGACGCCGCGTTCCAAGATTATCACTCGAAAAGGGAAACTGTGTGATGGAAATTTATGATCTGAAAAAAGACGAAAAGATAACCGAGCCGGGGTTCTATCGTATGTCGCTGGACCGGCACCACCACCAGCCTTGCGATGGCCCGAGCGTGACAAGCGGCGTCCTGCGCAAAATGGAGCTAAGAACCCCCGCCGATGTTTGGGCTTTCCATGACTGGAATGATGACCGATGGGAACAAAAGGAAACCGATGCGCTCAAGCTTGGCCGGGCAATGGCCTCGTTTATCGAGGGCGGTCCTGACATGCTGGCAATCGAATTTGCGGTTCTGCCTGAGGTCTCAGTTCGCCGCCCAACCGCCGCGCAGATCGACGCTTATGATGCCGGGGAAGCCACGGCGGCTGGCAAAAAGTCTGTCGAGTTCTGGCGTGAGCTTGAGGGTATGCAGACGCTGACAGCCGCTCAGTACAAGACCATCGAAAACATGGGTAGCGTTGTTCGCCAAGACCCGGCGGCGATGGCGGTCCTTGGTGGCGAGCCTGAAATCACTATGGCCTACAAGGACGATGAGACCGGGCTTTGGGTTCTGGCACGTCCTGACAACACGTCATTTGACGGGGTTCTTGCCGACTACAAAAAGATCAACACTCAGGGCCGAGCCTTTGACCACGGCGTATGCGACGCGCGAACAACGCAGCACGGCTATGACATGCAAATGGGTCTGGCGGGCCATGCCTTCAAAACGCTGACAGGGAACGAACCGTCAGCCGTTGGTCTCGTGTTCCAATGGGATGAGCCGCCGCACCACGTCATCTTGCGGGAAATATCAGACAGTGATCTGAAAATCGGACAATGGCGGAACCAGCGTGCATTGCGGCGTATCCGGTCTGCCCTTGACAGCGGCTATTGGGCCGGGCCGGGCGATGACACAGGCGTCTACAAGCGCCCAGACTGGCAGCGCGACCAGATTTTCAAGCAAATGGCCGAGGACGGTTTGGGTCAGGACGAGATAAATGCAGTCATCGCTTGAATTCTCGTAAATCAAGGATTAGCTTGAAATGAGTAAGAAAAACGAAAGCTTACACCCCCCGGCAAAACGAGTTGCCGGGGTCGATCATCACTCTGCCAGACTGACTGAGGCGAAGGTCAGGCAAATCCGTCGAGACTACGAGCGCTCAAAGACCCGCTACCGTGAGAATTCCATACGAGGCTTAGCCTTCAAATACGGCGTTTCACCGGTAGCCATCTGGAAGGTGGTCAACCGCAAATCTTGGCGTCATGTAAAATAAGGGGAACCACTATGACTGACAAAACTGACAAAATCGACAACGCCGCCGAAGCCCGCGCGATACGTCGCGCTGAGTTGGAGCAAGCAGAATTCACCGGCGGGGACAATGGGTCTCTCATGCAGCCGGCCAATGGGCGCGAGCTTCTGGACATGGCAAACCTGCTGGCCACGTCTGGCACCATGATCAAGGATTTCTATCGGAATTCGCCGGGCGATTGCGCGGCTCTTATCATGATCTGCCAGCCATACGGGTTCAATCCGTATCTGGTAAGCTGGAAAACCTACAAGGCCAGCAAAGGGCAGGACGCCCCGGTCAGCTTTGAGGCTCAGCTAATCATGGCAATGGTCAACATGTCATCGCCAACTCTTGGCAAGCTCCGGTATGAATTCTCGGGCGAGGGTCAGTCACGGTCCTGCACCGTTATCGGTGTTGAGCGCGAGACCAAAAGCGAGCTTAAATATGTCTCGCCGCCGCTGTCTGCCATTCCGGTGAAAAACTCGCCGCTCTGGAAGTCCGACCCTGACCAGCAACTGGTTTACTTTTCGTCGCGTGCTTGGTGCCGCAGGCACTTCCCCGAGCTTCTGCTTGGTATCTACGCCAAGGATGAGCTTGAGGCCGCGCCTATTCGGGACATTACGCCATCCAAAGGCGGGTTTGCCGACCGGGCCGAGCAAGCCAAGCTTCCAGCAAACGACGAAATCCCGCTGGATATTCCAGAAGAGATTGACGCGGAAAAGGTCGAAGTGATGACCGCCGCTGAATTGCTGGCCCGCCAAGAGGCTGGCAAGAAATGACCTATGTAACGGCCAATGGCCGGGGGCTGTCCAGAACAAGAAAGATGATGATGAAAAAGCTGCTCATCTATGGACGCCCCGTGCCTCTGAAAATGATCGCCAACATTACGGACGAAAATGGATCATACCTGAGGCCCCCACACCGCAACGCGAACCGGGCTGTCCTCAGGGCAGAGGCTGACGGGATCATCGCGATTGATCGCTCTGTGTTTTGTCGGCTCTATTCGCTGACGCCATTGGGGCTTGCGCTTGTGCGTAGCTGGCCAGCGATATGAAGGTCCGCTCAAAAAAGATCACTGACGGGGTTCGCGGCATGTCCTGCGAGCTTCGGGTGGCCAGCCTCTTCGGGATGACCTGCGCCTCAGATGAAACCGTTGTCGCGGCACACTTGCCCGGCTGTGGTTCTGGCATGGGGACCAAGGCGTCCGATCTGCACATTGTCGCGGCTTGTCATACTTGTCATGGAATTCTTGACAGGGTGGCAATCGCTGACATGGGGCTGACAGGGCCAGACAGTATGCCGGGCCGGGCTGATGCCTTTTGGCGAAGGGTCATAACAGGGTCAGCCGCAACTATAGACGCCCTTGTCGGGAAGGGCTTGATCACAGTTCCCGGCGCTAAAATCAGAAAGGGAAACAGATGAGTAAAGACATTGAAGAAATGCTGAACGAAATGATTAAAGAGGAAATGCTTGGGGGTGTCGCATCACGCTCAGATGAGCTTCAGGTTAATCAATCACTGACCGAGACCCTTGCCGATGAAATCAGGGAGGTACACAAGTCCCGCGTCAAGTTTATGCCGGGCGATATGGTCGAGCATGTCATGCCTGAGGCTGGGTATTCGCGGGGCGCTGCCAAGGTGGTATTCGTTCGATACTTGGATGCTCCATCCTTCGAGTATGAAAGCACCGAAAACATCAGCTCCATCAGCGGCGCAATCCATTATGACGCCCAAGCCATGAGGGTTATCAAGAACGGCGAAAGCTACATCATCGCGCCCTGCCTCATTGACAGCGCACTGTACCGCAAAGTCACGTCATGAGGGGCGAGCGATGATCGGAATGACGCTTTGCAGCGGGATTGGTGCGCCGGAAGTGGCCGCACCTTGGATGGATTGGCGCATGGCCGCTGAGATCGAGCCTTTCCCCCGCGCGGTACTGCAAGCACGGCATGGATACAAACTGCCAGAGGACCACAATCAAGGCGATCCATTGCTCTGGGGTGACATGACCGAAGTGAAGCCGGAGCTATTGCGGCAGCGCGGGGTTCCACTGCCTGACATTCTCGTTGCGGGAACGCCGTGCCAAGACTTTTCGATTGCGGGCCTTCGAGCCGGGACCGCTGGCGACCGTGGAAATCTCACCCTGAAATTTGTGGAAATATGTCATGAAATTGCCGATGCTAGACCTGATGGAAAACTCGCGGTCCTGTGGGAAAACGTGCCCGGCGTTCTGTCAGACAGGGGAAACGCATTTGGGAATTTCTTGGGAGGAATTGTCGGCGCAGTGGACGCCATACCACAACCTGCCGGGGGAAGCTGGCCAACTGAAGGTATGGTTGAGGGGCCAAGGGCACGGCTCGCATGGTGCATTCTTGACGCCCGCTGGTTCGGAGTGGCGCAGCGGCGGCGGCGCGTGTTCGTTCTCGTCGATTTTGGAAACTGTCTCGATCCAGCAGCGGTATTACTTGAGCCAGACCGCTTGCGCGGGGATCATCCGCCGCGCCAACAAGCGGGGCAAGGTTCTGCCAGAGGCGTTGAGTTCGGCCCTTCGGGCGGTGGCTTCACAGATGTAGCGCCGACGCTTGACGCGCGGTGCAATGACGGGCCAATCCGCAATCAGATCGGGGCGGCAGTATTCACGGAACGGCAAGGCTTCGATGCTGGCTCGCAGCCTTGGGCGATGCGCCGATTGACGCCCACCGAATGTGAGCGGTTGCAGGGCTTCCCTGACGATTTTACGGCGATCACTCACCGCAACAAACCCGCCGCCGATGGCCCGCGATACAAAGCCATTGGCAATTCGATGGCGGTGCCTTGCATCGCGTGGATCATGGACCGGATGCGGATAAGCATGGAGGAACCCAAGTGAAAAACTATAATTGCACCAAAGAGGTTCGCCGCGCCTTTGGCCGAGACTTGCGAAAGGCTCGCCGCCGCGCCGACCTCACTCAAGCCGATCTTGCTAAAATGACCGGCGTGTCAGGGCAGACGCTCTCGACATATGAACGAGGCAAGAGCAGTGCCAGTATCGACTTCATTTTCAGGGCGTGTCTTGCCATGAGCCTGAGTGTCGATGAATTTCTCGAAATGACGCTCCACAAGCTGGCAGAGCGTCAAGCTTTGAAAAACAGAAAGGGATAACTATGGAAGCTCTATTTGGATTTGTGATCCTGTTTGGGATCATCTGGGTTTGCGCTAAAAGCGCGATGTTTATCGTGCGTCGCCTGTATGACGCCGCCGATGATCTGGAAGAAAGCGAGAAGCGGCGCAGCAAGGCGCGGAAAGAGCGTCGTGGGATAGACCTGCGATGACCAAATACGACAACGTGAGGGTTCGTCGTATCCCCCTTGCCAGATCAGAGTTGCGTCGCATTGCGGCCAACATTGATGAAACCGCATTTCCCGGCGTCAGGGAAGAAATTGAAGCTGTCGTTGACGGGTTGATGACACGCAAAGCAACGCAGAAACGAAAGGCACTGCCGCGTCAGAACCGGATAACTGAGGACATGGTTCGGGACGTGCTGGAACACCTGAAAAAATATCCCGCCATGAGCAACCGCGCCATTGGCAGGATATACGGAATTGACGGTGGCCGCGTATCGGAAATTGTTCAGGGTCTCAGAACCGTGGACGATCCGACTATGCGCCGCTTTCGATGACAAGGCCCGGCGGCGGGGACCAGCCGTGTAAACTCATTTTGGAGGTTTAGGCTCAATACCCGACCCAACTCAACTTCCCCGCCGAGAATTCCTTGGCGGGGCTTCTTTAAGGGGAAAACCATGATTGACGACAAAACTCTGCGCGAAAGTCAGAGAGACAGCATTATTTCCGCCCGCAGAGCGCCAGAGCGCCCGCCTGAGGCGGTTTCCGAGGTTTTAGCGGGCCTTCCCTTCCATCTGGCCCTAGAGGACGTGCTGGCGCATATTTCAGCCCGGCCCGATATTGACCCCGATCAACTCGAGACATTCGGAAACGCTTGCAACCGGCTGGCATGGATGGAAGCGAGGGGGCGGTCATGAACGAAGATCACGAGGCGCTGTTAAAGCATATCCGTCACGCAATGGTCATGGGCGAGGGTGTCAGCATCAATCCCGAAGGTGTCAAACTGTTCATTGAAATAATCAAGCAATCCAAGGCGCACCGGGATAAGGGGAAAGAGGCTCTCGAGCTTGCCATTGAAATGCACAAAGAACAGTCGCGACGGGCACGCTTGCTGATAGGCATTCAGATCGCCGCCGTTCTTGGCATGATCCTTTTCATCTTGGGGGTTTCCCCATGACTGAGGTCATCGACAGGTACAAGGCCGCGTATCTTGCGCTGTATGGCAAGGTCGCTCGCGTGTCTGTCAGGGGCGCTTGGATTGTTGTTGGCACCGGCTCATTCACAAGAAGCGTCCGGTTGGCCGAGCTTCGGATAATGACGCGCAACATCGAAAGCCAGATCAAGCGCGGTCAATCCTCTTGACGCAGCAACTCTAAAACTTGATCAATTTTTGACCCTTGGGCGCTTTGCTCAATTCGCAATCGCTCAAGGTCCAATCCAATCTCACCCTGCCTCTTGATCAGGGAGCGCTGAATGTCCTCAATATCGTCCTCGTTTTCTTCAATGTCCCGAGCGTTCTCAACAGTCTCAGCGGCAATCGCGCCAAGCTGAAACTGACCCACCGACGCTGCCGCGATGATCGCAACCGCCGCCGCGCCAATCGGCAGAAATTTCAAAACCTGATCCATCAAGGCACCAGATGATCAAACTTGGGGCAAGCCAAGACAAAGGTGCCATACCCGTCTTGGATTTCTTTCTTGGTCTGATCTGTGTCAAGGCGCGAGCGGCTTGGAAGTGATCCGCCCCACTGGCGACATAGCTCAGTTTCAGTCGCGCCACCCTGCATCGTCGTGGGCTTCACGCACCCGGTCAGGAAGATCGCGCTCAACGCGATCACGAATATCATCTGCATTTTCTTGGTCCCTTTCATTGGCCCGGCGACGCTCTTTGTCACGGCCCTTTTTCTCCTTTACGGCCCCATACCCGAGGAACCCCGCAATGGTGACAAGCGCCGTCAACAGGTAGGGCAAGATCGGCGTGAGTAATTCCAGCATCAGGTTGCCCTGCCGGGTTTCTTGGAAACCTTGTACCAGACCTCGGTCCCCACTCCGATGATAAGCCCTGTCAGCGCTGTCAGGGTTGCCGGTTCAAGGAATAGCTCACCGGCCTGTTCGGACATTATGCCCTTGGTCATCAGAAACATCGCCAGATAGCGCAGGATGATCCGAATTATTGGTGCGTATTCAGTCATTGTTAAGCCTCGTTGTTAAGCCTCGTTTGTTGTCAGGGGAACGCCGCTCTTTGACAGATAAATCGGACCACCTGTCAGGCGGTGTCCTAATGGCTGGCGAGCGGCTAGGAACCTGTCCTTGGAAACCCGAGCGACTGTCACCGCATTGGATTGGTTCCCGCCAAGAATATGAAAGGCGGTGTCGTCCTCGCCCCAATAGAACCCCACATGACCTTTCCAGCCGCTGCGTGATCCTCGCCAGAAAACCATGATCGCCCCCATCTGAGGCGTGCATTCAAGGCCGTAGTGAGACCAGTTCCTAGCGCCCAGCGGGTTGTCGGGCAGCTTCGTTGTCGCGCTCCATTTGAGCAAGCACGTCGCCACAAAGGAACCGCACCACGCAACCTCTCGTGGATCATATGGGAACACCGCCCGATCCATCCATCCGCGCAACCGTGCGTAGTCCCTGACCTCGTGCAGCCCCTTGACGCGGATAGCCTCAGCCATCCAAGGGATTTCGCTCTTTGGTGCGCTGTCCATCAGAGCCGCGAGCGTCAGGGGTCCGATGTATGGCCGGGGCAGAAACCCGATAGAGCGCTTGAACGCGACAACCGCCGCGTCAGTTCTTGGACCTCTTACGCCGTCAATCGGGCCGGGGT
>Ga0102811_1000248_pt1 | contig 28071 bp, 25 predicted proteins | sample ColrivemetaGS705_FD_84507 | JGI IMG/M metagenome (GOLD analysis project Ga0102811, IMG submission 84507) | Estuarine microbial communities from the Columbia River estuary - Flood tide ETM metaG S.705 | ecosystem: Environmental > Aquatic > Marine > Intertidal zone > Estuary | place: USA: Columbia... | reverse complement strand
TTTTCAAATGTTATTACAGATGAAAATAACAATCCAGTTTATATTCAAACAGCTGGTCCAACCGCTTTGGCTTCAAGAGATAAAGAATTAATTGGACACGGAATAGTTTATCATTCAGAAGGATTTGGAAGTCCAATAGGAAAGTTAAAAGGAATCAATCTGGCTATTGAAGATATGTTCCCAAAAGATTTGGAAGTTTATGGTATTTATGAAGGTAAAAAAACAATTTTATTATTTGAGGGAAATATAAAAGTTGAAGGGGAAGTAATTACTGGTAAGAGAGATTTAATGGGTAAAATTATTTTAATATCCTTCAAAAATTGTACGGTTACACATAATAATAATTTTCTTTTTAAACCTGAATGGGGAATTTATGATATGGCTGTTGGTAAAGAAATAGTTTCAGCGTATGCTGGACCAGCTTCAGTAAGTTCATTTAAAAATTTTGGAAAAGTTTCAGAAGAAAAAACGCATAAAATATCCTATTCAGAAAAAGAGAAAACATTGCATAAAATGTATGCTGATGTAGCTGCAATGAGAACTTCAAAAATAGATAAAAAACGTGTTGAATTTATTTTAAATGAATTGAAAACTAACTTTAAAAATGATTGGTTGTTACCTCTGGAAATGTATGAATTAATGCATAAAACAGATTCAATTAGCACTCTAAAAATTCATGAATATTTATTGCAACTAAAAGACAATGAGCAGTGTACAAAACTAATTGAGCAGGGGCTACAACTTATTAATAAAAAAAATCAGTAACACCAGTTACCATATTTAATATTTTATAACTTATATTTGCGCAAAATTAAAATAAAGAAGAATGAGTTTTTTTGGATTATTTGGAGGAGGTAACGATGGTTCAGCTATTGAGGAATATTTAAAGGAGGGTGCGGTTGTTATAGATGTAAGAACTGTTGAAGAGTTTAATAGTGGTCATGTAAATGGCTCAAAAAATATTGTTTTAAATGTAATTCCTGGAAAAGTCAAAGAAATTAAGGCTTTAAATAAAAAAGTAATTGCAGTTTGTAGAAGTGGTGCAAGAAGCGGTCAAGCTACATCTTTTTTAAAACAACAAGGTATTGATGTAATTAATGGTGGTCCTTGGCAAAATGTTGCTAAGTTTGTTAAATAACAAGGGATTTAACTTAATAATATTTAAAAAGAGAAGCGTATTGCTTCTCTTTTTTTTAGAACTTAAATTAAGTTGTGTTTTTTTGCTTTTAAAACAGCTTCTATTTTATTGTGAACCTGCAATTTTTTATAGATATTTTCAATATGTTTTCTAACAGTTGAAGGTGAAATAATTAAATTATCTGCAATTTCGTTATAATTTAATCCTTTGCTTAAATGTTCTAAGATATCAGTTTCTCTAATGGTAAGTTTTATTTCATCTATTTTTTCAGCACTTTCTAACAATGAAGGATTTCGTAATAATTTAAGTGTTTTCAATGCAATACTTGGCGTCATAGGAGCTCCTCCATTTACAACTTCAAAAATACTTTTATGTAAATTTTTCGCATCAATTTCTTTTAATAAATAGCCACTTGCTCCAGCTTTAATGGCTTTAAATATATTTTCATCATCATCAAAAACCGTAAGCATTAAGATTTTAATATGTGGGTATTTTGCTTTTACAATTTCAGTGGCAATAATCCCATCCATTTCTGGCATTTGAATGTCCATTAAAATTACATCAATATTATGATTTAATTCTAATTTCCCTATTAATTCGGCGCCATTTGCACCTCTAAATTTATATTCTAAATTATTAAAAAAAGATAATTTTTCAACCACAGCTTTAGCTAAAAAATTATTGTCTTCAGCAATGGCTATTTTAAGATTCATAATTATAATTTTTTTAGTTTAGGTAAATATACTTATTAATAAAGCCTAAATCTATACGGCATTTGACCTATTTTTTAGACAGGTAATTGTGATGGTAGTTCCCTTATTAATTTCAGAATTGAAATTTATTTCACCTTCAATTTCTTGAATTCTTTGTTGCATATTTTCCAACCCATTGCCAAGCTCTATGGTATTTATGTCAAAACCTTTCCCATTGTCTGAGATAATAAATATTAATTTATTTTCGGTTTCTGAAATGGCAATAGATATTTCAGAAGCATTGGCATATTTAATAGTGTTATTTATAGCTTCTTGTAATACCCTAAAAATATTAATCCCTTTTATTGAAGAAAAAACAATGGCACTTTTTACTGTTGAATTAAAGTTAAAATGGATTGTAGTTGCAATTGTTTTTGCTTTTTCAATAAAAGTTAAAATTCTTCCTTGAAAATCTTCAAAACTAATTTCGTTTTTATTCATTGCCCAAATAGTATCTCGTAATTGTGAAATAGTTGAACTTGCAAATTCATTTATTTCTGAAAGTTTCGCACGTAGTTTTTCATTTGATGTTTTTGTAAGAAAATTAAGATTATCTATAGATGATATTATAAATGTGAGCTGTGAGCCAATATTATCATGTAAATCTCTTGAAATTCTTAAACGTTGGTCTTGTAATTTGCTATATGTTTGTGCTTCTTTTAGCGCTATTTGATTTGAAAATTCTCTCTTTTTATGCTGTTGACGCTTAAATAATGCAAATGAAATAATTCCAAAAATTAATAAACCAGCTCCAAGGATAAAGGTAAATAAGGTTTTGTTTTTTAGCTGTAATTCATTTTTTAATAATTGTTCTTTTTGTTGTGCTATTTCTTTTTCTTTTTTTTCAGTTTCAAATTCAATCTGCAATTCAGCAACACGTGTGTTTGTTTGTACATTTACAACGCTATCTTTCAAGTTCTGAGAAATTTTATTGTAGTTAAAGGCATTTTTATAATCATTTAACTCTAAATAAGAATTTGTAATCATTTCAGCACAATATTTTTCTAAATGGCTGTAATTGTATTTATGAGCTTGATTAAGGCTTATTTTAAAATTAATTATAGATTCATTGTGTTTTTTTTGGGCAAAATATAAATCTCCAGTATGAGTATAACATACAGCAATACCATAATTATCATTTAATTTTTGCCTAACCACTAAAGAACTATCAATATATTTTTTAGCAATGTTATATTTTTTTAGTTCAGCATAAGTATCAGCCATATTTGCATACCCAAAGCCTAAACCTACATTGTCATTTAATTGTTTTTTTAATGTAAGTGATTTTTTGTGAAAATATAATGCACTATCAGGATTTTTATTTAATAAATGTAGTGTCCCATAATTATCATAAACCGGATCGATTAAGGTAGTGTTTTTTGTAGATTCAATTAATTTAATACTTTTCCTCATATAATAAAATGCTTTATCCATATTATCCCACTTAATGGCATACCCTAATTGCCCATAGGCAACACCAGCATTTAAAATTTTACCTAAATTTTCATAAATTCTAATTGATTTAAGAATATAATCTACCTTATCCTCACTTTTATCTTTATAAGCACTAATTTGACTTAATTTGAAATAAATGTCAGCCAGAGATAGACTGTCTTTCAATTCAATTGCCATATTTGCTGCACTATTAATTAACTTTTCAGATTTTGAAATTTCACCTACAAATTTGTCATAAGGAATTTCGACAATTTTTTTTAGTTGTTTCTTTTTAGGTAAGTTTGAAATAGCATTTTGAAGACTATCAATATAGCTAGCTTGGCCAAAAGTTGAAATTGAAAATAAAAGTATGATATAAAATAATGTTGTTTTTAATAAAGCAGTTAAACTAATACAATTATTTTTTTTTATACATGTAGATAGTTGTACTAATGAAAATAAGGCACTTTGTTCTAGTTTCATATGTAATTTTTAAAAGCAATATACAAAAAAAAGTATTTTTTTAGATTGCGATTTATTATTAATATAAAAATTTGTATTTGACTTTTTTGACAGTTTTATTTTAAAAAAAGGCTACTCCATTTTGTTAGAAAATGAAATAGCCTTTTCATAAAAAGTATTTTGTTATTTATTTAAATCGTATGCATTTAAGGTGCTTTTATCTGCTTTGTAATATAAAACTCCACCAAATTCATCTACCTTATATTCGGGTTTTTTATCATTTAAAAGAATCTCTTTCCCTACTTTTCCTGTGTTTTTATCTACAACTACTAATCCAGCTCCACCATCTAATTTAGCTAAAATAAATTGGGAATTTTCAGTTGCTGCAGTAGCTTTAAATCGTTGTGACATCAATTTAAATGAAGCATCTCCAATTGAAGCAAACATGTCTGATGCCAATTTATTTTGTTTACCATAATCATTATAACTACTTAAATCATTAGAATTTCCAAACGAAGATCTATTAGCGCCTGCTCTTGCAGCTGTAGACATAGCCATTGCTGTTGAAGCTACAGCAACAACTCCTGCAAGAACTTTTATAAAACCACTGTTTGAGTTGGATTTAAAGTATTCATGATAAACTTGTTTGCCATTAGAATCTAACAACATCATATTTTGAGAAGATCCTAAAAAGATATTTCCATTTTTAATTTCAAGTGTATTTGGCATTTCTTTTTCATCAAATTTTGTTTTTGCCAATTCAGAAATATTACCAGAATCTGCATCAATTGAGTATAAAACTTCTTCTGCAGCAATCAAATATCTATTATTTGCACTATCAAAGTTTGAAGCTACTGATTCTGAATTTTTATATTTTAATGGCTTGCTCCAAACTTGATCTCCGGTTTTTAGGTTTACAATATTAGCATCTTCACTTGTAATGTATAATAAACCTTGTGGAGTTTCTGCCATTATCATAATATTTTCTCCAGTTTTTAAAGGTTTTTTGAATAATGCTTGCCCATCAAATGAAATTTTATTGATACCCCCTTGTTGAATTCCAAATAGAATTCCATCATTTTGAATATAAAAATGTTGCACATATCCTTTTGTTTTTGGAGCTTTATCCCAAACATCTTCACCAGTTGAAGCACTTAAAAAAGCAATCTCTGATTCATTTTTAGTTGCAAAAACACTTGAACTTCCTCCATCATTTTTATCGCTTACTACAGCTAAACCTTTTGTTGTAATTTCAAAATTTGAAACATTTCCTTGTACTTTTCTATCATCTTTCCAAAGTTCAGAGCCATCTTTACCAATTTTATGAATTCTTGTATTTTTACCATTTGAAGTTGTTTCAAATGCATAAATTTCAGATTGAGAAGCGTCGGCTACCATCCAATTAATGCTTTTCACTTTATTTTCCCAAACATCAGCACCAGTGCTTGATTTAGCTAATAAACCTTGAGCCGTTGGTACAATTAAAAAATCTTTTAATAAGAGAGGAGTGCCAGTTACACTAAAATCTCTTGCAATACCAACTCTACCTGGTTTGTCTAAAAAGAAACTATAATCTAATTTTCTTGAACTTAAATCATATACAGCTACTTTTGGTGTCATTTTTTCAAATTTATCTCCTTCTTTTTGAATTCCGCTAACAATTAATTTATTTTCTGGTAAAATTACGTTACAAGTATAAATTTGATTCCAATTGTCGTTTTCTGAATTGAAAATTACGTCACCTCTCATGTAATCTATCACCGCTCTTTTTGTTTTTGTTAAACCTGCAAATTTAGAGTCTGCACCTTGCGAAACAACTATATATGGTGAGTTTGGAATAAAATCGGTTTCTTCAGGTTTTAGCTTTCCAAAAGTATTGAATGTAAAAACTGGTTCTTTTTGTGTAGGTATAATTCCTACCAAACCATCATTGGTAGCAACAACTAAAATTCCTCCAACAGTTAAAGTCATTTCGTTAATATTTGCACCAAAATCGTAAATGGTATTGGGAGCTTCTGCTTTTTGAGCATTTACTGATATTGCTATTAAAATAAATGCAATTATCAATGTGTTTTTTAATTGTAGCAATTGAGTTTTCATAAATTTGTAATTTTTAAAGTTATACTTCAAAAGTCAGATTTATTAAAACTGAAATCAATACGGCATTTGGCGTATATTTTAAAAAGAAATATTGAAGTTATTTTTTAGTAAAGTTATTTTTTTCTGTAAATCAGATAGAAACTGTGTGTGTTGTTCGGAATTTGGATTAAAAGGTCTATGTGCTAATCCTTTTTGAATAGTATCAACTTCTTTTTGAATTAAAGTTGATTTTTCATCAATCCAAACTTGTTGAAATTGCTCCCAAATATAGTTTATAGCAGTTTCATTTGGGTGTAACATATCAGAAGCGTAAAAACGATAATCTCTTAAATCGTCCATCATAATTTCAAATGATGGGAAATAATAAAGTCTATTTCGTTTATCACTAACCTGATGAATTGCAGCAATTAAATGCGCCTTACTTTGGGCGTTTTCAATAAAGCCATCTTTTAAATGCCGTACCGGGCTTACAGTAAATATAATTGTTGCGGTTGGATTTATATCTTTAATAAGTGTACAAATATTTTCTAAAGTAGCTGTAATTTCATCAATTGAAAGAAGCTCTTTTAAAAACTTTTTTTGAGGAATTTTGTGACAATTTCCAACAATTGTATCGGTTTCAATAAGCCTATAAATCCAAGCTGTGCCAAGTGTAATAATGATGTGGCTTGCATTTTTTAATTGTTGATGTGTACTTTCAATTGCACTATTTAAATTGTGTAATAAATTATTTTGGGTTGAAGCACTTATATCAGAATGCGCATCAAAACAATGCCAGCGCTCATTTAATTGAAAAATAGATTTTTCTGAATATTTTTCAAGATTAATAGCGTTTGTAATTAATTTTTCAATTGCTATCGGATTGAATAAAATGCCAAAGGGATTACTGAAAGTTTGAAACTTAAAGTATTTTAATTTTTTGCTAATATTTTCAGAAAAGCATGAACCAATTAAAACTAATTTTGAATTATAATCTATTTGATTGTATTCTTTTTGAAGTTTTATATTGGTTCTGAATTCCATTTTATTTGAATTGTACAACTACTATCTTCATACTGAACTTATTTCAGCATCTTTTGATGAGACATTGAATTAAGTTCAGGGGACTGGTTTGCAATAGTTAATTTTTAAATAATATATTCTTTTCCTTTAATTAAAGCTTCTTCAATACCTGTTGGATTTTTCCCTCCTGCTGTTGCAAAAAATGGTTGACCACCACCGCCACCTTGAATTAGTTTTCCTAATTCTCTCACAACTTTTCCTGCATCTAATCCTTTTTCTTCAACTAAATTTTTAGATATGTAACAGGTTAAAAAAGCTTTTCCATCAGATTCTGCACCAGCTAATAAAAATAAATTATCAACTTGATTCCCTATTTCAAAAGCTAAATCTTTAATACTATTTTGGTCTAAATCTATTTTTTTAGCTAAGAAATTAACTCCATTAACAGTTTTAACCTCATTAATTAAATCTCCTTTTAAATTTTTAGCTTTGTCTTTTAATAAGCCTTCAATTTGCTTTTTTAAAGAAGCGTTTTCTTCTTGTAAATCTAAAACCGCTTTTAGTGGATTTATAGGATTCTTTAATGAATCTTTAATTTCAAAAAATGTTTTATTGTTTTCAAAATAGAAATCTTTAGTAGCATCGCCAGTTATAGCTTCAATTCTTCTAATTCCAGCTGCAATTGCACTTTCTGAAGTTAATTTAAAATGCCAAATATCTCCTGTATTTTGAATATGTGTTCCTCCACATAATTCAACTGATTGGCCAAATTGAATTGCTCTAACAGTATCACCATATTTTTCGCCAAACAATGCCATAGCACCTTTTTCAAGCGCAGTTTCCATTGGAACGTTTCTAAATTCTTTTAAAGGAATTTTACTGTCAATTCTGGCATTTACAAAGTCTTCAACTTCACGTAATTGGTCAACTGTTAGTTTTGCAAAGTGCGAAAAATCAAAGCGTAAGTTTTTAGAGTGAACAGCAGAGCCTTTTTGTTCAACATGAGTTCCTAAAATTTCACGTAAAGCTTGGTGTAATAAGTGAGTTGCAGAATGGTTACAAGCTGTTCTAAAACGCTGCTTTTCATCAACAACAACTTTTAATTTTTGTGTTGGATCTTTTGGTAGATTTTCAGCAAAATGAACAATTAAATTATTTTCTTTTTTAGTATCTACAATGTAAATTACGTTTCCGTTGCTTACTTCAATATATCCTTTATCGCCAACTTGTCCACCGCCTTCTGGATAAAAAGGAGTCATATTGAATACTAATTGATAAAAGTTCCCTTCTTTTTTTGAGGATACTTTTCTATAACGTGTAATTTTAACGTTTGCTTCTAAAGTATCATAGCCAATAAATTCTTCTTCAGCATCTTCTTCTATAATAACCCAGTCATCTGTTTCAACAATTGCTGCGGCTCTAGAACGTGTTTTTTGTTTTTCTAATTCAGAATTGAAATCTTTTTCATTTAAAGTCATTCCTTTTTCTGAAAGAATTAACGCTGTTAAATCAATTGGAAAGCCATAAGTATCAAATAATTCAAATGCTTTTTTTCCTGAAACTTCTGTTCCAGTAGTATTTTTTATTATTCCATCTAATAATACTAATCCTTGATCTAACGTTCTTAAAAAAGAGTTTTCTTCTTCTTTTATAACATTTGTAATTAGTTGTTTTTGAGCTTTAAGTTCAGGGAAATATTCTCCCATTTGTTTGCTTAAAGTATTTACCAATTTGTAAATAAATGGTTCTTTTGTATTTAAAAAAGTAAATCCATAGCGTATAGCTCTTCTTAAAATTCGTCTAATTACATATCCAGCACCAGTATTTGAAGGTAGTTGTCCGTCAGCAATTGCAAATGCTACGGCTCTTACGTGGTCTGCAATTACACGAATTGCAATATCTTTTTCTTCTTCAATACCATATTCATTAGTTGTAATTGCTTCTACTTCTCTAATTAATGGAGTAAAAACATCAGTATCGTAGTTAGATTGTACATTTTGCAACACCATACATAAGCGTTCAAATCCCATTCCTGTATCAACGTGTTGTGCAGGTAATTTTTCTAAAGAACCATCAGCTTTTCGGTTGAATTCCATAAAAACCAAATTCCAAATTTCAACTACTTGAGGATGATCATTGTTTACCAAGCTTTTTCCTGAAACTTTTAATTTTTCTTCTTTAGATCTAATATCTACATGAATTTCAGAACAAGGTCCACATGGTCCTTGAGCCCCCATTTCCCAGAAATTATCTTTCTTATTCCCGTTTATAATTCTGTCTTCATCAATAAATTGTTTCCATAAATCATAAGCTTCTTGGTCATAAGCTAAACCATCTTCATCGGAGCCTTCAAAAACGGAAACATATAAACAATCTTTATCAATTTTATACACTTCTGTTAATAATTCCCAAGCCCAAGAAATAGCTTCTTTTTTAAAATAATCACCAAAACTCCAGTTACCTAACATTTCAAACATTGTATGGTGATATGTGTCTTTTCCTACTTCTTCTAAGTCGTTATGTTTTCCTGAAACACGCAAGCATTTTTGAGTATCGGCAACTCTTTTTTCTGTAGCTGTTTTCTGACCTAAAAAATATTCTTTAAAAGGAACCATACCAGCATTAGTAAACATTAATGTAGGATCGTTTTTCAAAACCATAGGAGATGAAGATACTATATTGTGAGATTTCGATTCAAAAAAATCTAAAAACTGTTGGCGTATTTGTTGTGATTTCATTTATAATTTCTTATTTTTTTTAAAGGCCAATAAACCCTATTTTAGTAGTTTATTTTCCAATATTTAACCTGCTTTTAACTAATATTTATTTGTTAATTATTTGCTAAAATAAAGGAGTATGATTCCTTTTGTAAAACATTTTGTAATTTTGTTAATTGTGCACCGTTTAACTAAAATAAATTATACGGTTTAAAGTGCAAAAATAATATAATTTAATAACAATGGCGAAGGTAAAATATTATTACGATTCAGATACACTTTCCTATAAAAAGATAAAGTCAAAAATAAGTGATATTCTTAAAAGAGTGTCATTGGCATTAGTATCTGCAATTATGTTTATGATATTGGGTTATTTTTTGCTTACTCAGTTTTTTGATTCACCAAAAGAAAAAGAATTATACAGAGAATTAGAGTTTGTTAAACTGAACGAACAATTACATAGTAAAAAAATAGCTCAACTGGAGAAAGTTTTAATTGATATTCAAGAAAGAGATAATAATATCTACAGATTATATTTTGAAGTGAATCCAATCCCAAATGAACAGAGAAAAGCCGGATTTGGAGGTGTAAATAGATACAAAGCTCTGGAAGGTTTTGATAATTCAGAAATGATAATTGATGTTACCAAAAACATGGATATTTTATCTAAACAACTTTATGTACAATCAAAATCACTTGATGAGATTGTAAAATTAGCAGAAAATAAAGAAAAATTATTAGCTGCAATACCTGCTATACAGCCTGTTAAGAATGAAGATTTAAGCAGAATGGCATCTGGATTTGGATGGAGGTCTGATCCCTTTACCAAAGCGAATAAAAGACATATGGGAATGGATTTTTCTGCTCCAAAAGGAACTCCAGTATTTGTATCAGGTGATGGAGTCATTGAACGAGCTGATCAATCTGCGGCTGGTTATGGAAAGCATATAAGAGTAAATCATGGTTTTGGATATGTGTCTTTATATGCTCATTTAAGTAATTATAATATTAAAAAAGGGCAGCGTGTAAAAAGAGGTGATTTAATTGGTTTTGTAGGGAATACAGGACGTTCTCAAGCTCCACATTTACATTATGAAATTATAAAAAACGGCGTAAAAATTAACCCTATTAATTTTTATTATGGAAGTTTATCTCCTGAAGAATTTGCTGCTATGCAAAAAGCTGCAGAAACTCAAGGTCAATCTTTAGACTAATGCATATAAACCTACCAGAGAAAAGATATTATAAAATTGGTGAAGTTGCCAAGGCTTTTGGTTTAAACACTTCTCACATTCGGTTTTGGGAAAAGGAATTTGATATTTTGAAACCCAAAAAAAATAAAAAAGGCAATAGATTATTCACTCAGGAAGATTTAAAAAATCTAAAATTAATATATCATTTAGTTAAGGAAAAGGGATTTACTTTGGACGGAGCAAAAAGTAAAATGAAAGAAAATCTGAAAACCGTTGAAGGAAATTATGATATTATTATGCGATTAGAAAAGATTAAGGCTGAGCTTATTAACATTAAAAATGAAATTTCTTAAAATTATTTTGCTAAATTAGTAACAATTTAATTTTTTGAACAACTTATTACATATATAATCAATCTTAAAAACAAGTCAAAATGAAAAAGTGGTTAATTCCTTTAATAATTGTAGGTGTAATAGTGTTTGCAATCTACAGAATGGGTGTTGGTTTTTATAATACAGCAGTTGATTTAGAACAAAATTCTAAAACAGCTTGGTCTAATGTAGAAAGTGCCTATCAAAGAAGAGCTGATTTAATTCCAAATTTAGTGTCAACGGTAAAAGGGTACGCAGCACATGAAAAAGAAACGCTTGAAGGTGTAATTAAAGCGCGTGCTGAAGCTACAAAAACAACTATTGATCCTACCAATATAACTCCAGAGAACATGGCGGCTTTTCAAAAAGCTCAAGAAGGTTTAAGTGGTGCATTGTCTAGATTATTAGTTACTGTTGAAAGATATCCAGAATTAAAAGCAAATCAAAACTTTTTAGAACTGCAAAGCCAATTAGAGGGAACAGAAAACAGAATTAATGTTGAAAGAAACAGATATAATTCTGAAGTGAATTTATTCAGCAAACACATTAAAAAATTCCCTAACAATATTTTGAATGGATTTATTGGGAATTTCAATGAAATGGCTCGCTATGAAGCTGCTGCAGGAAGCGATGTTGCACCTAAAGTAGAATTTTAATGTCTAAAGTCGAAGATTTTTTAACCACTGAACAAGAGCAATCTATTGTTCAAACAATTAAAACTGCAGAAAAAAATACTTCGGGTGAAATACGTGTACATATTGAAAAAAATACAGAAAAACCTCCTATGGAAAGAGCATTGGAGGTTTTTTATTTTTTAAAAATGGATGAAACAGAGCTAAGAAATGGGGTGTTGATATATGTGGCAGTTGAAAGTAAAAAATTCGCAATTTTAGGTGATAAAGGGATTAATGATAAGGTTCCAGTGAATTTTTGGGATATGGAAAAGGAAATTATTTTATCTCATTTTTCTAAAAATAAAAATTCCATAGGGCTTGAAAAAGCCATTCTTCAAGTTGGCGAAAAATTAAAGGAGTTTTTCCCATTTCATCATTCTACAGATACAAATGAGTTATCTGATGAAATTTCAAAAGGATAAATGAAATCAATAGAAAAAGTATATAAATTAGTTCTATCTATAACAATTGCCTTATTATTTGTTCAGGTAAGTTTTGGGCAATTTTCAATACCTGAAAAACCAAAATTACAAACAAGTGTTTATGATTACGCTACATTGTTTTCGGGTAATGAAAAAACCGGATTAGAACAAAAATTAATTAAATATTCAGATTCTACGTCTACACAAATAGTTCTAATAACTATTGAAACTACTAAAGGTGAAAACATTGATATTTTAGCTGCTAATTGGGGACATAAATGGGGAGTTGGACAAGAAAAAGAAGATAATGGAATCCTTATTTTATTAGCTTTAAATGATAAAAAAATAGCGATACAAACAGGTTATGGAATTGAACATGTTTTAACAGATGCACTTACAAAACGTGTTATTGAAAAAATTATAATTCCAGAATTCAAAAAAGGTGATTTTCATGGTGGCTTAGATAAGGGTGCTGATGTTATTTTTGAAATTTTAAAAGGGACTTATGAAAATAATTCACCCAAAAATACCGACTCTGGTATACCAGTATTTGCAATCATTTTAATCATTTTTATTGTTTTGATTATAATTTTTTCAAAAAAGGATAGAGGAGGAAATGGAGGTAAAGGTTTTAGGAGAGACTCTACAGCCGGGAATATTTTAGAAGCTATAATTTTATCTAGAGCTGGCCGTGGAGGTTTTGGTGGAGGATCATCAGGAGGTGGTTTTGGAAGTGGAGGTTTTGGAGGAGGTTTCGGTGGCGGAGGCTTTGGTGGAGGTGGAGCCAGCGGTGGTTGGTAGATTTCAATTTATAAAAAGCCCCATGTTAAGCAAAATTTAAGAAGGGTGTTTATGCTTAAACTATGAACTCTTTAATATCTTTATTTTCTTATTTAAAGAAGTTTTATAAAATTTCACATCCTTAATTGTTATAGATTCCTATAATAAATTTACTTTTTTACGTGAAAAAATTACATTTTATAGTTAAATTGAATGTTCATTCTAATTAAAAAAACTTTAATTAAACTCTCATCTAAATTCATGTATTTCACAATAAACTTTATTTGTATTGTTTACAATGATGATAATCAATTAAATAACGTAAATTAAAACTCTCATTGCCTAATATATAAATACTTAACCTGATAAATATCATTCTAAATTGTTTTAGTTGGTCATAATTTTAGTTAAAATTTTTTGCGATGATAAAAATATTTAAAACTTCAAAAAATGTGATCCTCAATATTGATGAATATTTTAATACAGTTGAGTTAGGTGTCCTAAATTTTAAAGAAGGAGTTAATAATTATTTAGAAGGTAATTTAACTGAATTTGAAAATAATCTTAAAATTATTGAAACGCTTGAAGGAAAAGCTGATTCAATAATTAGAAAAATAGAAAATGATTTATATATATATTCTTTAATACCAAATTATGCAAGTGAAGTTCTTAACCTGCTGGAAAAAGTTGACGATATTATTGATAAAGTGAAAAATAATTTAAGTCAGTTTGATGTTGAAAGCCCTTTTATTCCTGAAGAAATTAAAAATGATTTTTCTCGTCTTTTGAATCTTTCTGTAAAATCTGCAGAAAACGTTATTCCTGCTGCTCGAGTCTTTTTTACAGACCAGAACTTAGTAAATGATAAAATTCAAAAAGTTATTTTTTACGAACGCGAAACTGATAAACTGGCAACAAAAATAAAACGAAAAGTATTTAAAGATATACCTCATTTGAAACTGAGTGAAAAAATACACTTACGTTATTTTACTTTACATGTTGAAGAAGTTTCAGACGCTGCAGAAGTTGTTGCAAAAATGCTATCATCATTAGTGATAAAAACAAGAATGTAATATTTAAATAAAATTTATGTTTTTATTTTTTTTAACAAGTGGATTGTTTTTGGGTTGGTCATTAGGTGCAAATGATGCTGCAAATATTTTTGGTTCAGCAGTTGGCACTAAAATGGTTAAGTATAGTGCTGCTGTTATTATTGCTTCTGTTTTTGTAATATTAGGAGCTGTTTTGCAAGGCTATGGAGCTTCACAAACGCTTGGAGATTTGGGTTCTATTAATGCTATTGGGGGCGCCTTCACAGTTGCGCTTTGTGCAGGGTTAACTGTATTTTGGATGACCAAATTAAATTTACCTGTTTCAACTTCACAAGGAATTATTGGAGCCATTATTGGTTGGAATTTTTATTCAGGAAGTCCAACAGACTTAACCATATTAAGTAAAATTATAGGAACTTGGGTTGCCGGCCCTATTTTAGGTGGAATTTTTGCAATTTTATTGTATTTATTGTTAAAATTTATACTTACTAAAAGAAAGATTCATTTATTAAAATTAGATGCCTATTTAAAATATGGACTTTTAATTGTCGGTGCTTTTGGAGCATATAGTTTGGGCGCTAATAACGTATCTAACGTTGTTGGAGTTTTTATCCCATCATTACCAGATATTAATTTAAATTTTGGATTTTTCTCTTTAAATGCTATTCAACTTTTATTTTTAATTGGAGGGTCATCTATTGCATTTGGAATTATTACGTATTCTAAAAGAGTAATGATGACCGTTGGTAATAATTTAATGAAACTTTCAGCGGAGTCTGCTCTAATTGTTGTCTTATCACATTCTTTAGTTTTATTTGTTTTTTCTTCAATAACATTATCAAATATTGTTCAAAGTATTGGTTTGCCAGGAATAATGTTAGTTCCTGTTTCAAGTTCCCAAGCTGTTGTTGGCGCAATAGTTGGAATTGGTTTACTAAAGGGTGGAAGAGGAATACAATTTGAAGTTTTAGGAAAAATTTCATTGGGTTGGATCGCAACTCCAATAATTGCTGGTGTTACAACATTTGTTTCATTATTTTTTATGAACAATGTATTTAAAATGGTTGTTGTGCAAAATGAAAATAATGTGATATCAAATAAAATAAACAGTGTAATTACAGTGCCAAAAATTGAAACAACATATAATTCAGTTAATTTATATCAACCGTTACTTTTTTCAGTTATTGCTATTTTATTAATAGTTGTTGTAATTATGTTTATTACTATTCGCCGTAAGTCATCTCAAACAAAAGAAGAAGCATCTTCAGATCGGTTATTAAAATATGAATCTGAAGAAAGGTTATTGCAATCTGAATTACAAAAGGTAAATACTGAAAACGTTAAGCTAGAAAAGCAAATTGAACATAAGCGAAAAGAGCAAATGGGAATTGCCTTAAGCATTATTCAAAAAAATCAATTTCTTGAAAAATTAAAAACCAAAATTGATAAAATAATTTTAAAACCTGATTTAAAAGCGGAAGAATTAATCACTTTAAAAAAGTTAATTATTGATAATTTAAGTATTGATAAAGAACGGGAGCGATTTAATTTTTATGTAAATGAGTTAAACACTGATTTTTATTTGAGGTTACTAAATCGATTCCCGGATTTATCTGAAAATGAACAACGTTTAGCAGCTTTAATACGTCTTAATTTAAGTTCAAAAGAAATTGCCTCCATATTAAATATATCTACTAAAAGTGTAGAAATAAATAGACACAGACTTCGTAAGAAAATGCGCTTAAAGAGAAAAGAAAATTTAACTGAAATTGTAAATAAACTATAAATATAATATGAATATTAATTGTAATACAAATGAAAAATAAACTAAGTACACTAGTAGTAGCATTAATTCTATTTGGAATAGGATTAAATGCACAAGAAGTTAAAAAGGAAACTACTCGTATAAATCAATACGGGCAAGAAGTGGATGCTATTCCTCTACAAACTGAAGCACAAGATGGCTTTATAAAATGGTTTTCTGCTGATGGAAACTATAAAATGTGGATGGATAACAGAGTTCAATTAGATGGATATATCTTTTCAAATGATGCATTAAATGAATTAGGTAATGGAATGACTATTCGTAGAATGCGGTTTGCAATGAAAGCAGAGTTTTGGAAAAACTGGTATGGAGAAATTGATCTAGATTTTGAAAGTTCAGGAACTGAAATTAAGGATGCTTATTTAAAGTATACTTCGGATTCAAAAAAATGGGATTTTAAAGCAGGTCACTTTAAAGAAGGTTACGGTATGGAAACAACCACCACTTCAAGATATTTATTATTTATGGAGCGCTCATTAGCTTCTACTTTTGACCCATCTCGTCATTTAGGCTTTCAAACAAATTTTCATGGAGATAATTTTTTATTTGTAGGAGGTGTTCATTTTAATACAGTTGGAGATGCTGAAGAAGTTACAATTACTAAAGATCGCAATAAAGACGATGGTGTAGATGAAGGCTACTCTTTAACAGGTAGAGCAGTTTGGACACCAATAAATAATGAAGATAAGCTATTACATTTAGGTGTTGCAGGAACTTACAGAACTCCTAAAACATATTGGGAAGATGGTGCTTATAGATTGAGCACAAGATCTCATTCAGCTGTTAATAGAAAAAAATTCTTAGATACGGATGATATTTTTAATGTTGATAATGTTACAGGATATACTTTTGAATTGGCAGGTAAATTAAAAGGGTTAATGTTCCAAGGAGAATATAAAGTGCACAATGTTAATATGAAAGAAGGTGTTGATGCTTCTTTTAATGGATATTACATGCAAGCAGCATACTTATTAAACGGAGGAAACCATAACTATAATAAAAACGAAGGAGAATTTACAAGAATAACACCTGGATCTAGCAAAGGAGATTTGGAACTGGCACTAAGATATGATTTTATAGATTTAAATGATTTTGATGCTAGTATTTATGGAGGTTCTGCTGAAGGGTACACTATTGGACTAAACTACTACGTAAACCCAAACATTAAATTTATGGTAAATTATATTTATCATAACCACGATCGTTTTGCAGACGGAAAAGGTAAATTATATGTTGGGAAAGATGCAGATGGTAACTTGACAAAAGATTGGTCTAATGTTTATGCTGCAGATGGTAAAGCAGGTGATGATTATGGTCAATTTTCTATTAGACTAGAAGTAAACTTTTAATAATTTATAACAAAAAAATAAACAAGATGAAAAATTTTAAATATTTCTTAATAACGCTTCTAATACTAACAGCCACTGTTAGCTGTGTTGAAGATGAAAACATGTATGTTGAGCCTAGCCCTTGGGTTGATGTTGAAACTACTACGGTAAATTATACGCAAGGTCCATTAAAATCAGTTACATTCCCTAGTAATCCTATACCAGGAGAAGCGGTAAATGTTGAACTTAAATATGCAAGTACTGAAACAATCTTAGAATCAAGAATTTATTTTTCTATAGGAGATAATCCAGTATATGTAAAAGCCAATAAAATTTCAGGTGAAGATGATGCTTCATTTACTCAAACGGGCGTAACAATAAATATGATAGCTCAATCACAATCGGGTGTTAAAACATCATTTTATGCACGTATTGCAACAGCCAATGCAGAGTATTATTATGGGAATAATGCCAGCGGAATGGCTTTAGACGATACTCCTGGAGGTGGAAGTATTGATGAATCTGACGGTTTTAAAGGAGATCCAACAAAATGGTTTGTGTTTACAGCACAATAAATAATTAATTTTATCAGCTTGTATTTATGGTTAAATACAAGCTGATAATTCCATACCATGCTACAAAAAATCAAAAATATAATTGTGCCAATTATTGGTGCATTCATACTTTCAGGTTCATGTTCTAAACAAAATGAAGCTAATTTAAAAGATGATGCTTTAGAATTAATGAATACATACAGTATTCAAGTTTCTGAACCTTCAGGTTTAGCAATAAATAGTGAAGGAACTAATTTGTACACCGTAAGCGATAATACGAACAAAATTTATAAATTATCAAGTAGAGGAACAATTTTAAAAACCTATAATTATGAAGGAAACGATTTAGAAGGTGTTACTACGTTTTCCAATAACAAATTGTTGGTTGTTGAAGAAAGAACGAAGGAAGTGGTGGAATATGACATGGGGTCAGGCAGTTATATCAAACATAAAATTGATTATGAAAACACCGATTCAAATAGCGGTTTAGAAGGCATAACATACAATTTTAATGATAATACTATTTTTATTTTAAATGAAAAAGATCCAGGATTATTAATTAAGTTAAAATCTGATTTTACAATTTTATCAAAAGTTAAATTAGATTTTGCATCAGACTATTCAGGAATATTTTATGAAAGTGCGACGAATAATTTATGGATAGTTAGCGATCAAAGCAAAACAATTAATAAGTGTAACCTATTAGGAAAATTAATTGAAAGTTATCCAATTAGTGTTATAAAAGCCGAAGGAATTGCAGTAAGTAATGATAAAATTTATATAGTAAGTGATGCCGAGGCAAAACTGTACATATTTAAAAAGCCAATTTAAAAATTAAATAATATACAATAATGACAAATCCAAAAATGAAAATAGGTGAAATTTCTAAACCGCGTTTTGAGTTTAGAAGTTTTGGGCAAAGTTTTGAGGATTCAGCAAAAAGAATGGCAAGGTTTTCAGTTCCAATTCCTGAGAAAGTTTGGGAAAGAGAATCTGAAGAAATATATATTTTATCCAAAACAAACGATATAAATAATACCAAAATACGCGATGGTAAAATGGATATAAAAACCTATGTGCAAACTGTTGATGGTTTGGAGCAATGGAATCCATTGATGAAAGGTGAATTTCCGATTTCTAAAAAAGTTTTATTAAATGAAGTTTTTCCTGCGTTTAAGGTGAAAATGCCAGTTTTAAATAAAGAAATTTACACTTTTGATGAATTTATGGCAATTATAGATTCACATCCAGATTTACAAGGCGTTCGTGTTTATAAACAACGTTTTGGCTATATGGTTAATAACACGTTATGTGAAGTAGGAAATGTTTTAATAAACGGAGCAAAAGTAGTTACAATTAATTCTGAATCTACCGAGCTAGAGGACATCAAAAAAACAATTGCAGATTGTAAATTAGAAGGCATTGAAAACATCAATTATTTACAAGCAATTAAAAGAGTAATAGGTTGGATTAATAAACCTTTAGCAAATTAATTATGGCACAAGAAATAGAAAGAAAATTTTTAGTAAAAAGTGATGCTTTTAAAGATGAAGCGGTTTCAAAAACAAGAATTACACAAGGTTATTTATCATCTATACCAGAAAGAACCGTAAGAGTGCGAATTAAAGGTGAGAAGGGGTTTTTAACAATTAAAGGTATTGGAAATGAATCTGGCGCATCTCGTTATGAATGGGAAAATGAAATTCCTATTGATGAAGTTAATCAACTATTAAAAATTTGCGAACCTGGAGTTATAGATAAAACACGCTTTAACGTAAAATCAGGAAAACACACCTTTGAAGTAGATGAGTTTTATGGGGATAATGAAGGGTTGCTTGTTGCTGAAATTGAACTGTCATCAGAGGGTGAAAATTTTGAAAAGCCAAGTTGGTTAGGTGAAGAAGTTACAGGACAAGTTAAGTATTACAATTCTATGTTAATGAAAATATCTTATAAAAACTGGTAAAACTCAAACAATAGAAGTTGTTTAAAGAGTTAAAAAATCGTTATTCTGAAATAAGTTCAAGTTTACGGTTCTATACTTTTAAATTATTAAAATAAAATTAAGATAAGTATGTATAAGAATGTATTAGATATGAGTAACTACCGAATGGAAAAACTTCCTAAAAGGGAGTTAACGAAGGTAGAAAAAGTATTAGCTATTATTGGCGGCCCGTTGGCAATTATATCATTTATACTTATTATGTTTGTTTTTGATATTTCATTTTTGAAAAATTTCAATGTAGAAAGTTTAAGTAAAAGTGCTTTAAAAAATTTCAATGAAATTGGCTTGGTAAATTTTATTCAATCAAATAGAGCAATGCTAGCCATTTTTGTAGCATCACTTATTTTATGGATTACAGAAGCGATACCAAATTACTTAACATCTTTAATTTTAATTATTGCTTTAGTATTAACAGGTGTTTTGCCAGAAAAAGTAGCGTATGCACAATTAGGTCATGAAGTAATGTGGTTAAATATTTTATCATTTATTTTAGCAAGTATGTTGGTTGCAACAGGTGTTGCTAAAAGATTTGCATTATGGTTTATTCTTAAATTTGGGAAAAATGCTTCCTCCATATTTTTAAGTTTTATTGTAATTAATGTGCTGTTATCAATTTTTATATCAGCAACTACTGCTAAAGCAGCAATTTTATTGCCAATATTTATGGTTATTGCTGCTGTTTATGGAGCTTCAAACGGAGATAGAAATAATTTTGGACGTAATATAATTTTGCAAAATCTATTTCAAATTAATATGGGGGCTAGTGCTTTTTTAACAGGTTCAGGAGCTAACTTATTAGCAGCTTCTTTAATTGCGGGGGCAATAGGAAGTGATATCTTTTTTTCTGACTGGATGATAGCTGCTTTTCCAGGAGCAATGATTTTAATGATTTTAGGCTGGTTTATTGGAACTAAAATTATTTTTCCACTCAAAAAAGAAGAAAAAACACCTTCTATTGAAGGAGGAATGAATACTTTAAAAACAGAATTACATAACATGGGTAAAGTTTCATTTAATGAAATTAAATCCATCTTTATATTTGTTTCAATTTTGGCGCTTTGGGTAACAGATAAATATCACGGAATAAGTCCAACGGCTGTAGCCTTTGTAGGAGCAATAGTTGCTTTACTTCCAAAAATTGGAATTGTATCTTGGAATGATGTTGATATTCCTTGGCATTTATTATTGTTCTCTGCTGGGGCTTATACGCTAGGAGCAGGATTTAATGTTACTGATTTACCAAGTATTTCTGTGAATTCACTATTTGACGGTCTTGGAATTAGTGACAATACACCGTTTTGGGTTTTATATTTAGTTTTAACTTTTGGAATGATTTTTAGTGCATTAATATTTCAAAGTAAAACCATGCGAGCTATGATTTTTATTCCAATAGCAATTGGGGTGGCCACCAGATTTGGTTTTGAAGTTATAAGTTTAGCGTTGCCTGTTGCCTTTTTAATTGAGCATGTGTATACGTTGCCTTTTAATAGTAAACCTGCATTGCTATTGTATTCAACAAATCACTATAGCTGGTCTGATACATTTAAATATGGAATTACCATGCAAATTTTAGCTTGGATCCTTTCTATAATAATGGCAATGACTTATTTTAAGTGGTTAGATATTATACCTAACGGACTTTTTTAAAAATAAATAAATGGAAATATTAATTATTACTGGTCCGCCTTATTCTGGAAAAGGAACTCAGTGTAAAATTCTTAAAGATGAGTTAGGTTATAATCATATTTCAACAGGAGATAGATGTAGAATTGAAAAAGAAAACAGGACTGAAATAGGAAACATGTTTTCTGAATACGAAAAAAAAGGAGATTTAGTACCAGATTCAATAATTAAGGAGTTGTTTGGTAAAATACTAGATGAGAACCTTCTAGGTAAAGGAATTGTTTTAGATGGTTACCCAAGAACCATTGCTCAAGTTGATAGTTTAATTGAATTAATTATTTTAAAAGAACTTAAAATTAAAAAAGTTTTGAATATTGAATTACCAACAGAAGAACTTTTGAAAAGAGCTAAAAACAGAGCATTAAGCTCTAATAGAGAAGATGATAAAGATGCTTATATTCATCAAAAAAGAATTGAAGTATTCGAAGAAAACACAAAACCATGTATTGAATATATGAAATCTAAATTCGATTTTGTGTCATTTAATGGAATGGGTAGTATTAATGAAATAACAGAGCGGATAAAATCTTATTTGTAGTTTTTTTAATACGTATTCTTATTTAAAAATTTATAGTTATAATCCAATAGGTTATAGTAACTATAGAATTATTAAACTTGCTAAATTATATTTCAGAAATGATTGAAGATACCGTTAAAATTCATGATAATTTTTCTTTAGAAATTAAATCAATATATGAGAACATTTCAAAAAGGAAGAAAACCAAATATGATACTATAACTTATCTTTTTATTCCTAACGGTTTAAATATTAACAATCAAACATATACAAATTCCAAATTTTATAATGATGTAAAAGTTTATATTAGATATAATGCTTCAGAATATGAATTGGACGAAATAATTAATTTAAAAACAGGACCTTTAAATTTATTTGTAAAAAGCGTAAAAAGGATTCTCAAGGAAAAATCATCTAAAAAAAATAGGTTAGATTTTGAGTCTAAAGTAAAAATGCTAAGTGCAATTTTAAATAATTCCTTAAAATTAAAAACGCAAATTTATAAGTCCCAAAACCAAACAGCTCTACAATTTTCTGATCAGAATTTCTTTATTCAACTAAAAGAAATTCTACAAATGTATAGAGCACAAATTCCTCTTATTGAAAACTCTATTTTAGACGAAAATATAAAAAACATTATAAAATTAGGAGATGAGTATTTAAGTAATATTTCAAACTATTACACCATACAATTATTTGAACATTTCAAAAACAGTAGTGTTGAAAAGTCAGATTTAAAAGCCGTTATTCAGTTTATAAAAGAAGAGCAAGAGTATCGGAAAACTCAAAATTTTGATGCTTCTAAAGAGGATGATTATTATGATGAAATATTGCTTCATAAAAGAAGTCAGCTTAAAAAATACATTGAAGGAGTTTTATTTTTAAATAGAGATATCAGAAAAGATGGTGCTTTTGTAGAGCAATCTGTTTTTGCTATTGCCGCTGGTTTAGCAATGATTTTTTCAACAGGAATTGCATTTTACTACCAGCAAATTTATGGAAATTTCACACTTCCTTTTTTTATTGCGTTAGTTGTTGGTTATATGTTTAAAGATAGAATAAAATCATCTATTGGTCAATTATTTATAAGTAAAGCAAGTTCTTTTTTTTATGATTATAAAATCAAAATTAAAGATCACGAAAATAATTTAATTGGTATAACAAAAGAGAATTTTGCATTCGTTCCATTTGAAAAATTAGGGTCAAAAGTTAAAAAGAATCGCGTAAAAAACGGATATTTAGATGCAGATTACGATTTTTACGGAGAACAAATAATTCAATATAAAAGAAAGATTGAGATTTATCCGAAAAAATTTGGACAGGAAATTTCTGATAATCGTTTAAAAAGTCTGGTTGATATTACACGTATTAATTTCTATCGATTTATTGCTCAAATGGATGACCCTAAAAAAAGTTATTCTATTTTAAAAAAGGGGAAAATTATAAATAGAATTGGCAATAAAATTTATCATATAAATATAATTCAGAAAATTTATTCAGAACAAGGAATTGACTTTAAAAGATATAGAGTTATTATGAATAGAAAAGGAATTAAACGTATAGAATCTGTAGAGCTTGATGTTTTTTAATATAAGTTATAGATTTTTTTAAAATTATAGTTTGTACTTTTATTGCAAAATATAAAACGCTAAAATAAAATGAATTCTTACGTTGAATTAGTAAAGGCATATCCCATTTATAGTGCCATGATACAGTTTGCTATTTTGGGGACTTTTGGAGATATTATTTCAAAATGGATGCAGCAGGGTAAAGTATTTATGCCTTATAAAATGCAACTATTAATTTTAAAAATGTTAGAATGGGCATTTTTAGCTATTACAATTAAATATGCATTTGTTGGATTTCAAGGATTTGTAGATAGTTTAGTTTCACATCAATTAGTGCCCGAACTAGGTTTATTTGGAAAGGCTTTTGCAGTTTCCGTTACTATGAATTTACAATTTGGATTGTTATTAGTAATTCTACATCGCTTTTTAGATAACTTAATAGCGCAACAAAATAATTGGAAAAATATTGATAAAGGAATGTGGTCTTTAGTTTGGTTTTGGATACCAGCACATACTATAACATTTATGCTAGATAAGCCATATCAAATTGGTTTAGCTGCTGTTTGGAGTGTTGTTTTAGGAATAATTTTGGGGTATTATAATAGAGAAACTAAAATATTGAATTAACACTAATTTTTATTATTTATCCATTTTAGCTTTTAATTTCTGTATTAAAATTACCGCAATAGCACCGCCTAAAAAGGAAACAACAATATTAATTAAAAATAAGTTGAAATTAATGTTCCCTGAACTTGATATAGAAGTAGGGTCAAAGCCAAATCGGCCAAACGATTTAATTAAAAAAACACTTCCAAAAACACCAGATATGGTTTTTCCAATAAGTCCAAATGAGTATTTTTTAAGAAAAAATCCAGTAAGATTTGCGCCAACTATTCCAATTAAAATGCTAAATAATGAAATTAAAGTTGGTGTCATAAGTAAGAACTTTATTAATGTCCGTAATCTATTTCATCTATTTTTCCACCTAAAAATTTCTTCTGTATAATTACATAAAAAATTACAAGAATAATTCCGAATATTCCCCAGCCTAAACCAATAGATAAACCGTATTCTGTAGTCGCTGTATTGTATATTGTTAATGATTCATTAATTTCATTTGTTGAAGGTAATATTACTGGAAATAAAGAGGCTAATGAAGATGTAATTCCGCCAAGAATTAATAAAGTTGACATCATAAAACCATAGAGGTCCTTCTTAATCTTTTTAATGAAAAACAATCCAATTAGACCTGAAAAATAAATGAGAGGAAATAATATTAAGAAAGGTTTGTTAATAAAATTATCTAATGAATTAGGGTTCACTATTTGCCAAACAAGTAAAGAAATTATTGTTAAAACCAATAATAATATATTAAGTCTATAGATTACATTTTTAAGTTTTTTATTTATAGATGAATTTGTTTTTAAAATAATCCAATTAGCTCCGTGAATAGCCAAGGTTACTACTGCAATTACCCCTATAATAATAGAAAACCAATCTATAACACCAGGAGTTTCACTTAAAGGGCTAAAACTACTATTCCATAGTGGTAAAAAAAAGTAATGCCCTTCATAAACAGAAACTCCATTTTCAATTCCACCTAGGTTAACGCCTCTAACAACATTTCCTAATGCAACACCAAAAAATAGTGCTAATAATAAACTTGAAACACCAAAAGATGTATCCCAAATGTCTTTCCACATTTGATTATTAAATTGACTTCTAAGTTCTAACCCCAAAGCCCTAAAAATAATTAGCCACAAAACAATAATTAAAGGAAGATAAAAACCACTAAAAATTGAAGCGTAAAATGTAGGAAAAGCCATAAATAACAAACCGCCACCTGCAACTAACCATACTTCATTAAAATCCCAAAATAAACCTGCAGATTTCGCAATTACTTCTTTGTCTTTTTCAGTTTTAGCCAAAAACAAATGAATGATGCCCGTTCCAAAATTATACCCATCTAAAATAAAAAAGATTGCCAAAACAAGCGCTATAATTAAATACCAAAAGAGTTCCATAATTTAATGTTTTTGATGTGTTGGACCTTGATAAATGGTTTTACCAACTAAAATTAAAAATAACAAGCCGAGTAGCATATACAATGCAACAAATCCTAATAAAGTAAATAAAGTATTGCCAGAAGAAACATTTGGGGATATACCTTCACTAGTTTTTAAAAGGCCATAAACTAAATAAGGTTGCCTACCTAATTCTGCAGTATACCAGCCTGTAATGTTTGCTATATATGGGAACGGAACTAAAAACAGTATTGACCAAAGTAAGGGTTTAAAAGAATATAATTTTCTTTTCCACAAAAGAAAAACTGCCAAGGCCATAATTGCAATAAAAATTGTTCCTAAGCCAACCATTATATGATATGAATAGTAAAGTGCGGGAATATTAGAGGGTAATTCTTCTTTTTTAAATTGATCCATTCCTGCAATTTGTTTGTCCCATTCTTGGTAGGTTAAGAAGCTTAAAATATTTGGAACAGCAATTTTGTTGTCTAATTTTTTTTGCACCATATCAGGCTGACCAATAAGTACAATTTCGGCTCCTGCATCTTCAGTTTCAAAAATACCTTCCATTGCAGCAAATGCTGCTGGTTGATATTTGGCTACATTTTTTGCATTTAAATCTCCTGTTGGAAAAGCAATAAGTAAACTTGATACCAATCCAAAAATAACTCCGGTTTTTAAAAATAATTTACCGTATTCTAAATTTTTATTTCTTAAAATATAAAAAGCTCCAATACTGGCAACTACAAACGATGAAGTTACAACTGATGCAACTTGATTATGTAAAAATGCTGGCAACAACCAAGGATTGCTAAATAATGCTGAAAAGTTTTTAAGTACGAACTTGCCATTTTCTAAAATTTCATACCCTACCGGATACTGCATCCAAGAATTTGTAGCTAAAATTAAATAGCCACTTGCCCAGGAACCTAAAAAAACTAAAAAGCCAGTTAATAAATGTAATTTTTGTCCCATTAGTTTTTCACCAAAAATAAATAGCGCTAAGAATGAAGATTCTAAAAAGAATGAAAAAAGGCCTTCCATAGCCAAGGTTTGACCAATAATTCCTCCGGTGAGTTCTGAAAACTTAGCCCAATTTGTGCCAAATTGAAATTCCATAGGAATTCCTGTTATTACACCCATTGTAAAGTTTATTGCAAATATTTTCATGAAAAATTTTGCAGCATTGTTGTATTTTTCAATGTTAGTTTTTAAAAATTTCCATTTGAAATAAACAATGATTAAAGATAATCCCATTGTTAATTGAGGAAAAATGTAGTGAAATGTGATAGTAAATGCAAATTGCAGTCTATCGTAGAATATCATATCTTCCATATGAATATATTAAAAATTATTTTTTAAGAAGTAATAATTTGACATTACATAAAATAAAATAGCAACATCAAAAATACAACATAATATAGAGACAAAGTGTAAGAATAATAACATATGGCTTTAAAAATATTTGCACAGTTTTATAACTTCATTAAAAATAAATGAAGTTTTCAAGTTGGTAAAAAAAGTGTTTTTTTTATTTATAAAACTATTTCTGTCTAAAATAAATTACAATAGGAACTCCTTTAAAATCAAACAATTCACGCATTTTATTTTCAATAAAACGTTTGTATGGATCTTTTACGTATTGTGGTAAATTTGAGAAAAATACAAACTGAGGTGTAGGTGTTGGTAATTGCATACAGTATTTTACTTTTACAAATTTACCTTTATTAGATGGTGGTGGATTATGTTTAATAATCCCCAACATTGTATCGTTCAATTTACTTGTTGGAATACGTTTTTTTCTATTTTCAAAAACTTCAACAGCAGTTTCAATAGCCTTAAAAATACGTTGTTTTGTAAGTGCGCTAATAAAAATAATTGGAACATCAGTAAATGGTGCAATTTCTCTACGTATTTGAGCCTCAAAATCACGCATAGTATTGGTTTCTTTTTCAACCAAATCCCATTTATTTACTAAAATTATAATTCCTTTTTTATTTTTTTCAGCTAACCAAAAAATATTTTCATCCTGACCTTCAAAACCACGAGTTGCATCTATAACTAAAATAGCAACATCGCACATTTCAATAGTTTTAACAGCCCGCATTACTGAATAAAATTCTAAATCTTCTTTTACTTTAGATTTTTTTCTAATTCCAGCAGTATCAACTAAATTAAAGTCGAATCCAAATCGGTTATATTTTGTATCAACAGTGTCACGCGTTGTACCAGCAATTTCTGTAACAATATTTCTTTCTTCACCAATTAAAGCATTAATAAATGAAGATTTTCCAGCATTAGGTCTTCCAACAACTGCAAAACGGGGTAATTCAGTTTCTTCTTCAACAACATCTGTCATTTCTAGGACCATTGCATCTAAGAGTTCACCAGTACCACTACCATTTATAGAAGATATTGTGTAATATTCTCCCAATCCTAAGTTATAAAATTCAACAGCATTGGCATCACG
>Ga0102811_1000247_pt1 | contig 28072 bp, 24 predicted proteins | sample ColrivemetaGS705_FD_84507 | JGI IMG/M metagenome (GOLD analysis project Ga0102811, IMG submission 84507) | Estuarine microbial communities from the Columbia River estuary - Flood tide ETM metaG S.705 | ecosystem: Environmental > Aquatic > Marine > Intertidal zone > Estuary | place: USA: Columbia... | reverse complement strand
TTGGCATTTCCAAATTTTAATTGACTGAAGGGAATCTTCATTTCTGCCGTCCAACCCAGCTCATCAATATGAGTGGCCACGTACCAGATAGGGTTCCATGAGTCGTCCCAATTGTTGCCATTTTCAGAGACAAACTCATCTCCTTTTACCCCTGCGGCAGTGACAGAAAAGGCAAAAGCAGTTCGCTTGTCTAAATAACTATCCAATATAAAAGCTACTCGGTCTCCCTGAAAGCCATCTCGCCTAGACAAACGCTTTTCTATTTTATCAGGTTCAGTGTCAAAACAACGCACCGCTACATAAAGGTATTTAGAATCATAGGTAATTTTAAATTGTGTTTCTTGGGCTGGAGAAGTATTCTCATCGGGCATTTGTTCTATAAAATCTCCTGTCCATGGAACAATATCCCAAATAGATTCTTTAATAATACCATCAATACTAGGCGCTTCATTTTTTGGTAGTCGCTGAGTTGTATAGGTCTTCTGATCATATTTAGACGGCCTTAGCGTGTCAAAAACTGTAGTATCTTCCTGAGAATAGACAAAGAAATTAGTTACAAAAAAAAGAACAGTAAGGTATTTAAAGCGCATAAATATAGGGTGGAATAAGTGGCAAAAATACCTTGCTCAATTGTAACATGAGCCACTCACAGGAGTTTTAACATTTCCTTATGAGTTCAAAAAACAAAAAAAATGAACTTTATACGAAAATAATCAAAAAACAGCATTTGGAATTCAACTAATTAGTTGTACATTTGCAGCCCGATTATCGGGATTATAGTGTTTAATCAATAAAAATATTAGTGTGGACACATTAAGTTACAAAACTGTTTCAGCTAACAAAGCTACAGTTAACAAACAGTGGGTACTGGTAGATGCAGAAGGACAAACTTTAGGACGTTTGGCTTCTAAAATAGCTATTATGCTTAGAGGTAAAAACAAACCTAACTACACCCCTCACGTAGATTGCGGGGACAACGTTATAGTTATAAATGCGGAGAAAGTTACCATGACTGGTAATAAGATGCAGACTAAAACTTACATCAGACACACTGGTTATCCAGGAGGTCAACGTTCTCTTACTGCTAGTGAATTACTAGCGAAAAAGCCTATTGGTCTTGTTGAGAAAGCAGTGAAAGGAATGTTACCTAAAAACAAACTAGGTGCGGATCTTTACAGAAATTTAAAAGTATACGAAGGTACAGCGCACGGTCAAGAGGCGCAAAAACCTGTAGTAATAAACTTAGAATCATTTTAGCAATGGAAGTAATTCACAAAATAGGAAGAAGAAAAACAGCGGTTGCTCGTGTATACCTAACACCAGGAAACGGTAAAGTTACGATCAATAAAAGAGATCTAGAGAACTACTTTCCAACTGCTACCTTACAGTACAAAGTACAACAGCCTTTCGCCCTTACAGGAACAGAAGGAACTTATGACGTAAAAGTGAATGTGTATGGCGGTGGTATCACTGGTCAAGCTGAAGCAGTACGCTTAGGGATTTCTAGAGCGTTGTGTGATATTGACGTAGAGAACAGGTTAACACTTAAGCCAGAAGGTCTTTTAACAAGAGATCCAAGAATGGTAGAGCGTAAGAAATTCGGACAGAAGAAAGCCCGTAAGAAATTCCAATTCTCTAAACGTTAATCGTTTAAACTATAAAATTAAGGCCTTATTCGTAGGGCCTTTATATGTTCTTAAAAGTATCCTCCCATCTTGGGAGGTCTTTATTATAAATAAGTTGTTATCTGGATACACCAGAAACTAGTTTAGCATCTAAATGTTACGTAGTAGCATTGCTAATCCAACAGAAAGTAAACTAAGTAAAAATGGCAAACAAAATTGAAGTTAAAGACCTATTAGAGGCTGGGGTGCATTTCGGTCACCTTACAAGAAAATGGAATCCAAATATGGCTCCTTACATCTACATGGAGCGTAATGGTATTCACGTAATTAACCTTTACAAAACTGCTGCAAAAATTGAAGAAGCTAACGAAGCATTAAAGAAAATTGCTGCCTCTGGTAGAAAAATTCTTTTCGTAGCGACTAAAAAACAAGCAAAAGACATCGTGGCTGAAAAAGCGGCTAATGTAAACATGCCTTACATCACAGAAAGATGGCCAGGCGGTATGTTAACCAACTTTATAACGATCCGTAAAGCTGTGAAGAAAATGGCTACAATTGATCGCATGAAAAAAGATGGTACCTTTTTAACCCTTTCTAAGAAAGAGCGTTTACAGGTAGATCGTTTAAGAGCAAAATTGGAGAAAAACTTAGGTTCTATATCTGACATGACTCGTTTGCCTGGTGCTTTATTTGTTGTAGACATCATGAGAGAGCATATTGCTGTGAAAGAAGCTTTAAAGCTTAACATTCCAATCTTTGCCATGGTAGACACCAACTCAGATCCAAAACAAATAGACTACGTGATCCCATCTAACGATGACGCGTCTAAATCTATCGAAGCAATTTTAGCCCATGTTACTGGTGCTGTTGCAGAAGGATTATCAGAAAGAAAATCAGAAAAAACTGCTGAAAAAGAAGGTGCCTCTGACGCACAAGAAGCAGCTCCAAAAGCTGAGGCAGCTCCAAAAGCTGAGGCAGCTCCAAAAGTTGAAGCAGCTCCAAAAGCTGAGGCAGCTCCAGCAGATGACTTAAACAGCAAGACTGTTGCTGAATTAAAAGAAATGGCTACTGCAAAAGGTGTAGAAGGTATTTCTAGTATGAAGAAAGCAGATTTAGTAGCTGCATTAAGTTAATATAAAGTAAATCAAAATAACATGGCAAATATTACTGCTGCAGAAGTAAACAAATTAAGACAAACTACCGGTGCCGGTATGATGGACTGTAAGAAAGCCTTAGTGGAAGCTGAGGGTAACTTTGATACAGCTATTGAAATATTACGCAAAAAAGGACAAAAAGTAGCTGCCAATAGAGCAGACAGAGATTCTAGTGAAGGTGCTGCAATTGCAGTGTTAAATTCAGACAATACACAAGGAGTTGCCATTTCTTTAAATTGCGAAACTGACTTCGTTGCTAAAAATGATTCTTTTGTAGCCTTGGCTACAGAATTGGCTTCTTTAGCCCTGAATTTTGACACCAAAGAAGCTTTCTTAGGAGCTGATTTCAAAGGAATGTCTGTTCAAGAAAAATTGACTGAGCAAACTGGTGTTATTGGTGAAAAAATAGAAATTGGCGGATTTGAGAAATTAAGTGCTGCATTCGTAGGAAGCTACATTCACGCAGGAAACAAAATTGCTACTTTAGTAGGTTTGTCTGCTGCACCAGCCGGAGCAGATGTGATTGCTAGAGATGTGGCTATGCAGGCTGCTGCAATGAATCCAGTTGCTTTAAATGAAAGTGGTGTAGACCAATCCATTATTGACAAAGAAATTGAAATTGCAAAAGACCAATTGCGTCAAGAAGGTAAACCAGAGGCTATGTTAGACAATATTGCCAAAGGAAAAATCACTAGATTTATGAAAGACAATACTTTAGTCAATCAAGAATTTATTAAAGATTCTAAAATGAGTGTAGCGCAGTATGTAAAAACTGCAGACGCAACTCTTGAAGTAGTTTCTTTTGCTCGTGTAGCATTAGGATAATCCCTACTCAAATAACATTAAAAAAACCCGCGTTCTTCGAACGCGGGTTTTTTTTTGAATGTCATTACACACATAATCGCTATGCCTAAATAAATTTGATTATTTTTGTGAAAAGAAATTCCCCTAAAAAATGCCATACAAAAGAATTTTACTGAAATTAAGCGGAGAAGCCCTCATGGGAGATAGGCAATACGGAATAGATCCAAAGCGTATTGCAGATTACGCTCAAGAGATCAAAGCGGTTGTAGAAAAGGGCATTGAAGTGGCCATTGTTATTGGCGGAGGTAATATTTTTAGAGGTTTGGCAGCAGCCAGCAACGGGATGGATCGGGTTCAAGGAGACCATATGGGTATGCTTGCCACTGTCATAAACGGACTGGCCTTACAAAGTGCTTTAGAAGAAATAGCCGTTCAAACACGCCTGCAATCTGCGATTCAGATTAATGAAGTAGCGGAGCCTTTTATTAGAAGACGCGCTATGAGACACCTAGAAAAAGGTCGTGTAGTTATTTTTGGTGGAGGTACTGGAAATCCATATTTCACCACAGATTCTGCAGCAGTGCTTAGGGCTATAGAGATAGAAGCAGACGTTATTATCAAAGGAACACGGGTAGATGGCATTTACACTGCAGACCCAGAAAAAGATGCTAATGCCACTAAATTTGACAATATTTCTTTTAATGAAGTACTGTCAAAAGGGCTGAAAGTAATGGACACCACTGCGTTTACTTTAAGTCAGGAAAATGAACTTCCTATCATTGTATTTGACATGAATAAGAAAGGAAACCTTTTAAAGATTGTTTCTGGAGAAGCTATAGGAACAGTTGTAAACTTATAAAAACATCGTTTTAAAGATGAATGAAGAAGTAGATTTTATATTAGACAGCGCTAAAGAAAACATGGACAGAGCCATGGCGCATTTAGAAAAATCATTTGCAAAAATCAGGGCTGGAAAAGCGAGTCCTATTATGCTCTCTACCGTTAAGGTAGATTATTATGGATCTCCAACGCCACTCTCACAAGTGGCCAATGTAAATACCACAGATGCGAGAACCATCTCGGTACAGCCTTGGGAAAAAAACATGCTTCAAGAAATTGAAAAAGCCATTACAAACGCCAATTTAGGATTTAACCCTATGAACAATGGCGACCTAATTATCATTAACGTGCCTCCTTTAACGGAAGAACGTAGAAGGGATTTAGTCAAACAAGCCAAAGCAGAAGCGGAGGATGCTAAAATTGGGGTTAGAAACGCAAGGCAAGAGGCCAACAAAGACATTAAAGGAACTGACTTACCAGAAGATACGGCAAAAGATGCTGAAGCATCTATTCAAGAGCTCACCAATCAGTACAGTAAAAAAATTGAAGAACTGCTCACTGTAAAAGAAGCAGAAATCATGAAGGTGTAAGGCCTTTATTAAAAAAACCTCATGATAGGATTTAGTACCCAAAACTTTTGGGCTACCACTGCTAGAATTATTCTTAGAAATAGGATCACTATCCTTATTGGGGTCTTTCTCTTCACTGTTTTTATGGCCATGCAATGGAAAAATATGCGTTTTTCCAATACAGAGGCCAACCTACTTCCAGACAACCACCCTGTAAACTTAGCTTATCAAGACTTTGTTTCACGCTTTGGAGAAGAGGGTAATATCATAGCCATTGCAGTAAAAGACAGCGCTTTATTTGAGCTTAATAATTTCAAAAAGTGGAATAGATTAAGCAAACAGTTGGCCGCATTCCCCGAGGTAATTGCCGTACTTTCCACAGACAACTTAAAATTATTAGAGCGTTCGAAAACGGCAGGTAAATTTATTTTTTCTCCCTTCAAAGGAAGCTTGGCACAGGATCAACAAAGCCTAAATAAACACCTAAAAGACCTTTATCAAAACCAGCCTTTTTATGACCAACTGCTCTTTAACAAAGAGACTGGCACACTCAGAACGTTGGTTTATTTAGACAAAGAGATCCTCAATACTTCTGTTAGAAAAGACTTTGTCCTTAAAGATCTGAAACAATTACTAGACAATTTCAGAGAAGACACCGGACTAGATGTTCGTATTTCAGGCATGCCTTATATCAGGACCATGAATGCCCAGAGTATTATTGATGAAATTGGACTCTTTATACTAGGCGCCTTAGCGGTTACTTCTATTATATTTTTCTTTTTTTTTAGAAGTGTTAGGGCCACGATTATTTCCATGGCAGTAGTTATTATTGGGGTTATGTGGTCTTTTGGTGTATTGGGATTACTTGAATATGAGATCACAGTACTCACCGCCTTAATTCCTCCATTAATTATTGTGATAGGAATTCCAAATTGTATTTTCCTAATCAATAAATACCAGCAAGAGGCTCAGAAACACGGAAACAAAGCACTCTCCTTACAGCGTGTCATTGCTAAAATTGGGAACGCTACCTTAATGACCAATGTTACAACCGCCTCTGGATTTGCTACTTTTATCATTACAGAGAGTACCCTTTTGAAAGAGTTTGGTATAGTGGCTTCTATAAATATCATTGGAATTTTCATTCTCTCCTTACTCATTATCCCTATTGTCTATTCATTCATGTCTATGCCCAAAGAAAAACATTTAAGGCACTTGAATAAAAAATGGATTGACGGTTTTGTGGGAAGTATGGAAAAGATTGTGAGAGAGCAGCGAATTACAGTATATATTGTGTCTATTCTTTTACTGATCACCAGCATCATTGGAATTTATCAGATCAAAACTTCTGGAAGTCCTATAGAAGACATGCCAAAAGACAAGGCTTTCTTTAAGGATATTCGCTTTTTCGAACAAGAGTTCAACGCTATTATGCCCATTGAAATTGTCATAGACACCAAAAGACCTAATGGGGTATTAAGGCCCAGCACCCTGGAACAAATGGACGCTTTAAGCCAGTTTATAGAGGAAACACCAGAGCTTTCAAAACCTATTTCAGTAGTGAATTTGGCCAAATACGCCAAACAAGCCTATTACAATAATTTACCTAAATATTACCAGCTTCCCACTTCCCAAGAGAGGGGCTTTATCTTGTCTGCAGCTCAAGGTGCCAATACCAACGAGGATTTACTCAAAAATTTTACAGATTCCAGGGGGCAAGTCGCCAGAATCTCTACAGCGATTAAAGATGTAAAAACCGATCAAATGGAACAGGTAGAACTGGATTTATTGGAGGAAATAGACAAACTATTCCCAAAAGATCGCTACAACGTATTGCTGACAGGAAAAGCACTGCTGTTTTTAAAAGGAACCAAGTACTTGATTAAAAACCTAATCATGTCATTGGCATTGGCCATTTTTCTCATCGCTCTATTCATGGCTTACCTTTTTAGGTCCTTTAGAATGATTGTGATTTCCCTTATTCCAAACTTACTTCCCCTACTGATTACTGCGGGAATGATGGGATTCATTGGGGTACCTATAAAACCCTCTACCATATTGGTATTTAGTATTGCCTTTGGGATATCTGTAGACGACACCATTCACTTTTTGGCCAAATACCGACAAGAACTCATTGCCAATAAATGGCGCATAAAACCTTCTGTTTACGCTGCTTTAAAAGAAACAGGCGTGAGTATGTTTTACACCTCCATTGTACTGTTTTTTGGATTTTCTGTATTTACAGTCTCTAGCTTTGGTGGAACAATAGCTTTGGGTGGACTCGTTTCTGCTACCTTGCTTTTTGCCATGCTGTCCAACCTAATTCTATTGCCTTCTCTTTTACTGTCTTTAGAAAAAAGTATTGCCAACAAGCAGACCTTTAAAAAACCTCAAATAGATATTTTACCAAAAGAAAGTGAAACTTAAGTGATTAAACTATCTTTGCGTTTTAACTGAATAGGAATACAAACAACCATGATTACACCGAGAATTAAATCTATTTTACAAGATGTAGCCCCGCTGACCACCTTAACTGTTCAAGGATGGGTAAGAAGTTTTAGAAGCAACCGTTTTATTGCCTTAAACGACGGGTCTTGCATGGAAAACCTACAATGTGTCATAGATTTTGACTCTTTACCAGAAGAAATATTAAAGAAAATTACGGTTGGTGCAGCTTTAAAAATTACTGGAACACTTCAAGAAAGTGAAGGCAAAGGGCAGCGCGTAGAAATACAAGCAACAGAGGTGGAAATTTTAGGAGTTTCAGATCCAGAAACTTATCCCATACAACCCAAAAAACACTCTTTGGAATTCCTGAGACAAAATGCACACTTAAGGGTTCGAACAAATACTTTTAGCGCCATTATGCGGGTGCGCTCTACACTGTCTTTTGCAGTGCACCAATACTTTAGGAGTCAAGATTTTAATTACGTACATACGCCTATTGTTACAGGTTCAGATGCAGAGGGTGCAGGAGAAATGTTCCGCGTAAGCACCTTAGATCCCAAAAACCCACCGCTGGATTCCAATGGTGCAATAGACTATCGTGAGGATTTCTTTGGCAAAGAAACCAACCTAACTGTTTCAGGACAATTAGAGGCGGAAACCTACGCCATGGCGCTGGGTAAAGTATATACTTTTGGTCCTACCTTTAGAGCAGAAAACTCAAATACCTCTAGGCATTTAGCAGAATTTTGGATGATAGAACCAGAAACGGCTTTTTATGATTTAGACTCAAACATGGACCTAGCAGAGGACTTTATACAAAACGTGATTAAATATGTTTTAACACATTGCCAGGAAGACTTGGCATTTTTACAAGAAAGACTCCTGGACGAAGAAAAACAAAAGCCACAAAATGAACGCAGTGAAATGCCATTACTGGAAAAGTTAAAGTTTGTGGTAGACCAAAACTTTGTGAGGCTCAGCTATACTGAAGCCATTGAAATACTTCAAAATAGCACTCCCAATAAGAAAAAGAAATTTAAATATCCAATCACAGGATGGGGCGTAGACCTTCAGAGTGAACACGAACGCTACTTGGTAGAAAAGCACTTTAAATGTCCTGTGATTTTATTTGATTACCCAGCAGACATTAAAGCCTTTTATATGCGCTTAAATGAAGACAAGAAGACCGTTAGGGCCATGGATATTTTATTTCCTGGTATTGGGGAGATTGTAGGAGGTTCTCAAAGAGAAGAACGTTTAGAGGTGCTAGAAGAAAGAATGTCTGCCATGGGTGTAGACCACAAAGAGCTCTGGTGGTACAAGGACCTGAGAAAATATGGGTCTGCAGTACATTCAGGTTTTGGATTAGGCTTTGAACGTTTGGTGCTTTTTACCACGGGTATGGGAAACATTAGAGATGTGATCCCTTTTCCAAGAACACCTCAGAACGCAGAATTTTAAGGACGGTCTCTATAATACTTTTTTGTAACTTAAGGTATTGAATCCTGTAGTATCTTATGCTTAAACAATACCTTCAATATAAACTTTCACAAAAGCTGTCTCCACAACAGATACAGCTTATGAAGCTCATACAATTGCCTACCCAGGCATTTGAGCAACGCCTAAGACAAGAACTAGAAGACAATCCAGCCTTGGAACCAGGTAAAGAAATTGTAGAGGACACTGAAGACATCTATGAAGACAATTACGAGGAAGATTTCAAAGAAGACAATGAACATATAGATGCAGAAGACATCAATATAGATGAATACCTCAGTGACGACGAGATCCCTGATTACAGAACGCAGACTAATAATTACTCGGAAGACCAAGATGACAAGGTCATTCCCTATGCAGCTGCAACAACTTTTTACCAACACTTATTGGCCCAACTACAGCAACAATTTATTGCAGAAGAAGATTGGGCCATTGCAGCATTTTTGATAGGAAGCATAGACGAAACAGGTTATATAAGAAGGCCAATACCAGACTTAGTAGACGATCTTGCCTTTACCGAAAACTTGTATACAGATGAAAGTCAAGTCAAAAAAGTGCTCAGAAGTGTCCAACAATTAGACCCAGCTGGAGTGGGCGCAACAAGCCTACAAGAATGTTTATTGCTGCAGTTAGAAAGAAAAACACCCACCAAAGCGATCCAGCTAGCACAGGATATATTGAAACGCTCTTTTGAGGCTTTTTCCAAGAAACACTATGACAAACTTATTTTAAAGCATAACCTTTCTGAAAACGACTTAAAAGAAGCCTTACTGGCCATAGAAAAGCTTAATCCAAAACCCGGAAGTGCCTTTTCAGATGGCGCAAAAATCATCTCACATATTGTACCTGATTTTAGTTTAAAAATTGTAGATGGGGAATTAGAGCTTTTGCTCAACGGGAGAAACGCCCCTGAACTACATATTTCTAGGTCCTATAACAACATGCTGGCAGGATATAAAGAGACCAAACAAAAGACCAGCGCCCAAAAAGAAACCGTCAGTTTTATAAAGCAAAAATTAGATGCTGCAAAGTGGTTTATTGAAGCGATTAAACAACGCCAGCAAACCCTTTATCTCACCATGGGTGCAATAATAGACTTTCAAGAAGCGTACTTTTTGAGTGGCGATGAACGAAAACTCAAACCGATGATTTTAAAGGATATTGCAGACCTTATAGACATGGATATATCTACTGTATCTAGGGTAGCAAATAGCAAATACATAGACACCCCTTATGGAACAAAATTAGTCAAAAGCTACTTCTCTGAAGGAATGAAAAATGAAAAGGGAGAAGATGTTTCTACCAGAGAGATTAAAAAAATTGTGGAACAACTTATCAAAAAAGAAGATAAGAGAAAACCACTCACAGATGACAAGCTGGCTTTAATACTCAAAGAAAAGGGTTACCCCATAGCCAGAAGAACTGTCGCAAAATACCGAGAGCAATTAGAGCTTCCTGTGGCTCGGCTGAGAAAAGAAATCTAATAAAAAAAGCCCGCACAATGTGCGGGCTTTTTTTATGAATTAGCTAACTATTATTGTAAGTTTCTAAAAGCGTCACCATCGTAAGTGGTGTAATTTACTTTAAGTGCATTTACTTTTCTGAGTTCTAACTTAATGTCAGATATAATACCCATATTGGCATTCTTATCTACTTTAAGCGCAGTAGTCAATACATTTTGTAATTCCTGAGGCTTCTTAGCACGCTCAGATAAAATGTAATCTCCTACATCAGTAGCATTGGCAAACTTATCATTCAATTGAATCTTAGTTTCTGTTCCAAAAACTTTCTGGTACTCCTGCGTTGGGGCTCCAGCATAGATATAAATAATTCTGTCCTTTTTTTCTAACTTCTTTATCTCGTTAGCGTTTGGAAGAATATTATCTACTTTTAAAGAACTGTCTTTCATTACGGTTACCGTCATGAAAAAGAACAAAAGCATAAATACAATATCTGGTAAGGAAGCTGTAGATACCGCTGGTAACTCACCGTCTTTCTTTTTACTGAACTTAGACATATCTAATGTGTTTTGCTTTGTTATTAATTATTTGACGTTTCCGCTTCAGAGAACTTCTGAGGAAATAAATCTTGAATATTCTTCACTTTCTCCTTGAGATCATCCTTTAAACTCTCTGCCGTTTCCGGGTTTAAGTAAGCCGCTTCCATAGCAGTAAAGTCACGTTTGTACAAACGCTGTGCTTCCCTGTTTCTAAGGTCGTTATAGGCACCTACAATTTCGTTTTGAACGGTAATGTAAGTTCCATAAGGGGTTTCTCTGTCGTTCTTTAAAGATATAATAGCCTTTGAAGGATTGTCTGAAGAAGAAGTGTTTCTTGCTCCCTGGCAGTAGTTACAGTAGTCTGGTGTGCCCGAAGGAGCACCTCCGTTGTCTAGAAAAGACATGGCTTTTTCTCTCAACTGAGATACTTCTACCAACTCTTCGTCTGCAAACAACTGTCCGTTTTTATTGATAATTACTTCAAAGATATTTTTCTGTTTAATGACCACATCCGTTTCTGGCGGCTCAATGGGTGGCAACATTCTGTCCAAACCTGCATCTGTTTCAATAGTAGTAGTTACTAAGAAAAAGATAAGCAGCAAGAAAGCGATGTCTGCCATAGACCCGGCATTAACTTCTGGTGGTGCTCCTCTTTTTGGCATACTTCAGTTATTTATTTAGTGAAAAATCTCTTTATTCCTGGGACTACCATTAAAGCGACTGCTATAACAGTTAATAAGAAAAACATATTTAATCCCATACCAATGTTTTTAACTGTGCCTTCCGTAGTTGGGTTACCGTTGTCTGCCATAGTAGCCAAATCAATATCCGTTCCAGAAGCAGCAATGTAAGAAACAAGTACTAAGGCCAAGAAACCACCAATTGAAAATAAGGCTTTCTTAACACTCTCTTTGGTTGAAAAAAGTTTTTTGAAGGCAAAGATGAAGCTAGAGATTACGGCTACTGCTAAAAGCAGGTAAGTAATCATAAACATCAACGACATTGATGTACTGTCTACCGCTTCAGAAGCGGGTGCATCTGAGCTGGGCAATTGGAACCATAAAATAGCGCCAATCAGTCCAAAAACGGCCAATGCAATTTTTAATATTTTGTGCATAATATTGCGTATTTATTGGTTCTTATTATTTTTTGTGGTCTACCAGCATGTCAATTAATGCGATAGAAGAATCTTCCATGTCATTTACAATACCATCAATTTTAGCGATAATGTAATTGTAAAAAATCTGTAAGATAATAGCCGTAATAAGACCGAATACAGTAGTTAAAAGTGCTACCTGAATATCTCCTGCAATAAGAGATGCACTCAAGTTACCCACCGCTGCAATTTTCTGGAAGGCCTGGATCATACCAATTACCGTTCCCATAAATCCAAGCATTGGTGCAATAGCGATAAACAAAGACAACCAAGAAACGTTTTTCTCTAATTGACCCATTTGAACACCACCGTAAGCAACAACCGCTTTCTCAGCAGATTCTACACTTTCCCCAGCCCTGTCTAATCCTTGGTAGAAAATAGAAGCAACAGGTCCTTTTGTATCTCTACATAATTCTTTGGCAGCATTTACACCACCTGATTTTAAAGCAGCCTCAACAGCTTCTTTTAATTTTGTTGTATTCGTTGTAGCCAAGTTTAAAAAGATAATTCTTTCAATTGCTACGGCTAATCCTAAGATTAAACAAAGCAATACAATCCCCATGAAGGAAGCACCCCCTTGGATAAATTGTTCCTTAAGAACTTGAGTGAAACCTTTTTCGGCAGCAGCTTCCTGAACTAGTGTTACTGCACTTGCTGTACTTGTACTTAATACAAATAACCCAGACATGGCTAGGATAGAGAATGATCTTTTCATTTTTTAAAAACTTAAATTTAGTTAGTTAATGGGTTAAAGATAAAAAAATTTTATAATTATTGAACGTAAAAATTCAAAGCAGAGAGGAAGGGATTCGAACCCTCGATACACTTTTGGTGTATACACGCTTTCCAGGCGTGCGCCTTCGACCGCTCGGCCACCTCTCTATTGATGTTTTTAGGCAGGGCAAATAACAAAAAAAATGCTAATTAATGAAATTCTAATCGTTAATTTTATTGCATTTCTCCCCTTAAAGAAGTTTCGAATATGGTCTTAAAGGATGCTTTCGAAACACCACTCCCTAGCATGTACATGAGCTTAGCCAAAGCAGCCTCGGTGCTAATATCCTTACCATTAAGTAGTTGTATGCGCTCTAGTGCTTTACTCGCCTCATAATGACCCATCAAAACACTCCCGCCTGAACACTGCGTTACATTAACAATAATCAAGCCATTTTTAATAGCCTCTGATAAAATAGCTATAAACCAGGCTGCTGTTGGTGCATTTCCAGCACCATAAGTTTCCAAAACTATGGCTTTTAAGCCTTCTGAAAACAATACAGACCGCACAAAAGAAGGCGAAATACCTGGAAATAATTTCAAAACACCCACGCTGTGGTCCATTTTTTTATGGAATTTTGTGTGCTTTCCTTTCTGAGGCTTTAATAATAATGACCTAGACACCTCTAAAGAAACACCTGACTGTGCAAGTGGCGCATAATTCAAAGACTCAAATGCTTCAAAATGTGCTGCATTAATTTTAGTAGTTCTATTGCCACGGTATAATTTGTATTCAAAATAGAGGCCTACTTCCTGTATTATCGCTTTCCCCTTGTCTTTTAGCGCAGCCAATTGAATGGAGGTGATTAAATTTTCTTTGGCATCTGTTCTCAAATCTCCAATAGGCAATTGGGATCCGGTAAAAATAATTGGTTTGGATAGGTTTTCACACATAAAACTTAGCGCCGCAGCGCTATAACTCATCGTATCACTCCCATGAAGAATCACAAAGCCATCAAAAGAAGCATAGTTGGTTTCGATCATGTCTACTATAGTGACCCACAAACTTGGGTCTATATCACTGGAATCAATAGGGGTTTCAAACGAAATACACTCCGTATCACAATCGAGTAGTTTCAGCTCAGGAATTTGCTCCGCAATAGCGTCAAAATTAAAGGCTTTTAGGGTCCCTGTTTCTGGATGTTTTACCATTCCTATAGTACCCCCAGTGTACAATAAAAGTATTTTTGATCTTGCCATAATAATCACACTATCTTGTTAAACGCCAAAAACAGTCTTTGAATTTTCTGTGGTAATAGCAGCAATGTCTTCTATGGTTTTCCCTGTAAGATCTGCTAATTTTTGTGCCACCAAAGGCAGGTAGGCAGACTCATTTCTTTTACCTCTGTAGGGGACTGGTGCCAGGTAAGGGGCATCGGTTTCTAAAACCAAATGAGACAAATCTACCTGATCTATAAAACGATCTAATCCGCCATTTTTAAAAGTAAGCACCCCACCTATCCCAAGTTTCATTCCAAGGGAAATGGCCCTGTTAGCCTGTGAAAGGTCTCCAGTAAAACAGTGGAAAATTCCTCTTAGCAAAGGACCTCTATGGGCCTCCAATACTTCAAAAACTTCATCAAAAGCATCTCTGCAATGAATCACAATGGGAAGCTGGCGCTTTTTAGCCCACTCAATTTGCAGGTGAAAGGCTTCTTGCTGCTCTTTTAAAAAGGCCTTATCCCAGTAGAGATCTATCCCAATTTCTCCTACAGCAACCGCCTGGGTTTCGTCCAAAAAAGACTCCAACACTGCTAGCTCCTCCTGGAAATTTTCTTTTACATGGGTGGGATGAAGGCCACTCATCAAAAACATATTCAAAGGAAAAGCGTTTTTCAATTCCCGCATTTTAGACAAATAGCTACTGTCTATTGCAGGGAGAAAAAAACGCTTTACGCCTTTATTTATAGCTTCTTGAATCACCTCATCTCTGTCGTCAGCAAAAGACTCACTGTACAAATGGGTATGGGTGTCCGTGAATACCACTACAGCTCTAAAGCTTTCTTTTGATCCCCATCCATTAAGAATGTCGTTGGGTCTTCCAAGGCCTCTTTAACAGCCACTAAGAAACCAACAGACTCTTTCCCATCAATAATTCTGTGGTCATAAGAAAGGGCCACATACATAATAGGTGCTACCACAATTTCTCCATTTTTCACTACAGGACGCTCCACAATATTGTGCATTCCAAGGATCGCAGACTGAGGCGGGTTAATAATAGGTGTAGACAACATAGATCCAAACACCCCACCATTGGTAATGGTGAAAGTTCCACCTGTCATTTCATCTACCGTAATTTCTCCGTCACGGGCACGAATTGCAAGGCGTTTTACCTCTGATTCTACCCCTCTAAAACTCAAATTCTCAGCATTTCTAATTACAGGAACCATTAATCCTTTGGGACCAGATACCGCAATTGAAATATCACAGAAATCATAAGTAACCATCTCTTTTTCATCTATCATAGAGTTAACCGCTGGGTAAAGTTCTAAGGCGCGAATGACCGCTTTTGTAAAGAATGACATAAAACCTAATCCAACACCATGCTTTTCTGTAAAGGCTTCTTTATATTGCTTTCTAAGGGCAAAAATAGACCCCATATCTACCTCATTAAAAGTAGTTAGCATAGCTGTTTCGTTCTTTGCAGACACCAAACGCTCTGCCACTTTTCTTCGCAACATAGACAGCTTACTTCTGGTTGTGCCTCTGGTACCACCAGTAGAATTTGTTCCCATAGAAGGTACTGCCTTAACAGCGTCTTCCTTGGTTACTCTACCATCCTTACCAGTCCCTACAATCTCAGATGCCAACATGCCTTTTTCTGCCAATATTTTCTTAGCAGCCAGAGAAGCGGATCCTGTCGCATAGCTAGCAGCAGCAGCGGGGGTTTCTTTTACGGGGGCCGATGCAACAGCAGGGGCGGCTTCTGGGGTAGCTTTAGCCACTTTAGCTGGAGCATCTCCTTCTGGCCTAACGGCCGACGTATCTATTAAACAAACCACAGCACCCACCGCAACAGCGTCACCTTCCTCTGCCTTAAGCGTAATTACACCACTCATCTCAGCAGGTAATTCAAGTGTTGCCTTGTCTGAATCAACTTCAGCAATGGCTTGGTCTTTTTCTACATAATCACCATCTTGGACCAACCAAGCGGCAATTTCTACTTCTGTGATGGACTCCCCTGGAGAGGGTACTTTCATTTCTAAAATCATCGTGTATAATTTATGAGATCTCTTTAAATTTATTATCTAATCATATTGTCTTTGGAAGCGTCAAACACATAGTCAATGACTTCCTGGTGCCTTCTTTTAGAACGCACAGCACTACCAGCAGCTGGGGAAGCGTAAAAACGCCTCGAAGCTACCCTAAATTTAGACGCCATTGGTAAATGCATGAGCAAGTGGCTCCAAGCCCCCATATTTCTAGGCTCTTCTTGAGCCCAAACAATGTCTTTTGCGCTTTTATAAGCCTCTATTTCTGCCTGGATCTGATTTATAGCCAATGGAAACAATTGTTCTATTCTAACCAATGCCACGTCTTCTCTTTCCAGGTTCTCTCTGGCTTCTAATAGATCGTAGTAGAATTTACCCGTACAAAATACAAGTGTTTTAACCTTGTCTTTTAACGCCGAATGATCTCCAATAACTTCTTGGAAATGACCGTTGGCAAAATCTGCTACACCGGAAACTGCTTTAGGGTGTCTCAATAAACTCTTGGGTGTAAACACCACCAATGGTTTTCTGTAAGTGGCTTTCAGTTGTCTTCTCAACAAATGAAACATATTGGCTGGTGTAGTGCAGTCTGCTATAAACATATTGTCCTTGGCACACATTTGCAAATACCTTTCCATCCTAGCAGAAGAATGCTCTGCTCCTTGACCTTCGTATCCATGAGGCAATAACATCACCAAACCATTTTGCAATTTCCACTTGTCCTCTGCTGCAGAAATATACTGGTCAATCATAATTTGTGCCCCATTGCTGAAATCTCCAAATTGTGCCTCCCAAATAGTCAATGTATTTGGACTTGCCATAGCGTATCCATAATCAAAACCTACCACGCCATACTCAGAGAGTAAAGAGTTAAATATGTGTAATTTACCTTGCTTATCGTTTAACTGATTTAAAAGCAATACTTCTTCTTCACTTGCCTCTACTTTCAATACGGCATGCCTGTGAGAGAAAGTACCTCGCTCCACATCTTGTCCTGAAATTCTCACGTCAAATCCTTCTTCTAAAAGAGATCCATATGCCAAGAGTTCTCCCATGGCCCAGTCCAGGCTATTGCTTTCAAAAAACATCTTACGCCTGTCCTCTATGAGCTTGTCTATCTTTCTCAAGAATTTTTTATCCGAAGGTAAAGTAGTGATCACTTTAGCTATTCCAGTGAGCTTATCTAATGGGTAAGCAGTAGCAACTTTTAGTGCCATAGTGTCTTCTTGAGCAGGAGCCAAGCCTTTCCATGCCTCAGACATAAATGGTGTAATTACCGTCTTATCTTCTTTTCTAGAGTCTTCTAAATCTGACTCTAAACTGTCTTTGTATGATTGTTCTAAACCCTTAACAAAATCCGGTGTAATGATCCCTTCTTCAATAAGTCTAGCGGTATAGATTTCTTTAGGGTTTTGGTGTTTGGCAATTGCCTTGTACAATTTTGGCTGCGTAAACCTTGGTTCGTCGCCCTCATTATGACCGTACTTCCTATAACCCAATAGATCAATAAAAACGTCTCTTTTAAACCTCATGCGGTATTCCAAAGCAAATAATGCTGCGTGTACAACCGCTTCTGCGTCGTCTGCATTCACGTGAAGTACTGGACTCAAAGTGACTTTACCTACGTCTGTACAATAGGTAGAAGACCTTGCGTCTAAGTAATTGGTGGTAAAACCAATTTGATTATTTACCACAATATGTATGGTCCCATTGGTTTTATAACCGTCTAACTGGGCCATTTGAACCACTTCGTACACCAGACCTTGGCCTGCTATAGCAGCATCTCCATGCAATACAATAGGCAGTACCTTAGAAAAATCTTCTGGGTATAAGTTGTCTTGTTTGGCTCGGGCAATTCCCTCTACTACTGCACCCACTGTTTCCAAGTGAGATGGATTTGGTGCAATATTCATCACAATCTTATTGCCGTTATCTGACATCCTATCTGAAGTCCAACCCAAGTGATACTTTACATCTCCATCAAAAACTACTTGCTCGTAGTCTTTACCGTCAAACTCACTAAAAATGTCTTTTGCAGACTTGCCAAAAATATTGGTCAGTACATTTAAACGGCCTCTATGGGCCATTCCCATTACAAACTCCGCCACTCCTTTAGCCGCGGCAGCTTCTACAATAGCGTCTAATGCTGGGATCAAAGATTCATTCCCCTCCAGTGAAAAACGCTTCTGACCTACGTATTTGGTATGTAAAAAAGTTTCAAAACTCACTGCTTGGGTAAGCTTTTTAAGAATATGTTTTTTCTGATCTACAGAAAATGAAGGGTGATTGTCATTGACATTCAACCAGTTTTGAATCCATTCAACGCGCTCAGGATTTCTAATATACATATACTCTACCCCAATAGCGTCACAATATATACGTTGTAAATGGCCAATAATATTAGTGAGTGTCGCAGCGCCAATACCAATAATCTCTCCTGCGGAAAATACGGTATTTAAGTCTGCTTCCGTCAGTCCAAAGTGTTCCAATTCCAGGGTAGGACTGTATTTCCTTCGCTCCCTTACTGGGTTGGTTTCCGTAAATAAATGCCCCCTACTTCGGTACCCATCAATCAATCTAATGACTTGAAATTCTTTCTGCATGCTATTTGGCATCTCAGAAATGGTTTCAGGCGAAACAAGGGTTTCTTCATTAAAAAAACCATGTGCTTCTGAACCAAAGTCATAGCCTTGGAAAAAAGCACGCCAAGAAGGCTCTACACTGTCTGGATTTTTTAAATATTTATCGTATAAGTCCGCAAAAAATGAAGTATGTGCGGCGTTTAAAAAGGAATATGGATCCATCTATAATTTGGAATATGGGTCTTTTTTATAAAATTTATTCAAAAATACAACATTTGCCTAATTTGAGCCTTGGGTTTAACTCATAATTATAAAAAAATACGAAAACCTTATATTAAATTATTATTCCTTAAAAAAAAGCCGATAAAGTCTTTCTTTTCAATACTTTAATCATCAAAAAAAAAGGAGGGCAAATTGCCCTCCCTTGTTTTATAAAAAGGCTTCACTCAATACTAATAGTCGCGCAACACTTCTTTATCTTGGTTTTTAAAAATAAGCCCTTCTTTCATCACAAAAACAACTTGCTCGAGCGTACTGACATTTGCTTGCGGATGCTCATTTACAGCCACTATGTCTGCCGTATAACCTTGCTTTAATTGACCCAAACTATTTGAATACCCCAATAAATTGGCGTTGGTTATTGTTGCCGCTGCAATGGCTTCCATTACAGGCATACCTGCTGCTACCATAAATCCAAATTCTTTGGCATTGTCTCCATGAGGAGAGACTCCTGCGTCTGTTCCAAAAGCAATTTTAACGCCTTTTTTGTAGGCCGCAGCAAAAGTAGATTGACTTCTCGGACCTATCTCTAGTGCCTTTTTAGCAATTACCTCCGGAAAATAACCAGGTATGGCCGCATTGGCGGCAGCGGCTTTTCCAGCAGATATTGTTGGCACTAAATAAGCGTCGTATTTTACCATTAAATCCATGGTAGACGGCTCCATAAGTGTGCCGTGTTCTATGGTTTTAATACCTGCAATAATAGCCCTTCTCATCCCTTCGTCTCCATGTGCATGAGCCGCCGTAAGCATACCGTAATCTTTTGCTGTGCTTACTATAGCAGCCAATTCATCTGCGGTAAATTGTGGGTTCTGACCATTTTTTGCGACGCTAAGTACCCCTCCTGTTGCAGTGATTTTAATCACATCTGCACCGTCTTTATATCTTTGCCTCACAGCCTTTCTAGCGTCTGCTGGAGAATTCACTACACCTTCTCTAGGTCCTGGATCTCCCATTAAATCATAACTTCTTCCATTGGTTGGATCTGCATGACCCCCTGTGGTGCCTATCGCTTTACCTGCAGTAAAAATTCTAGGCCCCATTACAGTTCCTTTGGCAATGGCTTTTCTCAAAGCAATATTGACCCCACTACCCCCTAAATCTCTTACGGTTGTAAAACCAGCCATAAGGGTTCTTTTGGCATATAGGGTTGCACCCAAGGCAACATCGGCTTCATTTTCTGTAAAACGATTCATATAGGTTCTCGGATTAGACTCGTGCTCTATATGTACATGCATGTCTATAAAACCAGGCATAACAACCTGCTTTTTTAAATCAATATGGGTATCCGTTTCTGCGCCATTCACATAGCCATTTAGGATGGATTCTATGGCGTTTCCAGAAACAACAATGGTTTTCTCTGAAAGGGTTTTGCCTTTGGCCACGTCTATAATCTGACCACAATGCAAGTAGGTTTTTTGAGCGTGAAGGCTCACAGCCCAAAAGCAAAGGACTGTAAAAAACAATTTTTTCATAATAAAGGCACTTTAGGGGTTCGCTAATGTTAAATAAAAATAGCGGGATAATTAAACCGCTTTTCGATTCCTAAGATAGTAATTTATTTTCCCATGCCCATGCAGAAGCCATAGCCTCTTCTAAAGAAAATCGTGACTGCCAACCTAAAATAGTGCTGGCTTTATGGGTGTTGGCGTATGCGGCTGTGACATCGCCCTGTCTTGGCGGAGCAAAGACAAAGGGCAAAGAACGCCCACTGACTTTTTCATAGGCCTTAATCACCTCTAAAACAGAGCTTCCCTTACCTGTACCCACATTAAATACTTCAAATGAGGCTGTTGGCGCATTGTTTAGTAACCTATTCATTGCGGCCATATGCGCTTCTGCGAGATCTACTACGTGAATATAATCTCTGATACAAGTGCCGTCTGGGGTGGGGTAATCATTTCCAAATACAGACAGCTGAGCTCTTTTACCAACCCCTGTCTGTGTAATAAAAGGCACTAAATTTTGAGGAACTCCTAGAGGAAGCTCACCAATAAGTGCAGATTCGTGTGCCCCAATTGGGTTAAAATATCGGAGCGCTGTAACCTTTAAATGGGGATAAGCAAGACAACTGTCCTGTAATATTTCTTCTCCAATTTGCTTGGTGTTTCCATAGGGAGACATGGCTTTTAGCACCGGAGCGGTCTCTTCAATAGGCAATTCAAGGGCCTGACCATAAACGGTGCAAGAAGAACTAAAAATAAATGCAATAGGCTGCTTTACGACCTCCTGAAGTAAATACACTAGGGTATTTAGGTTGTTTTGATAATAATCTAAAGGCTTCTCAACGGACTCCCCTACTGCTTTAAAAGCGGCAAAATGAATGACCGCATTAATGTCTGGGTGTTTGGAAAATAATATTGATGCAGTTTCAGGATGTCTTAAATCCATGGGGTAAAATTCAGGTGTTTTTCCTGTTATTGTGGTTATACCATCCAGTACGGCAGCGCTGGTATTCACCAGATTATCTACCACTACTACTTTATGACCCGCTTCTAACAGACATACCACAGTATGTGACCCTATATACCCTAGACCGCCAGTCACCAATACTGTTGCCATCTTATGAATTTAAAAAATTGAGGATGGTTTTTGTGATATGTGAAATTTGTGCCGCATCTAATTCGGTATGCATTGGCAATGAAATTACCTGCTCACTTAAGGCATTGGTCACTGTGAAATCTGTTTCTTTATAACTTTCGTTGGTATAGGCTTTTTGCCTGTGTAATGGAATGGGGTAATACACCCCACAAGGAATTGCTTCTGACGCCAAATGAGCCACGAGTGCATCTCTTTTTCCATGGGTAATTTTTAAGGTGTATTGGTGAAATACATGGCAATCACAGCTGTCGCAAATCCCTTCGCAACCATTGACTGTTTTTGGTAATTCAATGTCCGGGTGTCCATTAAAAGCAGCGTTATAAGCCTTTGCGGTTGTCCTTCTCTTGGTATTATAACTGTCTAATCTAGGTAATTTTGCATTTAATACAGCGGCCTGCAAAGCGTCCAATCTAGAGTTCACCCCAACTACGTCGTGGTGGTATCTCTCGTACATACCGTGGTTTACAATACCTCTTAGGGTATGGGCTAAGGCGTCGTCATTGGTGAACAATGCACCCCCATCTCCATAACAGCCTAAATTTTTAGACGGAAAGAAAGAGGTTGCCCCAACATCTCCTATCGTACCAGCCATTTTCTTTGTGCCGTTTACTGAAGTAAAAGTGGCGCCAATGGCTTGTGCATTGTCTTCTATCACTTTTAAATTATGCTTAGCAGCAATTTCCATAATTTCATCCATAGGAGCCGTTTGTCCAAAAAGATGTACAGGTACAATGGCTTTTGTCTTAGGGGTTATGGCACTGGCTACTGCAGCTGGGTCTATCATAAAAGTGTCTGGTAACACGTCTACCAAAACAGGGGTTAATCCCAATAAGGCAATGACCTCTACGGTAGCTGCAAAGGTAAAATCTGCGGTAATTACCTCATCTCCAGGTTGTAAACCTAGGCCCATCATGGCTATTTGTAGTGCATCTGTACCGTTGGCACAAGGAATGACGTGTTTTACGCCCAGATAAGCTTCTAGTGCTTTCTGAAATTCTTGTACTTCTGGACCATTAATAAAGGCGGCACTCTCTAGCACAGATGTAAATCTTGCGTTTACTTCTGATTGTATTTCACGGTATTGACCTTGAAGGTCTACCATCTGTATTTTTTTCATAAATGCTTTATAAAGACCCTACGAAAATACAAAAAATACCCCCCTACACCATTGATTGAGATAAAGAAACGTATTTTTGTTACCAAAGAAGTAAGCCTTGTATTTATTGTACAATTTATTAGTCACGCTGGGTCAAGGGATTCTTCCTATTGCGGCACTATTTTCACCCAAATTAAAACGCTTTGTAAAAGGCCGAAAAGAAGTATTTAAAACCCTTTCTTTAGAATTAAACCCCACTAAAAAAACCATTTGGATGCACGCGGCATCTCTGGGAGAATACGAGCAAGGAGTGCCTGTGTTAGAAGAAATTCGCCAGCGTTATCCGGAGCATCAGATTGTATTGTCTTTTTTTTCTCCTTCGGGATTTGAGGTGAGAAAAAACACTCCACTGGCAGACACAGTCGTTTACTTGCCTGTAGATAGCCTTCGCAACGCCATGCAGTTTGTTAAAGTTTTAAAACCTTCTTTGGCCATTTTTGTGAAATATGAGGTGTGGCCCAATTATATGAACGCCCTTCAACTGGCGCAAATTCCAAGCCTATTAATTTCTGCTGTTTTTAGACCCTCCCAAATCTACTTTAAATGGTACGGTGGCTTAATGAGAGACAGTCTTCATAAGTTCTCTCATATTTTTGTCCAAGACAGCGGCGCTCTAAAGCTTATAAAAGAGAGTGGATATGAGCATGTAAGTCTCGCTGGAGACTCTAGATTTGACCGTGTATCACGACTTTCTAAACACTTAGAATCCCTTCCAAAAGAAATTCAAGAAATACTCACTGCCTTTACCTCAGCCAAACCACTATTTGTAGGCGGCAGCGTTTGGCCTGAAGATGTTCGCGTTTTAGGCGCTGCGCTTGAAAAAACGGCCCATCGTATTAAATTTGTTTTAGCCCCTCACAAAGCAGACAAAGCGTCTGTGGAAACAGTACTAAAAATGCTCCCCATAAAATTACAAAAACAAAGTGTCTGGCTTTCCAAGACAACGCCACTAGAGGCTTCCAAAGCTTCGCTACTTATTGTAGACAGCATAGGTATTTTAAACCAGATCTATCCTTTTGCTCAAATGGCTTATGTAGGCGGCGGTTTTAAAACAGGCTTACACAATACATTAGAAGCTGCCGTCTATGGCATTCCACTTGCTATTGGACCGAATTTTAACAAGTTTAAAGAGGCTAAAGACCTTGTGGCACTCGGTGGGATTCAGGTCATAAATACCACAGAAAATGCCACTCACTTTTTAGAATTGGCTTTAGAGGAGCACTATATTGAGCAGATAAAAGGGATTCAAAAGGCCTATGTTTCTGCGCAATTAGGTGCTACATCTAAAATAATGTCTCAAATAGCAAAATATTTTTAATAGATTTACGGACAACCAACACCACAATTAAAATGCACGCTAAAATTTTAAAATTTTCTATCATTGCTGCTTTAGCAGGATTTCTCTTTGGATTTGACACCGTTGTAATCTCTGGAGCAGACAAAAAACTTCAAGCCCTATGGGAATCTTCGGACAGTTTTCACGGCTGGGTAGTCATGGGAATGGCCCTTTGGGGAACGGTTATAGGCGCGCTTTTTGGCGGATACCCCACCGATAGACTAGGAAGAAAGAAAACCCTTTTTTGGATTGGTATTTTATACTCTGTCTCTGCCATAGGCTCAGCCTTGTCTAATGACCCTATCACTTTTGCGTTTTTTAGGTTCTTAGGTGGTGTAGGTGTGGGGGTTTCTACCATTGCGGCACCTGCTTATATTTCAGAAATAGCGCCTGCGAAAGACAGGGGAAGATTGGTAGGCTTTTATCAGTTCATGCTCGTTTTTGGTATTCTTGTCGCATTCTTCTCAAATTACCTTCTGAGTGGCAGCGGAGAAAACGATTGGAGATGGATGATGGGTGTAGAGGCATTTCCAGCTATTCTGTATACCCTTTTTATTATGGCCGTTCCAATGAGCCCTCGTTGGTTGGTCATGAAAAATAGAAAGCAAGAAGCGGCAGTTGCTTTAAAAGAAATTGGCTCAGACATGGTCATTGACGCATTTGTACTATCAGTTAAAGGAAATAATGAAGCGGAGCAGCACAAGGAAAATATTTGGATGAAGAAATACCGCTTTCCTTTAATGCTGGCTTTTTTAATCGCTTTTTTTAACCAGTTTTCAGGAATTAATGCCTTTTTATATTACGCGCCAAGAATATTTGAAGAGGCAGGACTTGGAGAAAGTACCGCGCTTTTGAGCTCTATTGGAATAGGTGCCACCAATTTACTTTTTACTTTTATAGGCATCTTTTTAATAGACAAACTAGGCAGAAGACAACTCATGTATATAGGATCCGTGGGCTATATTATTTCCTTAGCCCTCGTTGCAGCAGCTTTTCAATTTGAGTGGACCGGAATGGCAGTTCCTGGATTTTTATTTCTATTTATTGCCTCTCATGCCATAGGACAAGGGGCTATTATATGGGTGTTTATTTCTGAAGTATTCCCTAATCACCTCAGGGGCGCTGGTCAATCTTTTGGTACGAGTACCCACTGGGTATTGGCAGCGATAATTCCATCTATGGTACCCTGGTTGTTTGGCACCATAGGGGCAGCTCCTGTATTTGCCTTTTTTGCTTTTATGATGGTGCTACAACTTGTTTTTGTTCACTTTATGATGCCTGAAACTAAAGGGGTTTCTCTGGAAGAGCTAAGCGCTCAATTGAGTAAAGAGAAAAGCCGCTAGAATAGCGCCAAATACTGGACCTAAAACAGGTACCCAGGCATACGCCCAATCATTTTTAGCCTTGTTTTTAATGGGAAGTAAGGCGTGTATTATTCTTGGCCCTAAATCTCTTGCAGGATTAATGGCATAACCTGTTGTTCCTCCTAAAGAAAGCCCTATGGACCAAACTAAAAAGGCCACAGGAATAGCCCCTAGAGATCCCATACCCACAACCTGAGAAGTATCTTCTACACGCACTTCTGTGAAATATAAAATAGTGAATACCAACACAAAAGTTCCAATGGCTTCACTAATAAAATTGGTGGGATAATTTCGTATCGCAGGGGAAGTACAGAATACCGCTTTTTTAAGGGAATTGTCCTGCGTAATATCAAAATGATTTTTATAAAATACCCACACTACTGAAGCGCCTATCATGGCCCCTAGGAATTGTGCTAATATATAAAGAGGCGCATCTGACCAGGGAAAAGAATCGCTTGCCGCCAGCCCTATCGTTACCGCTGGGTTTAAATGTGCGCCACTATACGGAGCTGCTATCACTACCCCTATGTATACGGCAAGTGCCCAACCGGTTGTTATGACAATCCAGCCACTATTATATCCCTGAGTGTCTTTTAACACCACATTGGCTACAACACCAGCTCCCAAAAGAATCATTATGGCTGTTCCTATTAATTCTGCAATAAATGGCGTCATGTGCTTATTTTTAATTTATACTGGTCCAGTAGGTCAATGCTTTTATCGCTTTTTCCCAACCCTTAATATGCGTATTAATGGGGGGTCTGTCTGTTGAAGGTGAAAAAGTTTTATCTGTAGTCCAAATAGATTCAATTTCTTTAAAATCAGTCCAATAACCCACAGCTAATCCAGCTAAAAAAGCAGCACCCATCGCAGTAGTTTCAACAATTTGGGGCCGGACTGTTTTGGTGTTTAATACATCTGATTGGAATTGCATGAGCAAATTATTGACTGTTGCACCTCCGTCTACCCTGAGTTCTTTTATGGATATTTTGGCATCGGCCTCCATGGCCTTAAGCATGTCCATAGTCTGAAAAGCAATAGACTCTAAAGAAGCTCTTGCTATATGGGCATTGGTACTCCCTCTCGTTAAACCAAAGAGCGTTCCCTTGGCATGTTGGTCCCAGTACGGGGCACCCAAACCTGTAAAAGCAGGTACAAAATACACCCCATCTGTGTGATCTACAGTTGCTGCCAAGGCCTCTACTTCGCTAGATTGATCTATCATTTTTAGTCCATCTCTGAGCCACTGTACCACAGCACCTGCAATAAAAACACTGCCCTCCAATGCGTAGGTTGTTTTCCCTTTGATCTTCCATGCCACAGTGGTCAGTAAATTGTTTTGGGATACTATGGGCGTGTCTCCAATATTCATGAGCATAAAACAACCTGTCCCATAGGTGTTTTTAACCATTCCTGGCTGGGTACACATCTGGCCAAATAAAGCCGCTTGTTGGTCTCCCGCAATACCTGCAATTGGAATTTTGTGGTCACTGCCCCCAAGGGAAGTGTGACCATATATTTCACTAGACTCCTTAACTTCTGGCAGCATTTGAGCAGGAATGTCAAAAAGAGCTAATAATTCAGCATCCCAAGTCATGGTGTTGATGTTAAATAATAAGGTTCTAGAAGCATTGGTCACATCTGTGATATGCTGAGCTCCTTTGGTAAAGTTCCAAACCAACCAAGCGTCTATGGTGCCCATGAGAAGGTCTCCTTTTACGGCTTTCTCTCTTGCACCAGGAACATGATCTAAAATCCATTTCACCTTAGTTCCAGAAAAATAGGCATCTATCACTAGACCTGTTTTTTGTCTTATCTCTGCAGACTTACCCTCATTTTTTAATTGGTCACAATAGTCCGCAGTACGTTTGTCCTGCCAAACTATAGCATTGTAAACGGGGCTACCGGTTTGCTTGTCCCAAACCACTACCGTTTCTCTTTGGTTGGTAATACCTATGGCAGCGATGTCTTTTCCTGAGAGTCCTTTTTGAGCAAGGGCTTTTTCTATTACGGCGGTTTGGGTATTTAATATTTCATTTGGATCGTGCTCTACCCATCCTGGCTTCGGAAAAAATTGGGTAAACTCCTCCTGAGCCATACACACAATAGCACCTTGCTTATTAAACACAATAGCCCTTGAAGAGGTTGTTCCTTGATCTAATGATAATATGTACTGATCCATGCGGTGGTTATTTTAATAAGTATTGTTGCGCCAACACTTTAAACGAAGCTACTTGAGCAGCTTCCCAATCTGTGTCTTTTTTTAATTCTCTCCCTATAATCTGGGCCACTTCTTCTGCTATATCTATGGCAGCACTAGCATCTAAAAAAAGTACCCTCACCCTACGAGCCAAAACATCTTCTAAAGTTCTAGCCATTTCGTTTCTAACGGCAAATACCACCTCTGCTTTGGTGTAAGGCAGTCTTGGGTGAAGCAGCTCTTTTAAACTTGAATCTTCTTTATAGAGCTGTTCAATGAATTTTTTATCTGTTCCATAAATATACAAATGATTTGCAATATCTATTGGCCCATTGGCACCATGTATTTTTAAACCAGTTGTTTTGCAGGAGGCTGGGGGTAATTTTTTCAGGTCAATTATTTTATTTACCGTATCCTGAGCCATTTTTCTATAAGTAGTCCATTTTCCACCAGTAATGGTAATGAGCTGGGAATCC